>WNGM01001435.1_pt1 | contig 29651 bp, 27 predicted proteins | sample 5400571 | NCBI WGS metagenome assembly WNGM01 (sample SAMN13153378, study PRJNA577476) | soil metagenome | isolation source: 100 cm soil or saprolite under Garry oak tree replicate 2 | place: USA:California | collected 2016-06-15 | reverse complement strand
GTCGAGAAGCTACGCGCAGAATACAAGAATGCGGATCTCTCCATTAGAGGCGAGTCCAAGAACGGCAAGGTTGACCTGCTGAAACAGATGCTTCGCAGCCTAGGCGCCACACCCGACGAGATGGCTGAAGCGTTCAAGTCGTTCACCGGGCCCCACAAGATCTACGCCGACCCGGAGGAACAGCAACAGTACGAGATGCAGGGTTTCATGACAGTGTTCGTCAAGAAGGTCAGCGACCAGATCAAGAACCAGCAGCCTTCCGCTCTGAAAAGTCCCGGGCCATAGTCCTAGTAACCGTACGGTGGTGGGCCCGCCCGGATTCGAACCGGGGACCGTCAGGTGTCTTAGACTTGTTATGAGCCTGCCGCTCTCTCAGTCCCTCTCAGGAAACCTGGCTGAGCTACGGGCCCCGAGCAAAGGCTCGCACCAATTCGAGTTTTAATGCTTTGGCGGAATGATTGTGAAGAAGTGAGTGTCCAGCCAGACATGTTGTCGCTTAGTGTAACCGTGCAGATTCTCTTATGGTAACGATACGAGCTTGAACGAAGAGTCTCCCCAACCTCTAGTGAGACCAGTGGTCGCCTGCAACTTGCGAGAGCGGAGATTCCTCAAGAACAGACGGGGCATAGACACGATAATAGCCTCACTAATGATGGTTGTCATCGTCGTGATAGCGTCCGTGATGGTCTTCACCTACGCAACCGGTCTATTCGGAGCCCTGCTAATCGCCCCGAAGACAGCGACTGAGAATATCAGCCTCGAGTACGCTTCCTTCTCGTCAAACAGCACCGTGAACCTTTACGTTAGGAATACTGGAAGCACCCCGATTACTCTGACCTCATACTATGTAAAAGACGCCTCAGGAAATCAGTACGCTAGGACCAATTGGTCGCCAGCACCAGCACCGTTCTCACCTACCGCATTGGCAAACCCAATCCCCGTTCTGATCTCCACGGCCTGCGGGTCAGGTTGCACGTCTACGGGGACAGCGTTCACCTTCTCCCAGGGTCAAGTATACACTGTAGTTCTGGTTACGGCTAGGAACACTCAGTTCTCTCTGAGCATTAACCGCTAGGCGCTTTCTAATCTTTTAATAAACGGGCCTGGCTCGGTTGCCGATGCCGCCGGCCGTCCGTCGGGCCGCCGTTCTCCAGAAATGGAGGGCGCGAGCTCAGTGGTAGAGCAGCGGGCTCAGCCGAAAGCTGAGGCTGAAGCTGTTAAAGAATCCACTGCAGCAACCCGTTGGTCAGAGCGCCATCTAGAATGGCGCGGCTAGAGGTTCGAACCCTCTCGGCGGCGCCAACCCATTCGGAGAGGAGAGCGTGACTCCCAGCAACATTCCGTGTTAATCTTGTTCTGAAGAGGGGAGCAGTTCAGCTATGCAAAAATAGACGATGGCAGTAGCGTAACACCAAGGTCTGTGCCAAACATGATTTCGAATGAGCGTAAAGTGGGACTGATTCCTCGACTGTTCGTCCAGGGAAAGTGGGGCCCCAAGGAGTACGCTTTGCTAGTTACCGACAAACGTTCCATTCTGGTGCTCGAGAAGGAATCCAAAGCCGGCATAGGCGCCGCTTTAGGTGGTGCCGCGGGCGCACTCATCGCTGGGGCGGCGGCAAAGAGTAGGTCGTTCGATTATGGGCAAGCAGATCCCCAGTCCCTTGCGATGGACGGCAAGAACCTGACGATTTCCCACGAATCCTTGCAGGGGATTCGAATGAAGAAGAGGTTCATAGGCCCGGTCTACTGGCTCGAGTTTCTCTACCAGACCAATGAAGGCAAGGGCAAGAAGATGAAAGGCCAGCTGATCCCTCCAGGAGTGCATTTGAAACAGGGGAAGCAAGAGGGGACCAGCAGGAAGCAGATTTACTACGACTACGCGAAGAAGGTCCAGGACGTCTATCAGAACGCCCTCTCGCCGCCACGTTTTCAATCAGTCATGGCTGGAGCTAGCCTCTGAAAGTATTCAGAACTCTCATCGCTCTCGGCGGAATCATGTTCATAATCGGATCCTACATCGTCCTCCCAGCCACCACGGTCTCGGGAGACCAAGCCGCCAGCATCAATATAGGAGCAAACTATTACTATCGAATTACCTTTAACATCCTCAAGGCAGGCAGGATCTCGGGAACTTTTTCGGAAACAAGCGGAAACTCTATCACCCTTTACATATTCAACCAACAGCAGCAGACCTCCTACCAGTCAGGCCAGACTGCCGATAACATGTTCACGACATCGGGAAGCACCGGCAGCTTCTCCGCATCGGTCCTCTCACCCGGCAACTATTATCTGGTCTTAGCGCACGGAGCAAGCTTCACAGATCAGGTACAGAATGTTCAGGTATCCTGGGTCCTAGACGGCTCCAACCCGGCGCTCCTCGGAACGGGCCTGGCAATTCTGGCGAGTGGTCTTGTCCTGCTGTTCATCGGCTATCGCAAGATGCACAGAGCCTCGCCTCCACCGTCGGCGACTGATGTCGTCATGTTCGACCAGCCTGGAAAGACCTCGCTCAGCAAATGAGCACGGAAACGAACTGGTCAGATCTGAGACACTCGGTGTGAAGTTCCGTCAACGGAAGTTTAGTGTATGATGGATACTCCACTTGTCGGACGCGTGTAGCGATACGGATTATAAGCCGGAAAGCACCTACTAGTATCGAGGATCAGCGCGAAGTCAAAGGCTCGGCTGGTTGAGACATGAGGCTTAACCAAGGTCCTACAGGCGAATTACGGGTCCTGGATTCCGGATATACAGACCAGGTTCAGTTGGACACTGTCAGCGAGGAGGTTCTTCGCATCAAAGCACTCGTCTGCAACAGCCTCAGCGACTTCAACAGGCTCTACATGGTCGACCGCGCACTCTACACCAACACGCCCGGCCTACCCTTCTACATGGAGTTCACGCCTCAAAACATGCGGTCGATGAAAACACCCCTCATAATCAGCGAGGTCAAACTCTACACGGTCGAAAGAGTCTGGGGCATGCGAACACTGAGAATCACCAGATAACCAAGAACTAGTGATTCTCCAATCTAAACTTCGAACCAATGCCAAAGTTCCAGACTCGAATCCTACCGGAGAGACTCCGCCGGAGATTCGCATGAAACACTTTACGGAGATCGAAAACTTTCACTTTTCTCGCACATGTTCTCGCGCACGAGCTTGGAGGAACGACTCCGGGGCCTACTCGGACCGTTACTTCCCACAACTTCCCGATGATGAATTTCAGAACTTCGTCAACGAGGCGCAGACAGATATGCTAACCGACGATCCTCAATCAGGCACTGAGTTTTGAGAAAAAAGAGAGGGGGGTTTCTAGAATTCAATGGAAAGACGCCAGGGGGCTCAGTCTGATGCTTGATCTGGAGCTGTTTCCGATATTACCAGGACCGAGTTCTGATTTGGATCCGTTGAACAGCTGCTTGACTTGCATATGTAGTACTCGGCGACGTAGACTAGGCGGGTCCAGGGGTTTGCTGCTACGTCAATCGCGTGTGCTGGGGCTGGAACGGTTGCCGCGACAGTATTGGTCGTGCCATCAATCACCGAGACACTGCTGCTGTTGCTAGTGCCAACACTGTTCGCGATGTAGATCTGGTTCGTCCGCGGTTCGACGCCAACTCCGTAAGGGATTGGCCCAACGGGAACTGTTGCAATCACTTCACTACTGGTGCCATTTATTACCGAAACTGATCCATTAGGATAATCGGGCGTGCCATAGATTGGGTCATTCGAGACATAAACCATGTTTGTCAGGGGGTTGACGTCTAACCCGAGGTGATAGCCGCTTCCGGCTATCGGAACGGTAGCTATCACGCTGTCCGTTTTGCCGTCTAGGACAACAACGTTACTGCCGGAGGTGTCGCCGACATAGATCCGGTCCGTTCTAATGTTCACTGCGACGGGGCCAGCATTGTTCACATACGCCGACAAGGGCACCATAGTGACTACGGCGTTACTTCTGCCATCGATTACTGCTAGAGCCGACGGATATTGACAAGTTACGTACACAATGTTAGTCCACCAGTTCACCGCGACATGGTTCGGGTTACCCGCACCGCAGACCCCTATGCTCGTCATAACAGTATTGTAGCGTCCATCAATCACGGCTACGCTGCTGCCCGCAGAGTTAGTGACGTATATCCGGTTTGTCACAGAGTTGACAGCGACCTTGAACGCAGAGGTCCCTACCCCAGTGTCGATCCTAGCGATGACAGCATTTGTCGTACCATTTATTACAGCGACGTTGCCCTCTGAGTTCAGAGTGGACGCCACGTATATCTCGTTGGTCAGAATGTTGACCCCGACCCCCAGGGGCTTGTAGTTCACCGGAATTGTGGCGACAACTGTTTGTGCATGGACAGCAGGTGCAAGCGCAGCCAAAGCAACGATGATGAGAGTCGAGAGAGAAGCAATGGTGGACCTTGCTAGCCTTTCTTGGCGAATAGCTCTTGCGGAAAACATTTTTCGGTTTGGCTGTTTCTCTCCAGAGAATTTAAGCCTTGACGAAGATCAGCTATCAAAATATTTCTGCCTATTCACAATTATTCAGATTAGAATACGTATGTGCAAGGCTCAAGCCCGATGACGGAAGCGTCGTCGTTCACCATCGGACGCCTTCAATCATTAGATCGTTTCTATCTTCTTTTTTCTCATCGCTTGTTTCGAATCAATTGCCCAATTCAAGGGGAAGACGGGTCCGCTTCCTCTGCTTGCGCGGGTTTCCAGTCTAACCGGATTGTGAGTCCACGAGTAGACCTCGCGTGGGCAATCTACCGACTATATATTGAATCGAGTGCTCTATCAAAGAGCCTAGAACGAGAAATGTCGAATGAAACGGATCTGTCTGTGGCGTTTCAGACTTGAATGAGCCTGCTCTTCGATGGCTTCTGGACCCGCAGGACCCTTCTATCAGGTATCAGACTCTCGTGGATGTTCTGGGCTATCCGGCTGGAAGCAGCGAGGCGGTCGAGGCCCGGCGGCGTATCCCTCGCCATTCTATCTTCAAGCAGATAATGGCTGGGCAGTCGAAGACAGGTTACTGGCCTCGAAAAGATACTTGCGATAGTCCAAGATTCACAGGAGCCTTGTGGGCTCTGATACTTCTCGGCGAAATGGGAGTATCACCAGACCCTAGAATAGAGGAAGAGTGCGAACGGTTCTTCAACATGCACCAGGCAGAGAATGGGTCGTTCTCTTACCGGAGTAAGCTAAGCGGGAGGAAGCACTACGCTGAACCCTGCCTAACAGGAAACATGGTTAGGACGCTCCTCGTGCTAGGGTATGGCAAGGACCCTCGGGTCCGAAGGGCTATCGACTGGATGCCCGAGGCCCAGCTTGAGGATGGTGGTTGGAACTGTGATTATCCACAATTCCAAGGTGTGAAGGTGCGACACAGCTCCTTCATGTCAACAATAGAGCCTCTCTGGGCCTACTCTGAAATCCCCAGGCAGAGATGGACGAGGAGGATTAAGCGATCGGTTCAGAGAGGTGCCGAGTTCTTGCTCATGCATCGTCTATACAAGGCGGACCATCACGAATGGATGCCGATGAACAGAACATTCACCACTCTCCACTATCCAATGTACTTCTACTACGATGTGCTTCACGGCCTGAGAGTGCTTACGAAGCTCGGTTACAGGGATGATGAAAGACTAAGCGACGCCTCCCATCTAGTCATGTCGAAGAGGAGACCTGATGGCAAGTGGGTCCTGGAAGGAGACTGGTTCAGCGAACTAGGCGCCTCAACAAGATGGCTCAAGGCCAAGACAGGCGAGGGTTCGTCCGGCCCAGCCGACCCGTGGGGAAACTCATTGAAGCGCGCCACAACGTATGATCTAGAACCAGTGGGGAGGCCGAGCAAGTGGGTCACTCTCAACTGTTACAGAGCGTTGACTCGGACGGGAGATTTAGAGGCCTCGAGCAAGTAGGATCGCGTCATCTCTTTTGGGCGAATGTTGAGAATCTAGAATCAGCTTCGAATTGCTCCACCTAGCGCAGATGGCGAGAACTACGCGTGCGATAAAGTTAGGGCCCTCGAGAGATTCTGCAGACTCCCCTCCTGTCCTTTACTTTTACTTAGGTTCGCTCCCCTTCTAGATTATTAGGGCCAGGAAAATCTGGGGTTCGAATGAGCAAGCCGTGAAGATTGGGCTATTGGTCTTCATAGCGAACGATCGCGAAAACAACAGCAAACGTCCGTATGATACGATCCGCGCAATCGCGCAACAAGCGGAAACAGATGGCTTCGACAGCATCTGGCTCCCCGACCACCTCTTCTACCGCAATCCCGGTGAGCCGACCCGGGGAATCTGGGAGTGCTGGACCATGCTGGCGGCTCTGGCCGAGGCGACACGGCGCGTCGAGATCGGCACGCTGGTGACATGCAATTCCTTCCGCAATCCTGCGATCCTGGCGAAGATGGCGACGACCGTCGACGAGGTGAGCCACGGGCGGTTGATCCTGGGTGTGGGCGCGGGATGGAACGAGCCGGAGTATCAGGCGTTCGGGCTGCCCTATGATCATCGCGTCGACCGGTTCGAAGAAGCCTTGCAGATCCTGAAGCCACTGTTGCGTGAGGGGCATGTCGATTTTGCGGGACGGTATTACCAGGCGAGAAACTGCGAGATCGTGCCGCGGGGTCCGCGGTCGGAAGGGCCGCCGTTGATGGTGGGAAGCGAAGAAGGTCCACGCATGCTCAAGCTGACGGCACGGTACGCGGACCTCTGGAACACGGGCTACATGGGTAAACCAGAAACAATAGCCGGACGGCTCGCGAAAATCCAGGCCGCGTGCCGTGAGATCGGGCGCGACCCCGCGACGCTTGGCATCACGGCGCTCATCGGCCTCTGGTTCCCAGATCTACAAGAAAAGAAACCGAGGTTCTTCGACAATCCCCTGACGGGCACGGTGCAGGAGATCGCGGCGGCGATGCGCGGGTATGCGGAACTCGGCATTCGGCATATCATGTTTCAATGCGAGCCCTACGCCCTTGAAGCGCGCCGGCGGCTGACCGAGGCGTTACAACTCTATCGCGGCATGAGCAGCAATAAGAGCTAGTCTCGCACGGTGCGTCTTGACGAGCGTGCTCGCGCGATTAGTGATTCGACCACCTTGGACTTTGCGTCAGCGTAGTTCTGGACGTAATTCCAGTCCTTCTGAACCAGTTCTCGTTTCGTCCTCAGGTAGAAGTCTCTGTCAGCCGGATTCTCTCGGAGCCAGTCTCTGAAGATCAGCATCCTTTCTATCTCTTCGTCGCCCTTGCTGAACACTGAAGGTTGATGTTCGTGTCTGGACCCTTGAACATTCGATGCTCGTGCCAGTCAGGCTCTCGGATCCCGAGCACATAGCCGGCCGCTTCGAGCGCGGGGAGATACGATTTCTCGTCTGTCGAACTCTCTACCACGAGCAGTATGTCAATGACTGGCTTTGCAGGAAGCCCCGGTACTGACGTCGAGCCCACGTGATCTATGGCAAGCGCCTTCGCGCCTAGGACCGACCTGATTCGGTCTTTCTCCCGGGCAAATAGTACCGGCCATGCTGGATCATAGTCGACAAGGACAACCTTCCCGCTCATCTGCTTCGGGGTCAGGCCGACCGTTACTCTCCTAATCTGTTCTTCAGTCATCGGTTTCGGAATGTCATGCGAATCAGCCTCGCTCATTGAGGTAGACAGCATGCAATTTTCGCTGCGATCCTAATAAGAGCCACTAGAGATTGAGAGATTGAACGCTTCTGTTCGCCGATTTTAGTAGTCGCCTTCAGCGGGCGTTCAAAATCGAACCGGTTCGTATGTGGATTTTACTAGCTATGGCGATAGCAGCTTTTATATACGTCCTATGAAAGTAGTTGCTTTCTAATGTACTACGGCAGGACAGCCACCTTCGCAGTTGCCTTGGCGATTTTGATGCTTACGATGATTCCTGCCTATGCCCAGGTTTCTCCTGATAAGGCAACAAAGCCTCCGCCTCCACCCCCTCCAAGCTCATCGGGCACAACTTTCGAGAAGGTCATCGCTACCCAGTACTCGTATGCGGAAGACGTCCAGCAGACATCCGATGGGGGTTATGTGGTCGGAGCGGATTCATGCTCCAGCACATTTTGCTATTTCGCTCTCGTTGCAAAGCTTGACTCGAACAGTAATCTCCAGTGGCAGAAACAGTATCAGTTCCCAGGATTAAGCACTCAACTCTACGCTCTGCGCCAGACATCCGAGGGAGGATACGTCTGGGCCGGCGACGTCGAAGACTTCAACGGCTGCTCCGAATGCGCCCTCGTCGTCAAACTTGACTCAAGTGGAAACGTCCAGTGGCAGCATTCCTACAGCGGACTCAACGAGGCACAAGCAAACGACATCCAGCAAACGGCCGATGGAGGATACGTAGTAGCAGGCTACACTGCCCCCTCACAATCCACGTATCCTCCTCCTTCTGTCCAGGCTTGGATCGAGAAGCTAGATTCCTCAGGGAACCTGCAGTGGCAGGAGGCGCTTGGGTCTTCGAACACCGTCTATGGAAATTCGGTGCAACAAACCTCTGACGGAGGCTACGTGCTCGCCGGATACTCTGGTTCACCGCCGACCATCCTAGTCGCAAAGTTCGACTCCAGCGGCAACGTGAAGTGGCAGACTCTGTACACGGCGCCGGTACCAACCGGAAGCATCGGCGGACAGATTGGCTACTCGGTGATACAGACCTCGGACGGAGGTTACCTGGTAGGAGGAGTCAACACCCAGAGTGCGCTGGCGCTGAAGCTCAGCTCTGGAGGGAGCGTGCAATGGGCGAACGTGTACACCGTGAACGGCGCATCAAGCCAATTCCGTTCAGTTCGTCAAACAACTGATGGAGGGTACGTCTTTGCCGGGTATTACATTACCGGAGCATCCTACGGGGGGTACAATTCCTGGATCGTGAGGACAGACTCTGGTGGAAATGTGCAGTGGCAAAAGACCTACGGGGCGACAACACAGTCCAGGGAATTCCAGAAGATAGCTCTGACTTCGGACGGTGGCTTCGTCGCAGTGGGATGGACACTCCAGTTCAGCCCGAACAACCAAGCATACATTGTGAAGACTGATTCGGCGGGCAACGTGAACAGTTGCAGCGATGTCCTTTCCACCAGCATGACAACAGCCAACGGGTCAGTCACATCCTCATCGGCACATCTCTCGATCAGCGTGCCTACGAACGGAGGCGCATCGGGCAACGCCACGGCATCGTCTATATCCTTCACCCTGACGAAAGAGTGCTAGAAATAGATTCTCCCAACCTACGCCCAATATGACGAGTATTCTTCTTTAGTGAAAGTCCTCAGTCAAGGGGCGCGTGTAGCTACGAGGGCTCAGTTGAGACTAACCCAAGTTGCCAATAGACCATGCATCCCCGCACAGACTCGATGCCTCTCATAACCAACGCCTTATCAAGCACAACTGTTTCGTGGTTCGCGAGTGTCCGTCCTATAGATCGGTGAAGACATCTGATAGACTTGGTTCTCGACCTTGAGAATACTATTCCACTTTTATACGGGTCCGATTGCGCGCAATAACAGGATGAGCTGATATGACGATGCAACCGGAGCAGGGTATCAGCCGCGAGCTGGGCCTCGGCGAGGTCATCTCGAAAACCTTCGAGGTGTACCGACGGGACTTCGCCAAGTATTTCGTTCTCTTTGCGGTAGTGGGAGTGATCGTCCAGGTCGTCACTACGCTGGCGCAGCAAGCGTTCGTCCTCCCGACTCTTCCTCTCAATCCCACGCCTCAGCAGGTCTCCACCTGGCTCTCCGCATTGCTTGCAGCGTTTTTCCTGCTCATCGGCGTGATCTTCGTTGTGAATATCGTATTCTCTACAATTGCCGAGGGCAGCGCTATCAAACTGGCCTCTGAACAGATCACGAAGGGACAGGCTAACTTCGGAGCATCCATCAGATTCGCTGTCTCAAAACTTCTCTCGATCTGGGCGCTCAGCATAATCGTCGGGATCATCGTCTTCCTAGGCTTCATCGCTCTAATCGTCCCCGGAATCATACTGGCGATCATGTTCTCACTCGCGCTCCCAGTCCTCCTGATCGAGAACAAAGGAGTAACCGAAAGTATGGGGAGGAGCCGTGTCCTCGTAGGCCAGAGGTGGCTCAAGACTTTCGCGACGTTCCTCGTCCTAGGAATAATCGTCATCATAGCATCCGTCATCATAAGCGCGATCAGCGGCCTCTTCGGTATCGCCAGCCCGGTGGTCAACGGCATCCTCTCAGCATTCTACCAACCCTTATTTCCGATACTAATGGCCGTCTACTACTACTCGAACCTCGCTAGAATCTCACAGCCTCCTTCAGGCCCGATGTGGACGGGACCCACCACGACAGCCCAGCCTGGAATGAAGTTCTGCCCCACCTGCGGCACACAGAATGTCTCCTCGGCCACCTTCTGCACAAAGTGCGGAGCCATTGGCGGGATTCTTGCTATTATTGCGGCTACGCAGTGGATCATTGGAGTATTCATCGCCCAAGCCTACTACCCGAATTACAGCATTACTCAGAACGATCTTAGCGATCTGGGAGCTACCTGTCACAATGCAGTAATGCCCACGCCCGGCTCCTGCGTGATATTCCAGCCCTCCTCAATAATCTGGAACACTGTACTATCTCTCCTAGGGATACTGACCATGGCGTCTGCTTACATGATCTATCGCGGACTAGGTAACCGGCTCTTCTCCACGCTGTTAGGTCTCTTCGGTCTCGGGGCTCTTATCGCAGGCTTGGTCCCAGAGAATGTCGACCTTACTACACACGGCCTCGGTGCGCTAGTCTCGTTCGTCGCTGGAGCAATAGCTGCAGTTACGATCTACAGAGTAAAGCTAGAGGCGCCCCCATATTTCCGATACCTGTCGATGCTGTTCGGAGTAATCTCCCTCGCTGGACTGGCTGTTATGCTCAGCGTATCGTTTGCCACGCTGGAAAGCAGTGTCATCGGGCATGGAGGAGATGAGAGAATCATAGTTTACCCGTTGCTCGTCTGGGAGATAGTTCTCGGGATCTCCCTGGTCAGAAATCAGGCGAGGACCGTTCAGCGCTGAGCAAAGAACCGCTACTGGAGTCTGCACGTTGCTCAGACGGGTCTGAACTACGACACCGTTATGGGGATGATACCGTCCCAATAGCCATGATCGCGTTCACAACAAAGACCCGTAAGCCCGACGAGGTGTTGTAGGATTCGCCGACAAACGCGGAGACGGATGAGGGTCGCTGGTTAGAGTGCAAGGAGAGGAAAATCGTGTGGGTCCCGCTAATGTTCACCCAAGTGTAACTCTGTTCTGAGTTCGAATCTGGTGGAATTTGCACCGCTGATGATGCATGGAGAATGCCCGGAATCCCCTAGTTCGCCACTGAGAAATTGGTCCACCTATTCGCCATAAAGTGGATTCATGCTGTTGGGTGACGGGCTCATGAATAAAGTGGGATCGCTGAGGTTCACGATCCCTCAGAGCAAAGGTTTGGCCGAATATTCTTCGGTTGAATGTCGGTCGCTTCAAGCAGAAACCGAGCGCCATTCGAGCGCCATCGGAGGATTTCTCGAGCTTGAACTTACTGTTCACGCAACGATCAAGATAATAGCCTCGTTGTTAGTCTGTGAGGATTATCCGCGGCGGAAGGGATCAATGGATCCCGGTGACCAAATAGTCGTAGGATAGGGAGAGATGGTCGATCAACACTTGAGACGATGGTAGGCTAGTTTGACTAACGGAACTCGACGGAGTGTGGTTGTTGCGATCTTGCTTCTGCTGTCGACGGCATCCGTGGGAGTAGCGTTTCATACTGTAGAGGGCGCAGCGCTAACAGTCAGCTTCTCTTTCACGCCATTGCAGCCGGCGAAGACTGATGTGGTCACTTTTACGGGAATTGCCTCTGGGGGTGTCGCGCCGTATGTTTTCGCATGGAATTTCGGCGACGGCTCAACAGCCTCCGGCAACACGGTGGCCCACGCCTACCAGTCCGCTGGTGTCTTCACCGTTACTGTGACGGTAACGGACTCTTCCTCGAACACTGGGTCACAAACGCAGATGATCGTTGTAACTAACAATCATGCGTTCAGCTTCGGCATCGCAGGCGACTTTGGAATTGTCAGCCCTGGCTACCCAGCGTCAAGTTCGTTTTACCCAGTTCGTCAGAGCCTGCTTCGGCTGGGGAACTCGTCGTCACTGGAATTCTTTATCGCCGACGGGAACCTCGCCCATGGCTTCTACTACAGGAACGAGGCGGCTTGGTGTACTGAGTTCAAGGCCCACTTCAACAACATCGTGCTGGTCGCTGGCGAGTCAGACACCGGATGGACCGATGGTGCGTACGATGACATATTCATCTCGCAGACGTCAAACACGACGAGCATATACAACTCGTCAGTGGACAGCACAGTCTTCAACGGTTTTGGCGGAGGTGAACTACTGCCGGGGCCAACCAGCGGCGTAAGCAAGATTACCACGGATAACAAGCTACGATACTGGGACAGTAACGGGAATGGCCACTACGATGCTGGCGAGTCTATAGTCTACGACTATGACAACGTTCGCAGAACCGGAGTCTATTACCCTGTTATGGCTGGCCCGATTCCCCCTCAGGGCGCAGTTCTCTCAAATGACCCGCACATCAAATACTACTCTCGGACAGGCGGAACATCTTACGCCCGCCCTCCGACGAACAACGACTTCGAACAATACGTAGCAAGCTGTGGTTTCCCTGCCTTGCTCGGCGCATGGCATGGTAGCGGGGTCAACTGCAGCAACTATCTTCCTGGTCAGACAGGATACGTTTTTCCGAGTTGTTATGGGCGCGAGTATTACTTCGATGTTGGGACACCCACACCACAGCTCCGAGTCGTAGTAGTCAGCCCATCTGTCCAGAATGTGACAGGACACATGACCACTTACGGGACCGACTACTGGTTCTACCAGAAGGGTGATCAACACTACAACTGGGTGAATGCAACCATTAACGCCGCGTACGCGGCGGGTATACCGGAGACGATGGTTGTCAGCTTCGAGGAGTGCTTAACGTCGACACTTGAGGAGTGCGCTGGAGGATATCATCACCAGTCGCCCTTTGATAGCAGCGGAACCAAGTTTGAAGCCGATCTCTTTGACCTGTTGCTCGACAGCCTTGTTCCTCAGGGAAAACGGTCGACTTATCTTGTGAACTCGGACGACAAGGGCTACGCTAGGTTCTATCCGCTTGCCACTCATCCAACCTCTTACCCACCCGGTGTCACCGGTGATAGCCTAGGATGCGCCTGGAACTCGACTCAGGGCCTACACGGATTCATCTTGACCAAGTACAAGTACGATGAGGGAGACACGTTTGCAGACCCGTCAAACCAGTCTTGTTTTGCCAATCCCGTCACTCCGGGGCAACCCTATACTCCATGGGCCGGCTTTGTCGGCGACGGCATCACCACCATAATGTCGGGCGCCTTCGGCGCGAGTCTCCAGAGCACCCAGGCTCCTGGCGAGATTCCGGTAAAGGACCTCGACGGCAGTGGCGTGTACAAGTTCGGGGACCCCTTTATTGGAGGATTCGAGCCTGTCCCTGGAACACTTCTCACAGGCAACCAGGCCACGAATAGTCACATCGGTTTCATAGATCCGAACGGCAACGGCCAATGGGATCCGGGCGAGACACTGTTCAGAGACGCGAACAGTTCCGATGGCTGCAGCGCCACTATCGACTGCAACGGGTACTACGATCCGGGCGAGACTGTGATATCAGGTCCAGTCCCGAACGTTCGGATGAGGGCTACTTTCAACGACACCGACGTGAAGATAATTGACATGAATGGAAACGGCAAGTGGGATACTAGCCCCGGCTACGCGCACGCGACTCTGGAAAACGTCTACATGGCAACATCTATGGGCAATAACACGCCATGCAGCACTCGATATGCAACAACATGCCCAGGCCACGGCTGGGTCAGCTACTCCTTCAACGCCTACGGCAACCAGACTAACATAGACACGGACTTCTGCATTGACGGTGAGACACCTAGGAGCAACTTTGCGAGCTGCGTGAGCCCCGGCGTCTACACAGACAAGTACGTCCTGATCAACTCGAACGTCCCCATAGAGAGAGGCTTCACTTCAAGCGCCACGCTCCTAGGGGTCAACGCCAGTATCGCAGGGTCCTTCGTCGGACTCGGAGCAACAACTTGGACTGTGTGGATCTCAGCGACCAACACAACGAACGGACAAACTCTCGTCGCCCACAGCTCTGCGTATCTAACACTCTCACCCGACAACAACGCCTACCTAGTCACATACACCTTCAACGCGACCTCAGCATCAAACTCGGCGGGATCGACGATGACGATAGAGTGCAGCTATGACTACAATGCCAACAGTGCCTCATGCAGTCTCCAAACCCCGGGAGGCTCTGTCGGAGGAGTAACGGTTCCCATCGACCTCCTCTCGCTGGTCGCAGTCGTTGCAGCGGGTCCAGTTGGCTTTGCAATAATTCTCTCAACCGTCGCCTACCTTCGACGGCGGCGAGGCGGCAAGAATGATTCCGTCCGAACATCGGCCGGCATGAATAGTCGTTATGTTAAGCCGAGTTTGTCGGGGGTGCTAATATCCTTTGGTTGAGGCTGCGATTACCTGAGCCCCAGGGATGCCTACGGACCTAGCAGTCAAGCTGCAGAACGGTGGGATGTCGGTGCTGAAACGCGGCCGTCTACTTTCTACGATGAATCTTCACAGCCGCGAGTCAGGGTGACGAGTTGTTGGGCTACGATGCGATTGCTAGTCTCGGATCTGATGAAGCCTCATTCGTCTTCGTGCGGCGGTCAGTTCTGCCCGGGCCTTGAGAGTATAGAGGGCGATCGATGACACTATACCGGTCAGTCCAGCCACTACCAGCAGCCACAGGCTGGTTGACACTCCGGTCGGCGCTATGCATGTAAGGCAGATTCCTCCAGAGGGAGGCTGGCCAGGTGGGGTTGAACTGGGAGTGATGCTCAGTTGTTCGCTCTCTACCGATGCCTTTCCGGCCTGGTCTGTCGTGGTCAGTGTCACGGTGTAGTTTCCTGATCGGAGATATGTGTGTCCGGTGCTGGCTCCGGTTCCCCCGGTCCCATCCCCAAACGTCCATGAGTATGAGTAGGGACCTGTTCCTCCCGTTGCGGATGCGGAGAACATCACTTTCGAACCCTCAACTAGTGGCCCCGAGTTGTAGCTGAAGCTCGCAGAGAGTGGAGTCGGGGATGGCTGACTCGACACGGTCAATTCTTGAGAACTGGTTGCCGTTAGACCGTTTGAATCGGTTAGCGTTACCATCACACGATAGGTGTTGGCCGTGTTGTAGCTATGCGTCTGGCTTGAACCATCGGATGTAGCTCCGTCCCCAAAGTCCCAGGTGTAGGCGTAGGGAGACAATCCTCCGTTTCCGTTTGCCGTGAAAATGATAGTTGTATTAGCATTCGGGGACGAGGGTGAGTAAGTGAAGGAGACGGACGGAGAAGTGGAGGACTGATGTGGCCTCCAAGCTGTTAGAGGATGCAGTTCCCAGCCGTTATAGGAATGCCACTGGTCCTGGCAGCCGCTGGGAGTGCCGGCACAGGTATGCTCGTTGTCCCAGTATACGAAGCCTTGAACGTCAACCAGAGACGAGGTGGAAAAACGGACCGTTGAAGAGACTAGGGTATTATTGTTACAGTAGCCGGTTGAGGGGCCGCACATTCTAGCGGCGAGCCAGTCGCCGTCAAACTCTACGTGGATGATGCCCCAGCAGGTGGGGTCGGTGTTATTCGTGCAAGCCGTAGAGGGGTTAGGCACTTGGGCCGGATCGTACAGATCACCATCACTGTCGCAGAAGGCCTGAGGCATCGTTCCGCCCCCGTTAACAGCATTATAATTGGTCCGACAATCTTCGTAGCTCCAGTCGCCCACCACCACGCCGTCTATTTCGACAAAACTGGCAACGATCTGGCCGACGCTGTTGGTGATTGCACACGCCGGGCCTGGACCATGCCACCCCGAAGGGTCAAGGCTTGATTGCACCAGCCAGCGTTTCGCGTCTCCCCCGCTTACAGATGTCGATATGCCAGGCGAGTATGGACCATATGGCACGGTCGAGTATGCAGTCTGATTATTCGTAATGTCAGATATCCTCACAATCATGGCGGTGCAGGGAACGGAAGGGTTCCAAGAAGGATCATAAATGTTCCCCGAAGCCGCTGCGGACCCTTTTTCAGTGAAAGAGAAGACCAAGATGGATAATATTGACGCGCCCAAGAACAGGCCCGCAAGGATCTTCTGACGTCGAACTCGAGTTATCCTCAACTGTTATCTGATCCAAATAGTCCCCATAGGTTTACGGGCTACACGCGTAGCGTTAGCCCCAACTGTGGGAGCTAGGATGTAGTATGGTCTGAATGCTCTGAAAGGCAATTTTGAACCTCGACGGGAGTTGTACGGTTATTGAGCCGATACTCGAATGGAGAATCGCGTGGGCGAGGCTGTTCGAGTCAGAGAGTACTCAAGCTGGTCTAACCGCATCAGGGCTTACGACGGGCTTTGCAGTTATGATATTGGGGGAGCAGTCGCAGAACCCGGATCTGCGGGACTTGTATTCCTTCGTGTAGGTCTTAAGGAGAGTCCATCGGTGCAATGACCTGGTCAACCTGCTCGTCTTGCTCGGAGTGCCTGTCGCAGTAGTCGCGATCGCAGTCATAGTCTATGCCCTAATGCCCAGATTTGGACCCCACTACACGTCCAATCTCACGTGTCTCAAGTGTGGCAAGCAATTTGATTACCGTTGGTTGCCGGGCGGCTGATTCACCGCAGTAAGGCTTGGGAGGGAAAGATACATGCGCTGTCCACCATGCCACGAGTGGTCTAAGTTCGATGTGCCGTCTACGAGAGTCACTGGACACGACGGGAAAGGGCGGGCAAGGGGAGCCTGACGAAGGTGCCCCTATCGAATCGATGCTTCCCAATCAGCACCGCTAGTACCGTCCAGAGGAACTCCGTTACGAAGGCAATGGCAACGATTCCCGAGAACGAGTCCCGGTAGATTCCGACTATGCTCCAGCTGAAAGAGACTAGCCCTGTCACGTTCGCCAGTCCCGCTGCACCCGACGGAAGCAGCAGGACCCCTGCGATGATGCAATGTACACGACTGCATCTGCGCGCGTTAATCAGGCAGCTCACCCCTATCCAAAAGGTCGTGGCAGTCCAGAGCACACCCGCCAACCAGAGAGAAATCCATCCCTCACCCTGGATAATGGATACTAGAATATCCAGTGCTATCGGCGCTCCCCAGAGCAAGAAAATCCCTGTCCACGGGAGATATCTTCACGCTCGCACGCCTCTCTCTTCGCGTTTGCGTAAGGGACCAACAAATCAGAAACGCGTATCCTGTCGTCGTATTCTGCAGTTAGGAACTCGTGACCACAAATAAGATGGACACTGGGACGCGTTATCAACGGCACTTCACCCCCCGGGATCTGAATGAACTCGTCAAAAAATACTTAAGATCTGAAATCGAATAAGATTCCATGAAACCTGCACAGAAGGGCGCGCAGAAGTCGGCCAAGAGCTCCGCCGCGACCCGCAAGGCGTTCACTGAGGAGGAAAGAGGCGCGATAAGGGACCGCGCCGAAGAGATGAAGGCTGGCAAGGGGGAGGGGGAGACCGCCGTGCTGGCGAAGATCGCCGAGATGCGGGAACCAGATCGCACCATGGCCAAACGGCTCCATACTATCATCAAAGAGATCGCGCCGGAGCTCTTGCCGAGACTCTGGTACGGGATGCCCGCGTATGCCAAGGACGACAAGGTCGTCTGCTTCTTCCAATCAGCCGCGAAGTTCAAGACGAGGTACGCGACGTTCGGCTTCAGCGACAAGGCGAACCTCGACGAAGGCAACATGTGGCCCACCGCCTATGCGCTGAAGGGGTTGACTGCCACGGAAGAGGCAAGGATCGCCGCGCTCGTGAAGAAGGCGGTAGGCTAAGGACCGCGCTCGCCACGAGCCCCCCCGCCCTGAGCAGGATCGGCGGTCGGGCACTCTGCCAGGCGGTATCCATGGGACCTGATCTCCGGAGGCTTCAACACTCTGCATAACCGGCCGGGGGAGTCACGGGTACGGGTTGCCCACCGCTGGAGTCAAAGAGCCACATGTTCCCTTTTCCATTACCATCCCAGAAGAATGCCGGGAACTCTGCTATCGTTGAGTTCGGGAAGGTTCCGCCCGCTGAGTTCAGGACAATCAGATTGTTATCACCAGACGAAAGCTTACCTGTGAATCACCGCAGACATTTCCTAGACCTATACCACGCAGTCTGTTGTTGTCGGCACGGTTGAACGCAACCAGGTTCGTGCTCCCAGCGAGTGAGATTCCATTCGCCGAGTTTCCACCAGCGATGTTTCCTAGAATTATGTTGGAGTTGGAGAAGGAGACAAGCCATGATCCTAGGTTCGAAGATAGGTTGTTCCCGATGACTAGGGTGTGATTGGAGCCTGCATCGAGAACGAGGGCATTACCTGTCCCTTCCACGGTGTTTCCCAACGCCAGAGAATTCGGTGAGTTGGAAAACAATATCCCGGTCACTCTCCCTGGAGATACTATGAGAGACCCTACAGTAATGTTGTTGCCGACGATACGGGTCCCAGGGCTGTTGGTGACATCTATACCCATGACTACGACCGACGTGATCGTATTGTCCTCTATCAGATCATTTGGAGAGTTGTCCACGCGAATTCCAACAAAACCCAGCCCCATCGTAACGTCCCTGACGGTATCGTCAGAACCGTTCACTAAGGCTATAGCAGTTCCGAAAGGCAAGAGGGGAGAGATGGTTCCTGGTCCGGAGATCACATCACTGCTGGCGTTGACGACAATTCCACTGGCATCGTTACGAGGATTGATATTGAAACCGTTCAGATCAAACGTTATTCCATTCGAGGATATCAAGAAACAAGTGAGTGACCCCGGTGGAAACGGGACCGGCGACCCAGTAGCGTTGGCGGTTAGCGTGTAGGTTGCACCGGGCGTATTCAACACCTGACACGAAGAGATCGGGATAGCCTGTCCAGATGCGACAAGCGTCTGCGGATTCAGGCTACGAGTGCTATTCGGTAAGTAAACGGCGAACCCGCCAAGGAGCAGAACAAGGAGAAGAATTGGACCAGTCTTCATCCTTAACCGTGAATGGTGATCCTCACTGTTATTTATTGTCCTATCTCTACGTTGTTCAAGACGAACTCTATCGCGGCGTTCAATTCCATCTCGAAGCCTTCAGGAGAGTCGTGTCTGAGACCGGGCTCGACGAGCAATCGTCCATCTAGACCCCTCTCCACCATTAGCTCTTACAGCAGTTTGATCTTCGGGAAGAACGCGTCTCTATCTCCGATGATTATCACTCCCCTCAATCCATTACAATCGCTAGCCTTTGACGAAAGACGTGAAACTCTTTGATGGTACCAGTCGTTTGAATGTGGAGTAGATTGCGAGCGCGCCTCCTGAGAGAGTCCTCCGAGAACAAACCAATCCCAGTTGACGCCCTACTTCTCTCTCAAGCCTGAGTAATTGTTCAAGGTCGATCTTGGCTATTGCCACCACTCATGGTTACCAGATCGCCTACCCACGGATAATTTCAATTGCAGTTGATTGTCACGGGCAGACTTCGTGTTTGCAAAGTTCTCGGGTAGGGGTTCGTTGGGCCCTTGTTGCAGGGACTGCTCACAACCGTAAGAGCGAGATCTACCTGAAGAGCGACCAAAGTCTTCACAACTTGACTGAACAGTAACGATCATCACTTATCCAGCGATTAAACGCTCGAGAGGATGCGTGTAGAATGGGGTCTAGAGCTTCCTTGGCTCGAATGCCAGTCTTCCTCCTGATCGGGATCATCTTGTCGAGCACCCCACTTGCCTCTAACACGTTTCCTTCGTTCCAATCCTCGGCCGCAGCCAGCCCGATAAATCCTCCAACCTTCAACACCACCGCCTTCAACGCGTCAATGAGACAAGTCCTCACCTGGGCCGAGTCAAGAGATCTTCCTAATGGCACCGCCACACTTCAAAGCACCTCGAACAATCTCTGGGCAACATCCCTAGTTGGAAGAACCATGACCTACCTACAACTAGAAATCGGCAACACAACGACCAGGACAATTATCCAGAACATGACCAAGGCAGAACACATTCTGCTTCAGAATCCTTCCTTCATCCGCTACGGAATATGGTCCCCTGCAAACCTCAATACACAATTCCAAGTACACCTCGACGCGCAGAAATTCCTGTCAAGAGCCTACGGGCTAACCCTCGACCCGACCGCGAGATCAGACATGATCAACGTCACCCAGAACATGCATCTCAACCTGCCTGCCAGAAGCGACTATTTCGACACGGTCGCCTGGACCCTCTCGAACGCCGTCTGGTTCGCATACTATAGCGGATCTACGCTACCCCCGGCCTCAGACTACACCACAGCAGTCCAAGACCTGAGCACCAACTACAACCAGACAGGGGCCATATCAGCAGCCGGAGACCCGCTCATCGACTTTGCCAAGCTTCTCCGCTTTCTCAAGCCAATCACCTACACTGACAGCTACTTCAGGCTCCAAGGCAATTCTCTCAGCCAATCCTATCAAACACTAGAGACAGGCCTCGCGAACCAGCTTGTCAAACGACAAGGGTCAGACGGCAACATCGTCACGGGCAACCCCTACAAATCATATCTTGTAGAGGATTTCGCGAGAGATCTAGACTCGAGCGTCTACCTCCACAACAATCTGACCTACGCATACTCCGCGTACCGGGCCGAGTCTGACCTCACTAGCCTGTATCTCCAGTCTAACGGGAACTTTTCCCTCCCGGACAATGGAGATGGACTGTACCCGACGGGCGCCTATCACATGCTCTCGATCGCAAACGATCTCAGATCATGCTCGAGCAACGCTTGGTACAACATTCTCACATCCTCATCAAAACTACTCAACTACACGCTGACAACACAGTATCCCGATGGGACTTTCAGATTCTTCCTCAACATAACTAACCCCAACAACGCGATAACGACAGTCAACACCGTAAGCGGCATCGTCGACTCGTACCTAACAATTCATAACACGAACGTACTCTCCCCAGAGACCCCAGTCAACCTTGCCAACTGCCAAACCATATCGTCTCCCTCCCTACCCCAGAACCCATCCTGGCTCTACATCGTCATCCCCCTCGCCGTAGTCATCGCAGTCGCCATCGCATACGAGAGAAAACACCGGGCCAAGTATCGTGGACTAGTGGAAAAGTGAATTGCGGAAACTCTCCCTCCAGAGACTCGGCGAGACCGCGTTTCTCATCACGTTCTTTTTGATCTGGCTACCCCGAGCGATCCCAGCCCAATCAATAATCGCATTTTTCTGGCCCATCTACCACTGGTATGGAGTGGACTACTACATTCCACTAATCAAGGCGCCCGGCATACTCATCGGCTCCGTCCTAGCCTGCTTCGTCGCAGTTTTCGTAAGGGAGTATGTGGCAGACTCCAGAGCTATCGCCAAGATCCCGACGCGAATTCACGTAGCCGGAATAAGAGGAAAGACAACTACTACGAGACTCATCGGAGCCGCCCTTAGACACCACGGCTGGCGGGTAGTGACCAAGACCACGGGAAAGGCCGCGAGGCTCATCGACCCTGAAGGAACAGAGCGTGGAATCCGGGGTCACCGTGAACAGCCTAACCTCAGAGAACAGCCTAGAATAATTGAGAGTGTAGCCGACGCCGGCGGCGCAGACGCGATCGTGTTCGAATGCATGTCCATCCGGCCAAAGAACATAATCGCAGAAAGCAAGTTCGTTAGATCAACAATCTCAGTGATCACAAACGTCCGTGCCGATCACCTAGACGTCCTGGGACCATCATTGGAAGATGTTGCTTGGAACCTTTCCGGAATAGTCCCAAACAACGGGGTCGTTGTGACTGCGGAGAAGAAGTACATGCCCATCATCAGAAGGAGAGCAGAAGAGATGAGTGCGAAAGTCGTAGAGGTCGACCCTGACACAGTCCCGGACGAATATCTCGCCAAATTCTCTTACATGATCTTCAAGGAAAACATCGCTCTAGCACTCAAAGTCTGCGAACTACTCAAAGTCCCACCAGATGAAGCACTGAAGGGAATGTTCGACGCCAGACCCGACCCGGGCGTAACGCGGATCCTCAACGGTGTGATCGCCAATCACAACGTGAGGCTCATTGCAGCCTTCGGCGTCAACGACATCGACTCGACGAGACTCGTATTCCAAGAACTCAGCCGGCGAGGAGCCATAGAAGAACAGAGAATGCTTGTCGGGATGTTCCACGCGAGAGAGGACAGGGTTACGAGAACTTTAGAATTTGCCCAATTCATGGCGCGAATGCCGTTTGAGAAAATACTCGTCGTGGGGGAAATGACGAACCTGTTCGTAGGCCAGGCAACCCGAGAGGGCTACGCGAAGGAGAAGATTGCGAATTTAGGGACAGTCGACCCCACAGCAATCATGGATTTCCTCTCGAAGATGCCTCTCGAATCAGATCAAGGCCTAACCTTGTTCGGCTGTGGGAATATGGTCGGAGTCGAGGATTTCATCGACGCGTTCGAGAAACTGTCTGAGAAGCAAGGCTCACACCCCATGGAGTCTCGGAACTAAATGGTAGTCTACGGAGTTACCCTCGACACTGCCGAGGTCGCTATCGCGTTAGGAATCGCGGTCAGCATGCTGTTCTATGAAAAACAGAACCTCGTTCCGGGCGGAGTCATCGTCCCTGGCTACGTGGCCCTAACCCTCGACAGACCCTACTTGCTACTCTCGACGTTTGCGGTCGCAATCGTCACAATGTTCGCGCTCAGAAAAGTTGCCGAATACGTTGTCCTCTTTGGAAGAAGAAAATTCTCGTTCATGATGCTGATGAGTTTCGTAATAGCCTGGGGAATCCAGTCCCTCGTAGCACTCGCACTCACCTACGGCCAAGTAGCAACCGTCGGACCAACCGGAATCTTCCAAGTCATCGGATTCATCATACCCGGGCTAGTCGCGAACAGCATGGAGAGACAGGGAATCACCAAAACAATCTATGCTCTGACAATCGTCTCGGTCATCACGTACGTAATACTCTACGCCATCACCGGAAAGTGATTATGCGCCATGTCCACTCTAGCGAAAAGGAGACCTAGAAGACTCGTACCAGTAATTCCCGCAATACTGCTCATAATCCTCTCGACTTTTTCCTTGCCGGTTCACCATCCGTCAGTCAATACCACTCAGCTCCCGCCGACTGGTATCGCGTGGGTTACGGAGCCACTGCAGCAAGTCTCCAATCTGATACAGAGCAGGTTCATCGGGCTCATACCTGGGAATTACACTGAGCCCTCCTCTTCGGACTATTCGACGATGAGCACAATCTTCGGACTGATTGGGACGGGGGTATCCCAGAACGACGCGGGCTCAATCCTTAGCGCATCGAACGTAGCAATCCAACTACAGTACCAGCTGATCCCGGTGAACGATACGGGAACCGGCAACAAATACTACGTCCTAATGGAAAACACGACCGTAAACCGAGGATGGGGTTCATACCTATTCACAGCAGAAAAGAGTCCCTCGACAACCCAGGTCATCATAGAAGCCCCACATCCAGTCACAGACTTCAACAGCCAACAGATAGCTTACACATTGTTCACCAGGGCCTATCCACACGTTGCCGCTCTCTTCGTATCAGGTGTAGAGAGAACGTTCGGTCCAAACGGTCAGACAGACATGGCTCACAGAACACAGAGCATCTTCGAGACCGCCCATGAAGCCTTCACCAAATTTGGTTCAGTGGTTATACAGATCCACGGCTTTGACGCGTCCCACCATCCCACAGAACCCGAGGTGGTTCTCAGCGACGGAGACGGGGGTATCAACGGAGCTCTTCAAGCGATCGCATCCAACCTCGAAGCTGCTAGCCTCTCCGTGGGAATCTTTGACGGTTTCACACATGAAAAACTGGGGGCCCAAGGGAACATCCAAGGTCGCTATGCAAGAGCATTCGGGGCAGGCTTCGTACACTCCGAGATCTCATCCATCGTAGTCTACAATGCCACTCTAATCGCGCAATACGAGAACTCTCTCACCCAATCGATCTTGGACGATTTTAGTTTTCCAGCCTACCAGATCGATATCAAGATTCCAATCATAGCGTTCGGAATCATGAGCCTATTCTTGGTTGCAAACTACAGATTTTCAAAAACCAGCCCTGACTAGCCAACGGATTTATTGCAGGAACCAGTGAAGGTCTGACTCGACGAGCTTGTCCCAAGGGCGGCGAAGGCTGGGCCCTGAACCCGTCCTCGGCCCCTGACGGCTGAGCGAATTCTACCTCGGTTACTTGTCGTCATGTTCACATGTGAACGTTGGTAACGAACCCTGTCGAACACTGAGCCATCATGTCTGGATCTGAGTCTGAACTACAGAAGCACTTGAAGAACATACAGTGGCAGAATGGAAACTGTCTATCCTGCATCTGGTTTGCAGCAAAGGATCCGCTTAACGCTGATCTGTTTGACAGGGCAAAGTGCATTCATCCGAAGCTCAAGATCTACCAGCTCGTCGTCTCTGGCCGCGACTGGCGCAACCTCTACGAGGAGATCAAACAGAAACAGATCGAACACAAACAAGAACTCGCTCTGAAGGCAGAAGAAAAATCCGGATAAACAAGACCCCATCGAAACATCCTTAGATCCGTACCACGGATATTCGACCTCAACCTGACCCTAACATTGTCATGGGCCCTCAGCCGACTTTCAAGGCAATTCCTAGGGTATTCAGGTCGTTGAATCGTATTGTCTGCGATCAATGGGTCATAGGTTGAGCCCGAACCCTATGCTTCTCGAGAGCTTCTCAAACACGACGCTTGAGTAAAACCGTATGAGCTTCGAACTAGAGCATCTGCGAGAGGCAGCCGAGAAGTAGACCTAGCATCATGCTTGCTCGATTGACGTAGTTGTGGCGTGCCGCCGATCCTGCGGGAATCTTGTTCAGAACGTTGCCCGACGCCTGGCCAATAGGTTTGATTGCGTCCGCGAAGTAATAGTCGGATCTATCCGAGGATCGCGCGCTGTTTCTCAGTATGTTTCGATCTTTAGGCCCTGTACACGATGAAAATCATCAAGGTTTCTGGTCACCAGCGCGAGCTTCAACGACAGGGCGGTTGACGCGATGTAGAGGTCGTTGATTCCCATCGTCTCGCCTTTCCGTTCCAGACTTGCCTGCAGCTGTGCAGATTGTCGAGCTATTTCATCAGTGAACGGTATGACCTGGAAGGCGCCCAACTCTTTCTCGGCACTTTCCAGCTTTTCGGAGAGCTGTTTAGTGGCGGAATATACGTGGTAGACTCCTCGAAGATATTCGTAGACCGTTATAACTGAAATCGCCTTGAAACTTCTTTCTTCTTCGACCTTCTCGGCGAGCTTCCCTGATCCATGATCCTTGTTTACGAGATCTACTAGGAATGTAGTGTCGAATAGTCTCATTCTTATCTAGTGAAACATTCTGTTCAGCTTTCTTCGTGTGATCTCTTCGGATTCGCGGATGGTCTTTTGGACCCTGATCCAGTCTGCTTTGCTGAGCGTGCCGCTACCGTAGATGTCTGTCAACTTTACTCCACGGTTAAAGCTTCGGCGGATCACGTCCGAGAAGCTCTCGCCTGGAAGCTTCACCTTCCTCAACAGTTCATACACATCGTCCGAGATGGCGATCGTCTTGGCCATGCTTTACGGAAGGGGTCAACGGATACATATGCATATCTATACAATGAACAAGCTGATGGATATAATCTACCGAAGAAGGCTGTCACAATAGCCGGCGGAAGCCAACGCACCTAGACGGTTCATCTGCCACATGTGAGAACACACATTCGTAACGAACAGTTCCTTCATCTGGTCGGCACTTTGGAATCGCAAATTACTCACCTTGTTGGAGGTTTTGTTATCTTTCTAAACCAATGTTTGTTCATTGCAACTAGAAAGTCCTTGGTCAAAGGGTATCCCGACAGGGACCCGAGTACTGAATCAATATCGCAGTAAGGACACAACACTGTCCCGTCGGCTAGCCATTCCGTGACTTTAGACGAGGCGAATATCTTTACACACTGAAAACACCCGGCCGAAGGGCTTCTCTGCACCTCCTCTACGTTGTGTGAAGAATGAGAGTGAGCCTTGACAAGGTCGTCTTCGGAAAATGGGGAGGTCATTGTGGCAATCACGTTCCCTTGGCCGTCTTGTCTGGTGGAAACATTTTCATCTCAGATTTTTGAACTGGAGATTCATGCATATACTATTGACGTACACAAGCCCTTCATAATGAGCTTCGAGTTAGCGCAACTGCGAGAGGCAGCCGAGAACTACACATATCATACGACCCTCGCCTATTATTTCACTCGTCTTAGAGTACCTATGCCTGCAGCAACCTCACTCCTCTCTGAATCCAGTATAATCACATTAACCACCATCGCATTTCTTATCTGAAAATACTCGATTCCCAGCTAATCGACACGCCAGAGAAATGATCGTTTTAGCAACCCTTATCTCGATAATGGACTATCGGAATCATATCATGCAGTCTGCTACCACTACGGTCGAGATTCGCGATGTTGCGTCCCACTAGCAGACCCCAGAAACTCAGTCCTCAGAAGAGACCACCTGCCGCAAGCTTAGACTCGGACAGAGACGAAGGGTCTGACTCGAAACGCCGAAGACAGTCCACAACGCGATTTCAGATCAAGGAACTCGGAAAGGAGACGTGGCCCGACTTTGAGCGGATGGTCGAAAAACACAACGGAGTCTGGGGTGGCTGCTGGTGTACCTTCTTCCACCTCGCCCCTAGCGAGGCGAAGCAGTGGTCTGGGAAGCACCGGGAGTACAAGGAGAAGCTTGTCCGAGCGAACCGGTCCCACGCAACCCTCGTCTACGACGGCCCCGACGTCGTTGGGTGGTGTCAGTTCGGACCCCCTGTCGAACTCCCGGGCCGGATGAGTGGCTATGGCAAGATGGACGTCGCTCCGCCTGACTGGAGGACTACATGCTTCTTCGTCGACCGCGACCATAGACGCGAGGGAGTTGCGAGGGCCGCGCTGGAGGGCGCACTCCGCTTCATCGCTGCGAAAGGGGGCGGGACGGTCGACGGATATCCAATCGCCATTCCCCAAGGGAAAAAATACTCGAGTTCATTCATCTGGGGCGGAACCGAGTCAATGTACCTAGACCTAGGATTCCGTCCACTCGGTTCTCTCGGCACAAGCAAACGGGTGATGGTGATGCGAAAGGTCGTTCGTGGCCGATGATGTCATTCCGGCAGACGTGCATATACCGTTGCGATACACAACTGCACCAGAATGAGCTTCGAACTGGAACAACTGCGAGAGGCAGCTGAGAAGTACACTTTTCATGAAGGGAGGCTTTTCGGTTCCTGGCCTTGCTCTTGGAGCTTCCTGAGAAAGAAAGTCCAGCCTTCGATGTGTTCGTCCCTTGTCTTCTTCGCTTCCGAGTTCTTCGAGTATCCTTCGTGCAGAAGTGTGAGTTTTGTACCACCGTTTGCCATTGGGTGGAAGAGTAGTGTGACCCTGGTTACGTCGATGGATTCATGGTCCCACTTCCACGTGAAGCCGAGCGTCTTCCCTCTGTCGAACATGGTGAACTTGCCCCGAAGATGCCAGTCTTGTTTGGGCCAGGAAAAATGGTATGTCCCACCTAACTCGGGTTGCAAGTCCGCCGCTGGAGGCCACCATTTCTTGAGCAGATCAATACTTGTCCAGTAGTCGAAGAGTATGGCCGGGCTGAGATGGGGAAAGTCTGCCACAATCGTGATTCTGTCTCTCGCTGTTTCGACTAGTTCCAAGTTGGGCCTGCTCATTGCCATGTCGAGAAACCGCCTAGGACTCCGATTAGCGTTGGGAGTATTTCTCTGCATGGAGTACAATCGGAATAGGCGGTTCAACTTCGTAGGCAAAGGGGGTACCACTGGTCGGTAGTAGGCACAGGCAAGCTGACTGTTATTCGGATAGCTCTGCTGGTACCTTCCACAGCCGGCCACAAGGCTTTGGTCTCCGTCATGTAACCTCCAGCCTTGTTCGAGAACCTGAACATCACTTGACATCGTCTTAGAACCTTGCTCAGGAGGGTGCCTCAGTGGAAAAATACAATGCCCAGTTTTTCTAGACAGCCTTAGAGAATAGGCCACAGCAAGGTGTAGCTCAGTTGTCAGAGTTCTTCAGATGCCCTAGGAAAGGTTCGAAGTTGGAAACAGAAGTATTCTTGAAGAAGCCACCGTTTTCCGCTGTGGCTAGCGGGGGTCTCCCCAAGTAGACGGAAGAAAGCTCTTGGGAAGCCACGCTAATTGCCGAACCCCGACCCGTGGTCGGTGGTCCGGGGAATCGGTTTCAGAGTGAGCTTGAGCTGATGGGCTTCTCGCACGAAGGCGGGCATTCTCTCAGAAAAGCGAGGATCGTGGAGCAGCCCGGGGCTAACGGTCGGGAAACTCATACTGGTTCGCATCGTTTGTTTTGCCTCTTTGTTACTAACATGTAATGGGTGTTACTCGCTTATAAGCCTTCTTTAAAAATAGCCCATACGTCACATCAGGAGAATAGGAAGTCAGACTAGGATCGTCAGTTCATAAGGAGTGGGGCCAGCGTCCCCGAACCAGTAAGGCAGATTCTGATCAGGAACCATTCCATTGAAGATGAGGCTACTGCCGATTTTGCGTCCTTTTCCTTTAGGTCTTGAGCTGTCCACCAACTTCGACGAAACGTTTCTTCACAGCCTCCAAGAACCCACTGTCCTTTTTTCTCTACTAGTATTAGCATCGCTTAAATCTCAGATCCACGCCATCTTTATTCGAAAATGGCAGACGAGATTTTCCCCGTGTCTTGCGTGCCATGCGGCATCGACCTAGGCTCGGCTCCGCCAGGTACACTTGTCAGGTGCTGGAAATGTAGCCAGTGGATTCAGGTGCGGGCACGAACTATTGAGCTTGGTGAAGCGTTGTGGCGGCAGTAGGCATCAGCATATTGGTCGGCGTTGCAAGTAGACCGTGCACGCAAAACACTACGTGACTTTATGAACTCTCAATAGTCTCCTGGGCAAGGATTCCCGGAGTATGACGCGGTCCACTTTCTGAGGAATCGTCAAACTATTGCTGAGAAGGCAATTCTATTCCAGATCTCTCTTCGGGCTCAAAAAAAGGGGGCCGCCTACCAGTGCTTGAAGATGAAACTCATGAACTTCTCCAGCTATCGAAGAAGGTATCAAATCTTGGCTACTTGGAACTCATTGAAGGTGGATGGAAAACCGATCAGGGCCACTGGACATGCTGGGTCCCGACCCATAATACGGCCGAGTACACCGGGCTCACCGGCTGTTGTCCGCAAGGATTTTCACAACAGTCCAGGAATTGCCCATTCGACGGGGCAGAGTGAAGTCTTTACAACCTTAATGTTTTGGTTTTCTTTTCAGCCCTGGGCTCGAGCTTGGGGAGTGTTATTGCAAGTATGCCTTCAGACATGCGTGCTGACGCTTTTTCAGCGTCTATGCTTTCGGCGAACCCTATGTTTCTACGGAATGTGGAGAAGGCTCTTTCCCGATGCAAGTAGGTTTTACCCTT
>WNGM01000642.1_pt1 | contig 29651 bp, 36 predicted proteins | sample 5400571 | NCBI WGS metagenome assembly WNGM01 (sample SAMN13153378, study PRJNA577476) | soil metagenome | isolation source: 100 cm soil or saprolite under Garry oak tree replicate 2 | place: USA:California | collected 2016-06-15 | reverse complement strand
GACCCGAATACCACTTGGCCGGCGATGTGAAGTCGCAGTGTCCCGATAAACATGACGGCGGTGAAGATTCCCCACATCGCGAGATACGCCGCCATCGCGGTGTCGTTGGACGCTGCGCCCCAGCCAAGTTTGGTCAGCACTATCATCGTGACCAGCGATAGCCAGAATAAGCCGTAGGAAAGAAACGCGGTCGTGGCAAACGTGTTTCCCTTCCTCCACTCCATGATTCCAGCGATGATTTGCGCAAGCCCGCCATAGCAAATTCCCATCGCCAGGATCATGCTGTTAAGTTCGTAAAAGCCGGCATTGTGCAGATTGAGCAATACCGTGGTCATGCCAAAGCCAAGCAATCCCAGCGGAGCGGGATTCCCTGTGGTGTCCTTGAGATGAGTAACCGATTCATTCATAGCGACGAGTGTGCTGAGAAAAAGTCCGTTAGCGCAATCACAATATCAGATATCGCCACGCGTTTGACAGCCGCGCCCTCGCACAATCCACAATCATAAGATCAGCAAATTTTCCCTCGCCAGCGGCTGACTTGATTCTTTATGGTCAGACTTTCGACATGATCCGGCGCGATTATCTCATCATCGGCAGCGGCATAGGAGGCGCGAGCGCTTGCCAAGGAATTCGCCGTTATGATAAGCGCGGCTCCGTTACCCTGGTCGGTGCGGAAGTGTTTCCCCCTTACAAGCGCTGGATTCTCTCGAAGAGTTTTTTGCGGGAAAAGAATCCACAGCTAAAAAAATTGCAGGAGCCCGTGGTTGCCGGGGTGGCTCTGGGGAATGTGATCTATCTACGGACGATTCGCGATGCGCTTGCGTTGAGAGAGATGGCCAGCCTGGAAAAAACGCTGATGGTCGTCGGCGGCGGATTACTGGCGTGCGAGGCGGCAGCGAGCTTGCGGATGATGAAAATGAAGGTCGGACTCATGCATCGGGACTCTTATTTATTGAACCGTTATCTCGATGCCGAAACCGGCGCGTGGCTTACGGAATATTTTGCGAAGCACGGCGTGACCATGCTGATGGGAGAAAGCCTGAATGGATTCGAGGGAAAAACCGTCCTGCGCAACATTCAGACCAAGAGCGGAAATCGTGTTCCTGCCGGTCTCGCCGTGGTCGCGTGTGGCGCAGAACCGAATCTCGATCTGGTTCGCAACACGCCACTGTCCGGCCCGCATGGATCGCCGGTCACTGAATATCTCGAAACAGAAGAAAAGGGGATTTATGCAATTGGCGACCTGGCATTTTATCCAGATCGGATCATGGGCGGGATGCGGCGTCAGACGCATTGGGACAACGCTCGCGACCAGGGCTTTATCGCCGGCGCGAATATGACGGGCAAGAAACGCATCCGCTACGAGCAGGTCCCGCACTTCTGGACGGAGATGTTCGATTTGCGGATGGATTTTGTCGGCGACTTCAGCGTGCTCCCCACCCGCGTTGATTGCCGCGGAAGCTACGCGAAGAAAAAATTTATCGCGCGCTATTATCAGGCCGACAAGCTTCGCGCCATTCTGCTGTGCCAACAACCGCCCCGCGAGGTGGAATCCGCCAAGACGCCAGTCGAGTTCGAATAGAGTTGGCAGCGAATTGACCTCCTCTTTGAGCAACTCCATGCTTTCGCTCTGGTCGCCATCGATCCAGATTCTGCCCGACCATTGAGCGCGCCGCTGGTGAACTTGCACGCTCACCCTGGATGCACTGATTTGGAGACCGCGCACGTATCGGAATCCTTCGCGCATACGTTCCAGCACACGCGCGCGATCGTCGCCCCATTGATCATGATAATCGTCGGCTATAAAACTCGCTGCGGCCGTCCAGTCTTTATGCTCGATAGCGTGAAAAAGATTTTCGGTATGACGCTTGATCTGGCGTTCGGGTCGCCAGAGCCAGAGAAGAAACAGCCCGACGCAAACTGCAGCCGCAATGCCACCACAAAATAATCCACGCAACGAAATCGTCACGGTGAGGCGATTTGGGCGGAGGGTCGCTTATGATTTTTTTGAGGCTGGCTCGACCGGTTCCGCTACGGAGTGGTCGCGTTCCCAGCCTTCATTTTCCAGCTTGACCTGCTCGATGGCGATCGCACTCGCGTTGGCGTCGAGGTCGGGCAGTATTTGGTATTCTGAAACCCAGCAACAGTAAATCTTGTAGGCGAGGACAAGTTATCCGGCCTCATTGTAGAGCTCCAGAACGATGTCTTTACGGAAATCTTTCAGCGAGACTTCAACGCCCGGGCTGGCACCGAGACTCCAGACTTTGTTGGCCCAGTTTTCGAATTCCTGATCGTGAGTAACACGTCGCTCCAGCGTGATCGGTGCGTATTCGGTAAGGCCGGGAGATTTGCGACTGCTGCTGGGATCGCCTCCTTCACGGTGCGCAATGACTTCGGTAGTCCGCCGCAGCCCACTTATTTTGCTGATGCCGGCAACGTAACGGCCATCCCATTTCACGCGAAACTTGAAATTTTTGTACGGGTCAAAGCGTGTCGGATTGACAGTAAATTCGGCCATGACCGCGAAATTAGTTTTCGGTAACGGAGGTCGCGTCGCGTGCGTACCAATCGACTTTCCGCGTAACGTACATCACAACTGCCAGGACGATGAAGAGCGCAATTGCGCCCATGAGGAGGGCGTAGTCTTGCTGCCGCAAGGTGATATAGAGAAATGTGTAAACACCCGCCAGTCCCGCGCCGATCATTAGAGTGCGTACGCCACCGCCGAGGAAAAAGCGGCAATACCACGTGATCAACACGGTCGAGGCGACCGCCGCGATTAGATATGCCCAACTGAATCCGACAAATTCCGAAATCGACAATAGTAACAGATAAAACAAACAAAGCGCAGCACCGACCATCAGGTATTGAAACGGGTGAATCTTCTGTCGCGCCGTGACCTCAAAAAGAAAGAAAGTCGTGAAAACAAGGACGAGAAAGAGCACACCATACTTAATCGAACGCTCGACGTAACGATATGCGTCTAAGATCGACAAGAAATTTGCACCGAATCTTGAGTTTGTTACCGACTGAACATTGAAACGCTCGTTTCCGCCGCGACTTGTCCACGACTGTGGGTAATCACGCCCGTAATAGGAAACTCTCCAAGTCGCGTTGAATCCCCCGGGTCGCACTGACCGTTCCGCGGGAAGAAACGAACCGCGAAATGCCGGGTCCGGCCAGTTCGATTTTAACGTTGCTTCATTTTGCACACCGAACGGCGCGAAGAAAACTCCGTCGCTGCCGTTGAAATCGAGCGGAATAGAAAATGCAATTTCACTCGCGATCGGCTGATCACCGCCGAGCGACGCGGTCGCGCCGGTTGTGTAGCCCGGCACTTGCGATCCAGGCAGCATGGGTCGCTTTGTGCCACCCCAGTCGAGTACTATTCCTTCGCGTGTTCCACGCAAATCATTTACCGCGATTGAGACGAACGCGTCTTTCCATTGCACGTCCTTTATGCCGATCTTAAGCGGCCCGAAATCGGGCGCCGCAAATTTTCCAGCGAGGGTCACCTGCGCCCGAAAAACTGCCGCATTGTAAATGCCACGATGTAAGATCTGTGTCTGCGCATCGCCCGTGACGTTCAGCGTTTCGGGCAGGAAATACGCGTTCGCCGTGGCTGTCTCTTCCACCTCGCGCCGCTCCATCTTCCCATCAGGTGCTGGAACTTCTTTTACCGCCTTAAACTTGTATTGGTATGGGATTCCAAGCACTGGGCCGATCACGTTTTGTTCCCTACCCCAGGACGAAGTGATATCAGCCACTGCGTCATTACGCCGCTGCAATCGATCGCTCAAGACGCCAGTAATCATCGTCAGCGGAATCAGGAGAACCAACACCAGCGCCCCGACTCCGAGCAACTTGATGATCGTGCTGTGCCGCCGGCCGAATGACGGTTGAGATTTCGGTAACGGCGGCGGCGCTTGTTGATCGGCCATACCGGCAGAATGAATGACCTACCTCTTTTCCGCAATGAAATTGCGCAGGAGCACGTGGCTGGGGGCGGAATCGAACCGCCGACACGCGGATTTTCAGTCCGCTGCTCTGCCAACTGAGCTACCCAGCCGTCATCGGCTGATGTCGATCTTGTATTTACGTCGCGCCGCGGGTTCTCACTAAAGCAGAAAACATCCCACGCTCAATGGCTAAGCTCTGACGCCGAACATTGTAGCGGCGGTCTGTGACAGTCGAATCGTGGCGCAACTTTGTAAGTTGCGTTGACGAGCCTCGCAAATTGCAAACTTGCGCCACACTGCCGGCGCGCCCGGGGGCGCGCCATACCCTAAAATTTTCTGGGCAATTCCAACGCTCTCCGTAGGACACGCAAATAATGAGTTCGCGAAATTTCGATTGCGCCGAATTGCGCGAGATGCGGTGTAAGCCATTGCGTGTCGAGCAGAGCGAACGTCCTCGCATGTAGGTGTTCTACCAGGGCCACCAGCGCGACTTTGGAAGCGTCCCTGACCCGGTGAAACATCGATTCGCCGAAAAAGGCGCCGCCGATCGCAACTCCGTAAAGCCCGCCGGCCAGTTCATTCTTGGTCCACGCCTCAACTGAGTGCGCATAGCCAAGATCGTGCAAGCGCTCGTAGCTCTCGACGATTTCACGATTGATCCATGTGTCTTTGCGCGCAGCACAGCCGCGAATCACTTCGCCGAATTGGTTGTCGATCTTGATTTGAAAAATTTCTTGTCGCCAGACGCGGCGCAAGGCATGGGGAACATGGAAGTCTTCCAGCGGAATGATCGCGCGCGGGTCAGGTGAGAACCAGCCGATGGAATCGTCTTCCATCGCCATCGGAAAAACGCCAAGCCGATAGCCTTGCAGCAAAAGTTCGGGCGGTATCATGGCAGACAGAGTTAAAAAGTTAAACTTTAAAAGGCCACAACGGGAAAGCATTTGCCGTTTCAACTATTCAACTTTTTAACGGATCACTCGATTTCGTTCCGCAATTGGCATTCCGCAATCCCCAATTGCAATACAGCGCTCGCTTCCTAAGATAAGCAGATGAAGCGCCTCTCGATCCTCTGCCTCTGCGGACAAGCCTCGCTCCTAATCGTTTGGGCAGCTGTAGGCGGCTGCGCCGATCCGCTGGAACAACGTAGCACGCAAGAGGCGCAAGCACAGCTTGAACGTGGCGTCACCGGGCAGGGAACGCTTATTCCAATGGAGCGGTCTCCGGAGGATCCGGCAGGGGAGCATAGTGTGCCGCAAACTCATCCATAGAGCGTGAAAACCCTCGCCCCATCAGCACACTCAAAAATTCTTATTCTCGATTTTGGCTCGCAGTACACGCAGGTGATCGCCAGACGTATCCGCGAGTTGCAGGTGTATTCCGAGATTGCGTCGTTCAACATTTCTGCAAAACAAATCGCCGCTCTTGCGCCGAATGGAATAATTCTTTCCGGCGGCCCGGCGAGTGTTTATGACAAGGGCGCACCGCAAATTGATACGGAGATTTTTTCGCTAAACATTCCGGTGCTGGGAATTTGTTACGGGCTGATGCTGATGGCCCATCATCTTGGTGGTAAAGTCGTGTTTACGGGACGACGCGAGTACGGCCCCGGCACGTTGCGAATCACGAATCGGTCAGAACTCTTGGAAGGATTAGGCCACCAACTCGACGTCTGGAACAGCCACGGCGATGAGGTCACAGCGTTGCCAAAGGGTTTTCGCGTCGCCGGGACCACCGAGGGTTGCGACTTCGCAGCGGTGGAAGATCCACAGCGCAAACTCTACGGATTGCAATTTCATCCCGAAGTCGCGCATACGCCGCGTGGCAAAGAGATCCTGCAAAATTTCGTCTATCACATCTGCCAGTGCGCGATGGATTGGACCATGGGCTCGTTCATCGAAGAAGCTTGCGCGCGCATCAGGAAACAGGTCGGCGACCAAAAAGTGGTGCTCGGTTTGAGCGGCGGTGTGGATTCCTCAGTAACCGCGGCGCTTCTGCATAAAGCGATCGGCGACCAGCTCACCTGCATTTTCGTCAATAACGGATTGTTGCGCGCGCGCGAGGAAGAAATCGTGCAACGCGTCTTCGGCGAAAATTTTCACGTCCGTTTAAAATATGTGGACGCAAGCGAACGCTTTCTCGCGCTGCTCAAGGATGTGACCGATCCTGAAACCAAACGAAAGCTCATCGGCAATGAGTTCATTAAAGTTTTTCAACATGCGACTGAGGAGTTACTCGAAGAAGACCGAGGAAACGGTGAGCACAGACTCGCCGCAGCGAGTCCGTCCAGTGGCGGACACGGCGGCTACAAGTTTCTCGCTCAGGGCACGCTGTATCCGGACGTGATTGAGAGCGTCTCAATCGAGGGCAATCCGGCTCAGGTGATCAAGAGCCATCATAACGTGGGCGGATTACCGGAAAAGATGCACTTCGAGCTCGTCGAGCCGGTGCGGCAATTATTTAAAGACGAAGTGCGCCAGGTTGGATTGCAGTTAGGCTTGCCGAAAGAGATCGTTTATCGTCAGCCGTTCCCGGGGCCGGGCCTCGCGGTTCGCATTCTCGGCGAGGTCACACCTGAGCGATTGTCCATCTTGCGCGAGGCGGACACAATCGTACAAAGTGAAATGGAAGCTGCCGATTGGTATTACAAAGTCTGGCAATCATTCGCCGTCTTGCTTCCGGTGCAATCGGTCGGCGTCATGGGCGACCAGCGCACTTACGAAAACACCATCGCGTTGCGCATTGTGGAAAGCCAGGACGGCATGACCGCGGATTGGGTGCGCATCCCCTACGAATTGCTTGCGCGCATTTCGAATCGCATCTGCAACGAAGTCAAAGGCGTCAACCGCGTTGTTTTCGATGTCTCCAGTAAACCACCCAGCACCATCGAGTGGGAGTGAGAGAATTTTGAGCCGCCGCGCTAATCGATCTGCGCGATGGCGCTCATGAATTCGGCGAAGTCTTTGCCATTGCGCGCCGCGTGATTGAGCGCGTCGAGCCGCGGATCCATCGCCGCCTCGGGTAGAGCGATGCGCCGTGCTTGCGATCCGTTTGCAAAAACAATTTCGTCCCACTGGATCGAGGAAATCTCATCGTTGAAACGCGCCACCGCACGGCCGCGGAAAAATGCGCGCGTAGTTTCCGGCGGGTTAAAAATCGACGCCTTGATTTCCTCTTCGCTGGTGAAACGGCGCATCAAGTTTTTGCGCACCAATTCGTAATACAAGCCCCGCTCAAGATCGACATTGTGATATTCGAGATCGATTGATTGCAGCCACGGGTCGCTCCAGGAAAGTTTTTCTTCCTCTTGTAGTGTGTTCAGCAAGAATTTCTTCGCCGCCCAATCGACGCGCTCCCGCGCCAACATCACATCGCGCTCCAGATCGTTGAGGACACTTTCCCATTCGCGCAAAACCCATTGTCGCTCTTCGCTCACGCCCGCCTGAGACGGGTGGATCTTGCTGGCCGCCTGCAAGTAAATACGCTGCACCTCAATGGCCGAAATTTTCCGGCCATCTGTGAGTTCGATGATCCAATCGTGGGTTTGATCGCGGCTAATTGATTTGTTCGCATTAGTCGGCTGGGCGATCTCGAGTTGCGGCGCCTCCCCGCGTTCAATCAGGTCGAGCACCAGCGAGGTCGTGCCGATTTTCATGGCGGTTGCCCATTCGCTCATGTTCGAGTCTCCCAAGATGAGGTGGAAACGGCGAAACCGGCTCGCGTCGGCATGCGGCTCGTCACGCGTGTTGATCAGCGGGCGGCGATTCATGGTGTCGATGCTGACCACCACACTAAAAAAATCCGCGCGTTGCGAAATTTGATAGACGCCTGGCTCACCCGATGCGCTCTCTGCTTCGACGCCCAACTTGCCCGCACCTGCGAAAATCTGGCGTGTAATGAGAAACGGTAGGATCCCGGCGACGATCCGGTCCCATGCGACGTTGCGACGCACCAGGTAATTGTCGTGACAGCCGTAACTGTGCCCGACGAAGTCGGTGTTATTTTTGTAAAGCCGAACTTCGCGGTTGGGCGGCAACTTTTGGTTCCGACGCCGCGCGCACTCGGCGAGGATCCGCTCGCCAGCTTTCTCTTGTGCGACTATTTGCCGGAGCGTCGTGCACTCCGGCGTAGAATACTCCGGATGCGCGTGATCGTTGTAAAAGCGGGCGCCGTTCGAAAGGACAAGATCACTTTTTATTTCCTCAAAACTGAGGGTGCGATTTTTATCAATCTCGTAATAAGCTGACTCATCCGTGTCCTGAAGCAGTTCACGTGCGCGAAAACCGCGAGCGTCGAGATGCGGATCCTCCAGCTCATAGTCCCACTTCATCAGCGCGCCGTGCTCAGTATAGCGCCGCACTAACTCGATGGATTCGGCCACAACATCAACCATGTCCGCGCCGCTAACGGTGATGCCGTATTCGGTCTCAAGTCCGAAGACGCGTTTCATCGAGAAAAGAGATGGAGCATCCGCGTTAAATTACGCCAGAAGGCCGCTTGGCCGAATCGCTCGTAGGTCGGATTGGCGAAATTTTGACGACGTTTTCCGGATCGTAATCAATCAGCTTGAGCCAGTCTTCGGTGATGTCAGTAGTGGGGAAAATGTCATTCTCCACGTACTCGGCGTTGAAGGCGAGTTGCAGATCGGTTTCCCGAATCCCTTCCTCCTGCTGGGTAGCAATAGCTCGTTTAATCGCCAGGGCTTTCGCCCTCTCGACAATCGAGGCAACGATCGCGCCGCTGATGAGGTCGCTGCGGTAAAGGGTCTCTTTGCGGCCGCTGCGCAATGTCACCTCCAGAAATTTGTTTTCATCGCGGCGCGTGAATTGCCAGTCCACAAACCGTTCGATCAAACGCTCGATCGAGGGGCCGATTCCATCGGCTTCTTTCGCGAGGACACCGTCGTAGGGCAAATCGTCGGTGAGATAAATGCGGTAGATTTCTCGCGAGCCTTGTTTGTCCGGGCGATTGACTTTGATTTTTCGGTCAATCCGGCCAGGACGCAAAATCGCAGGGTCGATTAGGTCGGCGCGATTGGACGCAAGAATAATCACTACGTCGTTGAGCGAATCGATTCCGTCCATTTCCGAGCAAAACATCGGGACAAGCGTGGAAAGAATATTTGAGTAACGCGACGCACGCCGCGTGCCAAGAATCGATTCGGCTTCGTCGATAAAAAGGAATGGCATAAAACCTTCGCTGCGTTTCTCCCGAGCGGTGGCAAAAATTTCGCGCACCATTCTTTCCGACTCGCCCACCCACATGTTCAGGATCTCCGGCCCCTTTACGTGCATGAAATATTCATGCATCTCGGCGCCGGTTTTTTCGCGGAGTTGCCTGGTCAAGTTATAGGCGGTCGCTTTGCCGATGAGCGTCTTTCCGCAGCCCGGCGGACCATACAGCAAAAAACCTTTCGGCGTGGCGTGCTGAAATTTCTTGAAAAGATCGACATGCAACAGCGGAAGCTCGATCGCGTCCTTGATTGCTTGAAGCGCGGTCTCCTGGCCACCGACCTTTTCCCATGGCAGCTCCGGCACATTGTCGAGGTAATACTCCTGAGATTTTGTGCTGGAGAGCATCTCAAGCGCCATCCGGTAATTCGAGTCAACGCGGACCTCGTCGCCGGATTTCAAGGTGGAATGTGCCAGATCGGCCGATCGCTGGAGCACCATCGAGTGCAATCCGTGCTCCGAGCCAACACGCAACCGATCCTTGCCCAGAATCTCTGTGATTTTTGTCACCGGTCCCGCTGTCTCAAATCCGAGATCGCCGACAATGACGAAGGCCTCGTTGACGAGCACGCGTGTGCCTTTTTTCAATTTTGCCAGCGGAATGCGCGGATCGACATTGCAATAGTAATCGGCGCCTCCCACCACAATATGCGCGGTGTCTTTCGAAGTGGCGCCGAGAAACGTGCCGATCCGGTTCGCGGGCGACGTCACTTTCTTAATGACTTCCTCAAGCTTTTCGATCATTCGGCGCGCGTCGACCATTGTCTCCTGCTGGTCGTAAATTTGCGGGCGCAACTCCAGAAGCTCGCGTCGCGTCGGATCGCCTGGAGGCAATGATGCGATCACACGATCAAATGAATCGAGAAGATTATCCGGACCCGCGTCCCCTTCCCCGCCCTGCAATCCTTCGCTGCGCTCGTCGCTCATTCTGGTTTGGGTCAATCCGCCGAACCAAGTGCCATTATAGCTTTATCGGACACATTCGCAATGTTCGACGCCGTCATTATAAAAATGTTCAACCAGGATGTCCATCGCGCGTTGCAGGAAAAAGTGGAAGTACCTGTTCTTCATGCCGAGATACAGGCACATGCTCCTCGACAAGCCGTAGACCCGCGACCGCGGACTACGGCTGCTCGCGTGCAGATGCTGGATGCAGCGTCACGTTGCTTGCGGCTGAGGACAGCCGCCGCTACAGTTTTTTTCGCTAGGAGCCTTAGCTCAATTGGTTAGAGCGCCGCCCTGTCACGGCGGAGGTTGCGGGTTCGAGCCCCGTAGGCTCCGGATTTATCTTCCTTGAGAAAATAACCCGGCGCTTTTTCGATTGAGCAGCCCGGCGCGCATTTATCGAAAAGGCACATCCAAGGTTGCCGCGTCGCACGTTTGGAATGTTAATGAACAATGGCGCTACAATTTACAACGGGCGGCACACTGTCGATCAAACATTGATGGCGATGCAGGAAATCGAACGCTATTGCACAGCGCATCCCAACAGTCCGGTCGCGATACGTCATCCGCGGCTTTCCATTCGCGGTCGCACTTTTATCGCGTTACTGGGTCCAAGTATCGAGGAGGGCATCGCCGGCTTTGGCGACACTGTTCCAGCGGCGCTGCGCGCATTCGACATGCAATATTCGCGTTCTCTCACGCCACCTGGTGACCGCGATTAGTTTGCCAGCACCGAGGCAGATTCCGACAACGTCAGCAAAAAGTCACGTGGTGTTTCGTGAGGTGACAGCCGCATCAAACGACCACTTTTTCCCGGCCCCGACGATGAGGAGAAAAACAAGTCCAAGCCACATGGAAAAATCGGTGCGCGCCTCGTGCATCATGCTCCAGAAACCATAGCGTGGCAGTTTCATCAGCGAGAAACCCCAGAAGCCATCACCGAGAAGCACCGGGACTTTGGTCGAAACAATTGCAACACTGATGTCGATGAGCAGCACAATCGCTGCGAGCCGGGTTAGCAATCCGATGATCAACAGCGCACCACAAACAACTTCGCATCCACCAACAAACGGTCCCATGATTTGCGGCGCCGGGATGCCGATTTTTGCAAAGCGCCCGGCCGCAAGTTCCGCCGGATAAAGAAATTTCTGAATTCCCTCGGACAAGAAAACGCTGCCGGTCAACAGCCGCACCAGAACCGTCGCCGCAGACGCATTTGTCGAAAAGAGACGGCGCATCATGACCTAAATCCTGGGCGTGAACTGCGCAAGATCGTAAATGCCGAATCGCTTTTCAATACCCGCTACCTTGTCCACAACCTTCTCGAACCCATCCTCGCCGAATAGCTCATCTTCTTTCTTCTCGAAATCCTCGCCCAGAGAATCGAACTCATGCGGTGAAACGATCTTGCGAAAAGCAGGGAAGAGAACCGTATCCTCGCGGGCTTCGTGAGGATTGTACATGCGGATGAACTGTTGCATGGAAGTGATGAGCTGCGCCCGCTCGGATTCGTTCTTCAGTGATTGCAAATTCGCGAACCGCAAAGTGATGTCCGTGACGCGCCGTCCAGCCTGATGCTGAGTGCGGAGCACTTTCACCAGATCGACGAGTTGATTGGCTTTTTCGAAGCGCGGGAAAAGAAAATCTTCCTCGAGCTTTTCGTGATAATCCTCGACAAAGCTCCGAATAATTCCTGCGGCATCTGCCAACGCGTCCGGCGGAAAATCCTGTTTCGCATTGAGACGACGCAACGCCTCGCCGTAAATCAGAAGCACGCGCTTTAATACGCCATGCTCGCGCATCAAATCTTCCGGCGGGCCAACCTCGATTTCTTTTTCCTCCCCCTTCTTTTCCTTTTCCGCGCCAGGCAGCTGTCCCGCTCCCGCCAAAGCTGCGCCACCTAGAATGATGCCGCTCCTGAGAAAGACTCTGCGATTAAAAGCTCGCTCGCCTTGATACCGATCTTTCATATTGCGATCCGCCTTTATTCAAATCGGAGAATCGAGTCCCAATTCGCTAACGGGTGTATCAGGGCGGAAAAAGCGTGGAGTTCACCGCCGCGTGATGTGAATCGATAGAATGTGGCTTTGATGGCGGGCAAGCAGATAATCGACAAAGTCGCCAATGATTGAGTTCGGCTTGTTTCCCAATTTTGTTACGACCCGACAAATCAGAGTCCTGCTGCGTCCGTGCCATTCCAGATTGATCGCGCCGTGCGCGGCTTCGCTATGGATTTTCGCCCATCCGTGCGGACGGCCTGGGCGCTGGTGTTCAGTGGGAATCAGATCGAAGCGCCGGAGTTGCGGATCCGTCATGATCTTTTCCCGCAAAGATCCGCGCCCGCTCGCGATGACTTGAATCACGGTTTGCATTCACGCCTAGGTTCAGCAGGAAATCAGTTCTTTTGCAATGCTTGTTTCATGTGATGCAGGCAATCCTGCCTGCAAGTATTTCCACGCAGACAGGATTGTCTGCGTTACGGCAGCAGCGAGCGGTACATGACGTAAACATCAACATATCCTTTCTCAGGATGGCGGAACGCGCCCGGCAAAGTGCCAACGATCTTGAAACCGAGCTGCTCCCAAAGATGGATTGCCGGCGTGTTCGTAGAAACCACAAAATTGAATTGCATGGCGCGAAAGCCCATTCGACGGGCCTCGCTCAGACAATGCTGGGCCATTCCTCGTCCGACTCCCGAGCCTTGTGCATCTGACGCCACCATAAAGGCGGCGTTGGCGACATGAGAACCGCCGCCAGCCTGGTTAGCTCGCAAAATGTAGGCGCCAACGATGACCCGAGCTTTTGTGCCTCCTCCGGGGGACGGCGTTGCCGCCCCTGGGAAGCCAACGGCTTCCCCTACAGATTGCCGATCAAGTTCGGCAACGTAAGTATGCGCATCGGCGCGAAAGCAATAAGCGAGCGCCTGCTCACGGGACATTTTCGGATCGAACGCGTAAGTATCGCCAGCGGCGACAATCTCATGAAAAATCTTCCAGATTACGTCGCGATCCGCTTCGGTTGCTGCGCGTATTTTCATCGCTTCAAATCAAAGGCTCTCTTTTCTTGCTCATGTTCATAGCTCTCCACTAACAAAACGCCAACCACGCAGCGAGCGCGGCGAGCTTCTGTTCTACCCGCCACGCCCCTCGGTAGATCGGCCAAAATTTTGCATCATATGGTTGAGGTCCTTGCTCGATTTTTTCAGTTGCACAGTAGCTTTGGCATAAATATCGCTCTTGATGAGAACGTCCGTACGGATCCGGTGCGCATGCAAGGCCTCCTCGATTACTGAGCGAAATAACTGGCCTCGAACGCGTGCGCGCGAATGTGCGGATTGGCGATTGAAGCGGGATCGATCCGGTTTCCCACTACAAGCACAGCGCGCATGATCCGATAACCTCTTTGCCGATAACCGGTGAGAAGTGTCGCAATCTACTGTTGCGCAATGCATCGTACCATGCGCACGCGCCAGTTTACTTTTCTCGTGTCCGTTTCGAGTTTTCCCATCGCGGCATGATACGGTTGTCGGGTCTCAGGAAACCGCGAATCGTACAAATCGATCAGCCGGTTATCGCACAACTGAGGGGAATCAACCGAACCCGTAAGCGAAACCACCGCTGCCCAGCCGGATTTTATCCGAAAACCCACAGCAGTTTCAGCTCTCACCTGCTTTGGAACGTGACCGGCACCGTCACGGCGCCTTCTCGGCCGGGCGCAGATTTCCATTGCCGCAAGGTATTGATCGCCGCTTGATCGAAGAATTTGTTCCCTGTCGATTGGACGGCCTGGACGTTCGTCACGTTACCCTTCCCGTCGAAGGTCAGCCGAAATTGACCCGAGCCTGAGACGCGCGATCCTGAAACTTCCGGCGGAAAGCTCGGCGCAGGCGCATAGACCAAACGCGGTTTCGCCGTGGGTGTTGCCTTCGGCGTGGCGCGGGCTTCAGCGATTCCCGGCCATTTAGCCACAGCATTGGCTTCAATTTTGGAGAGCAACTCCTGGATGCTGCTCGACAGCCGGACCACGGCTTTTTCGCCCACCGACACGATGATACCGACACCTTTCCCGTCGGTATCCACCACGGGTGACCCGATCGAGTTGGGAGAAACCGCTGCTGCGATCTCCAAACGGTCAGACTCTTCCGTTGAAATTATGGCTTCACGAGCCGCTCCATCACTTCCGGCCAATCCGCTTCCCACGACTGCAACCCGCGTACCAATCGGCAGATTCACATTCGGGTTGAGCGCTAGAAATGGCGCCCGTTTTACATCAGCTTGAAGGATCGCAAGATCGAGCGCTGTCGAAACACTAAGGATCCCGCTCACGTTGTAAATTCCGCCATCAGCCGTTTTAGCGACGGCGTTGATCCCCTTTTCAGTTGCGCGTGCGGTGGTGACCAGTTTGCCATCGGCCGAAATAAAAAAGCCGGTTTGTGTTCGCAGCGACTTGCCCGACGAATCAAAGACACTGACCCAAATCACAGAGGGACGGACGCTGTTCTCCAGCTTCGATAGATCGACAGCGGGACTCTGCTCGGCTTTTGCCATCGGTGATTCACTGCCTGACGGTGACAAACTTGGCTGTGACGCGGGGCTCGTGATCGCCGGTGATAAAGGCGATTGCTCTGCGCGCGGTTCGCCAGCAATCTGGCTCTTTGGTTTGGGCCCGCAGCCCACCGGCACAAAGAGAGCCAGACCAAGCAAGTATACGAGCAGCAGCCGGAGATTCATTTGCCTCCTTGGAAAAGTATTGTGGCGCCTTTTCCGACACCTAATCAAGACGACAAAATTTACTGCTCTGTGCACCGCGACTACTCGAGAAAATAAACGTCCGGCTTGTCGCTCACTCCCGCCCGTTGCATTGCCTGGCGCAGATCATCTGAGGCGGCGAATGCTTGGGCCTTGTCAAGATCTTCCACTGAAAAGAGCAGAATCACTTCATTCGGATTCTCGGTGTTGCGCAACAGATGAACCTCTTTCAGCCCAGCCTTCTGCCGTGCGGGAAGATGCTCGTGGTAAACCGATTTCCACTTGGCAAAGTCAGTGACTTTATGACGAATCAGGATGTACATGATGGATTGATCTCCCTTCTGTCGCTGTTTTAACGCCGCTGCCAAATGAGTCAATGCTGTTTAAAATACTGCACTGCTTTTTCGTGCTCCTTCGCCGCAGCTTTCGTCTTGAACGTGCCGAGATTCCTTCGTTTCCCGGTCTTCGGATCTTTCTTGCGGGAATACAGCCGGTACTTACCGGATTTCAGTTTCCTGATCATTAGGATTTCTCCGTGGCGCGCGGCACGGCGATGCAGATTTTGCCGTCGCGCGTCTCGACTTTAAACGTTTTCAAATCCACTTTGGCCGGGCCATGAGTCACTTTGCCCGTGCGCACGTCGAAACCGGAGTTGTGCCATGGACACTGCACGTTGAAGCCTTCTAAATCGCCCTCGGAGAGCGGGCCGAAGCGGTGGGTGCAAAATTCTTGGAAGGCGTAAAGCTGATTATCGATCTTCGCGATCGTTATTACCTCACCATTAATTTGCATGCGCAAAGTTTCCTTTTCGCCGAGGCGTTCCGCCTCCGGAATCGGAACAAAAGCGAACTCGCCGTTTTCACGCGCCGTAAAATGCAGCGTCTGCACTGGTGTTGGCGTTCGCCGTTTATGACGGCCGACGCTAATGCCTTCCGCATAAACAAGGCGGCCGCCCAGATATCCAGATGCAGACAGAAGCACGATGCCGATCAGTGAAAGTACAAGGGGACCGATGGGCGTTTGCAATTCGTTGAGCGAGGAAGAGCGCACGCCCAAATTAATTCCGTAGAGTCCGACGACGATCAGATTTAAAGTCAAATGCGCTGTCGCAGTGCGTCTCCCCGGATGATCGCCGCGGATGTCGGTGTAATCGACGAACCCAGGCACTGCAGCGATGAGCGCCATGATAATTCCCAGCAGCATGGCGTAAAAGGCGCCACGAACAAGGTCCGGCGTCGATCGGAACGCGAAGCTCGCCAGATCGAGCAAGAGACTCAGGATAAACAGCCCAATCGGAAAATGAACCAGGAGCGGATGCAGCGGATGTCGCAACGGTTTGCCTTCGAGAAAATCTTTCAGCATGTCGATCCTACTCCGGTGGAAGATTGGCGCCGCCTACCTCGGCGATTCTGCGCCATTTCTTTTTCGACATTCGCGCGACGCTGATGCCGTAATTGTAAGTCATCAGCCCACCAAGATAGGCCGAACCGATTAACAACACGGTGCCAACAATCGACAGCACCAGCGGCGCGCCTTCAATAACAGTGGCTTGGCGAAACGTTTGCACGCGCAGGCCGAGGTTGATCGCAAACAACACGGCCACCGCCAGATTCAGGATCATGTGATACAACCCGATTTTCCACGCAGGGTTTTCCTTCTTAACGCCGCTCCAATCGACCACGCCGGTCGGCACAGCCAGCAACGACGCCATCAATCCGAAAATGATCGCGTAAAAGGACAAGCGCACCATGGCATTACCGTTCCATCGCGAGAGCAGATCGAAGATGAGCGCGCTTGGCCACATCGCCATTGGCACGTGCACAACGATCGGATGCATTGGATGCTTCAGCCACTGGCCTTTCAAGAAAGCGAGTAACCATTTCATGATGTGAAGCGCGCCGCACTCCATCGAGTATTCGCAGACCAAATGGACTCCGCGCGTCCACGAGGTGGATCTCTGGACCGCTAATGAGCAGCTTTTCGTTTAGCTGCAGCTTGAAAACAAAGCGCGAGCAGGGCGGCGAGAATTGCGAGATTGGTCGCGATGTGAGCGGGGAAACTCCAATGTTGGCTGGCGTGACCGAAACAGCCGCAGGTGATATCGAGGCCACGAACTTTCGCAGCGACAGTCGCGAGCGTGAAGACTAGAACCAGCGCGGTCAAGATCGACAATCCTCCGCGATAGAGGAATCTGAGCACAAGCGCGATGCCGCAGAAAATTTCCAGCCAGGGCACATAAAACGCCAGTGCGACGCCGATCGTCCATGGAAGAATTTTGTAATTATCGATGTCGCTGGCGAATCGAACTGGATCGAACATTTTGAGCGCGCCCGCATAGATGAAAATTCCGCCGACGATAAGATCGACAATACGCCAGAGGATGTTCGAAGTTTGAGGTTTGAGGTTGAATGTGGCGCTCGTCACTGGTTACTCATCACTCGTCACTTCTTCTTGAGCCATTCTTCCCAGCCACCTTCAAGGACGAAGACGTTTTTGAGTTGCGCCTCGTCACGCAAACGGCGCGCGACTTCGCGACTGGCATTGCAGTTCAGGCTGCTGCAATAAACCACAACCCTTTTCGCCGGCGACCACGCCGCCAGAAACTGCGGCAGCAGCGCATTCCAGCGGTCCTCGTTCAAGGAGAAAGCTCCGGGCACATGATCGTGCGCGAAATCTTCGTCCGGGCGCGCATCGACCCAGATGGCACTGTCGCCCCACGCGCGCGCCTGTTCCACGCTGACCATTTCCGACGCCGGAATAGAGGAGCGCCACGAAATTTTGTCGTGAAAATAGAGCGCCTCCCCGATTCCGGGAACAAGCGCAAGCGCCGCGAGAACGAGCGTCTGGCAGACCAGTGCAGACTTCACCGGCTATTGATGGCCGGCGCCGTAGTGACGCGCGCAGTGGCGTAAAATGTCTTCGGCGAACCTTCCGGTTGAATCGTCAAGGTCGCAGCGATGGGCTGCTTCGTGTCCTTGGGTTGCACACTGATTTTGAACCGGCCGTTGCCTGCTTCTGAAACCTTCGCCTCAAAATCCGGAATCGATGAAGCGACCTTCAAATGTTTCACCGGAAAATCTTTGGCTGCGCTCACCCCGATCGTCTTGCGATTAGGCGCTTCACCTTGTTGCCAAAACACGAACGTAGGCGTGATCGCCAGTTGCTGGGGAATGACCGCCTTCAAAGTCAATACGGTGGTGGTGCTCGCCGGATCGTCGGTTTCCACCGTCACCGTCTTCACTTGCGTCCCGGTACGATCGCCAATGTTGAAGGTGGCCGTGATCTCCCCTTTGTCTCCGGGCGGCACTTCGTCCTTCTGAGTTTGCGCAGCCGTGCAACCGCACGAGGTACGCACCGATTTAAGGTGGACGGATTTGTCGCCCATGTTCTGATATTTGAAATGCCCGATCGCCTGTTTGGCGGCAGGCGTTGGACGCAATTCGATCGTGGTCTGCTCCCACTTCAATTCGGCCTGTGCCTTGGCGCAAATAACGATCGATAACGCGAAGACGAAGATCTGAGCTCTCATTCTTTACAATAGGAGCGCCTAATATAGTCAGCAACGGCATCGCGCCAAGGCCGCGGTGATGCACTAGTCAGCTTGGTATATTTTGCGGTTGAAAGGACCGAATAAACTGGCCTACGCGCCACCCAGCGGGTCATGTCTTTCAATTTCACAGCGCCGACCGTTTTCGCTTTGACCAGCACGCTGAATGCCTGGCAGCAGTCAAGCGCCCATTGCGCGTATTCCTGCCAACTGCATTCGCCGGCGTTGGCGAAATGCAGAATACCGCCTTCGACGTTGCCATTAAAAAAACGCGGCAGCATTTCAGCGATATCCAACGTGTAAGTAGGCGTGGAAAATTTGTCCGCGATCGCCTCGATATACTCCTCTTCGCGAGCGCGTTTGATCATCGCATCGATGAAACTCGGCCGGTCCGAACCAAACACCCAGGAGACGCGCATGATCAAATGGCCGCCTTGCGCGGCGAGCACGTTCTTTTCGCCGGCCAGCTTGGAGTCGCCGTAAACACTGATCGGTTTCGCTTCATCTTCTTCCGTGTACGGCTTGCGCTTCTCACCATCGAAAACGTAATCCGTGCTGAAGTGAATAAGCTTCGCGTTCTTCTCGCGGCAAATTTCGGCGAGCACACGCGGCGCCTCAGCATTGCTGCGAAAAGCCTGATCGCGCTCCGTCTCGCAAAGATCGACATTGGTGAACGCGGCGGCGTTAATCAGGACATCGAAAGCCGTCCTACGAAGCTTCTCGCGAATTACATCAAAATCCGAGAGATCGAGCTGCGCGTGATTGAAGCCGGTGACTGCGAATTTGTTATGATATTCGCGCGTAAGCGCCGCTCCGAGCCGGCCAGCCGAGCCAATGACGACAATTTTCATCCTTCTATAGCGGCGGTCTCTGACCGCCGGTTTTATCAAGCGACGATCAGAGATCGCCGCTACAGTTCAATATCGTCCCGTGCGCTCGAGCAATGGTTGCCACCAGGATTGATTGTCGATGTACCATTGAATAGTTTCCTCGAGGCCTTCTTTGAAAGTGCGCCGCGGTTTCCAGTTTAATTTCCCTTCGGCAAACGAGGAATCGATCGCGTACCGACGGTCGTGCCCGGGTCTGTCAGTCACAAACGAGATCAAGCTCTCTGGTTTTCCAAGTCTTTGCAGAATCAGTTTCACAACATCGAGATTTACCATCTCGCCGTCGCCGCCAAAGTTGTAAACCGATCCCGGTTCACCCTCGAAAAGCGCGGCCACAATGGCGGCGCAATGATCGGTCACGTGGATCCAGTCGCGCACGTTCATACCGTCGCCATAGACCGGGAGCGGTTCGTCGCGCATCGCTTTGATGATCATGAGCGGAATCAGTTTTTCCGGGAATTGGTAGGGACCGTAGTTATTCGAACAACGAGTCACCAGCAGGTCCTGGCCGTACGTCTTGAACGAGGCGAGCGCCAGAAGATCGGCGCCGGCTTTGCTAGCCGAATACGGTGAACTCGGATCGAGGGGCGATTGCTCGGTGAATTTGCCAGTGGCGCCGAGCGAGCCATAGACCTCATCTGTCGAAATTTGAACGAAGCGCTGCACTCCGTGGCGGCGCGCGCAATCGAGCAGCACACTCGTGCCGACAACGTTCGTGTGAATGAAATTAAGCGGTGAATTGATGCTACGATCAACGTGCGATTCGGCGGCAAAATTGATGACCGCGTAAAATTGATGCTCAGTCATAAGCGCGTCCATCTGGTCGGCGTTGGCGATATCGGCTTTGAAAAACTCGTAGCGTTCGCCATGTTCTTCGACCACGCCGGCGAGGTTGGCGAGATTGCCCGCGTAAGTAAGCACATCGACATTGGTCACGTACGCGGGCTTGTAATGCTGCAAAATATACCGAATGAAGTTGCTCCCTATGAAGCCGCAGCCGCCCGTCACCAGAATGCGCATTGCAGCGCGTACTAGCAGCGACACAGCAGACGTCAAGCATCACCGGTCACGCAAAAGACATGACGGTAACAAAGGTCAACGGCTGACCGAGAATGAATTTCCGAAGCAGATACTTGATGCTGCCTTTGTGATTCATAACAAGTGGTGCTCGCGCATGAGCTCCGCGAGAAAGGTCTGATGGTCGAACATTGCGAATCTTTGTGCGCCTTGTGAGAGAAATTCTGAAAACTGAAATCAAAACGGAAGAAAACGCATTAGCAGATTTTCCGCTGCTCCGCGATCAACTGGAGACGTGGAGAACGCGGTTTGCAGCAGCGGGCTGGACGCCATGGCTGATCCTCGGGCTAGCTGTTTTGCTGCGCTTTTTTTGGCTGGGCATCAAGCCGCCGCATTTTGACGAAGGGATCAACGGCTGGTTTGTCGATCAACTGGTCAAGAATGGTTACTACAAATATGATCCCACCAATTATCATGGCCCCCTTCACTTTTATGTTCTGCTGCTTTCGGAAAGTTTGTTTGGTCGAAATGTTTGGGCGTTGCGTTTACCGGTAGTGCTGGTGAGCATCGGCTGCGTTTGGTTCACCCTGAAATTTGAGGCGCTTGTCGGAAGGACGGTCAGCCGAATGGCCGCGCTTGCCATGACGGTATCGCCCGCCTTCGTTTTCTACGGGCGCTATTCAATCCACGAAGTCTGGCTGGTGCTTTTCTCAATGATGTTTATCTTCGGCCTGCTCGGTCTCTGGAAATTTGGGACGCCGAACTACCTCTGGCACGCCGGGATGGGTGTGGCTGGCATGATCCTGTCGAAAGAGACTTACATCATCCATCTCGGCTGCGCGGCGCTTGCGATTCCGGCTCTGATGATCTCAAACATACTCAATCTCCTGCCCGACGCGAAGCCGGCCCGGCAAACGTGGACCTATGTCGATCTTGCCATAGTCAGTGGAGTCGGGATCGCAATTATCGTTTTCTTTTACTCGGGAACGTTCTTTCACTGGAGCGGCGTAAAAGGAATTTGGCAGGCATACAAACCCTGGTTTGCCACCGGCGAGCAAGGTCACGGTCATGAAAAACCGTGGTACTACTGGCTGAAATTAATGGCGCCGTCTTTTGAAAAAGGAAGGGCCGATTACCTGGGTTACGAATTGCCAGCGCTTGCCGGCATTGTTCTCTGTTTGTTCTGCCAGAGCTTCAAGAATTTCAGTCTGCGTTACCTCGCCATTTACAGCATCGGCACCCTAGTTGCGTACAGCTATGTTAACTACAAGACGCCGTGGTGCATCATCAGCTTTATCTGGCCTTTCCTATTTACGTTTGGCGCGGCGGTCCTGCTTATTCCTCCCAGATTTCTTCGTGCAACATATGTTGTGTCAGCCATTTTTTTGTGCGTTTCGCTGGGATCTACAATCTGGCTGAACTATTTCCGTTGCACCACCGATACTGAGCCCTACGTGTATGTTCAGACTTACAATGACATCTACAAATTAACCAAGCCGCTGTTGCAATTGGCAAAACGCAATCCGGTCTACTATCAACTGACCGGGCATTTGATTCGGTCGAGCGTTTATCCCCTTCCATGGATTCTCGGCGATTTTCCAAATGTCGGCTACTATGAGCATGGCAACATGCCGAAAATCCTTGATGCCGATTTCCTCCTCGTGGAGCAGGACAAAATCAAAGAGGTCGAATCGAAGCTGAAAAATGCTTATTACACCGACACGCTGACGATTCGTAATTATCAGGACCCGTCGAAGCTTTATCTGAGCGCGAAGATTTTCAGAGAATTTTTCCCAGGTCGCTCGCCGGATTTTGCAGGCAAGGGATCGGGCTAGCCATTGCTCATTTCGATGAAATGGCTCTCGGCCGGCCTGATCTTTGTCAATTTGTCGGCTGTTTGCGGCCTTCTTTTGGCAATGGCCGGGAACGGTTTGACCAGATTGAGTGCGCTCCTTGCACTGATATCCGGCGCGGCGTTCGCTGTGGCTGCTTATCTCGGAACTTTTGACGCAGTTGTTCGAGAGCCGGTCGCCAATTCTCCGGTAGGAGAACAAAAATCCACAGAGTCTGGACAGCGGCAAACAGACGCAGATGCGCAGGAGCAGGTTTCATCGCCACTCTGGCGCTATCGTCATATTTGGTTTTGGGCGATGGCAATCTGGTTCGCGGTGTTCGCAGTGCGCTCGTTTTGCTGGCTTCTCTACATCGACGGAAACGAATTGAAAATTCAGTCGCCGTATAACTTGGGCGATCTTTCCCTGCACATCACACTGATAAGAAATTTCGTGAACGGCATCGCGCTGTGGCCGGATAGCCCGATCTATGTTTTTGGCAAGCTAAGGTATCCGGCCGGAATCGATTTGTTCAACGCTTTGCTCTGCCTGGTCCATATCGATCTGATCCGCGGCTTAGTTTGGACTGGATTGATTGCGTCCCTTGCCACCTTCTACGCTTTTTTTCGTTGGGCCGGTACATTCGGCGTCGCCGGTTTTCTGTTTAACGGCGGTGCAGCCGGCTTCCAATTTTTCAAGACACTCAAGTTTCTCGACTATCAGGGTGAAAAAACCATTGCGTGGAAGAGCATTGCGCTAACCATGTTTGTGACGCAGCGCGGTTTGCTTTACGCAATTCCAGCAGGCCTACTTTTGCTCTGGCACTGGCGCGCAAAATTTTTCCGCGAAAATGCGCAGGATCGACATTCCGGGCCTCTGCCTTTTTGGGTTGAGCTCTCGTTGTACGCTTCCATGCCGTTGTTTCACGTACACACTTTCATCGCGCTTTCGGCTGTGCTCGTTTCTTTATTTGTTTGTGGCGACTCCGCCATTCGCAAACACGTGGCAATCTTAATGGGCGCGGCGCTGCTACCCGCCACTTTCTTCGTCGCACTCGTTAGCGATAACTTTCATGCCAGCTCCATGGTGCAATGGGACCCCGGCTGGGTGCTCCATGATCACGACATGGGACGCGGCTCGGGGTTGGAATTTTGGCTTGTAAACTTTGGCCTTTGGTTCCCACTGATACTCGTCCTCCTCGCCATGTGCGGCTTGCGCGCGTACAAATCTGGCGATTACTGGAAATTTGAACTTTTCGCGACGATAGCGGCCCTCACGTTTGGCCTGGCCTTCTGGCGCATTGCTGTAAGGGGACCAAAATGGCAGCCTGACGTATTTCTCGCGCTTGGCCTGAGCTTGCTTGCCTGGTCTGTATGGCACGTTCCTCATGGCGGTCCAACTTGGAACAAGAAGCTCCCTGAAGAAATCACATTTCTCACAGCAGCCATTGCTATTTTTCTCGCCGGGATGCTCTTCAAGTTCGCAGAATGGGGATGGGACAACTTGAAGTTGATGATTTGGGGTTACTTTCTTGTCCTCCCGTTTCTGTGGAGGGACCTCATCGCCCGTTGGGACTTTCCGGAGCGGGTGGCACTTTGCATCGTACTCTTTAGTTCCGGATTTATTAGCCTGCTAGGCGGACTCGCTGCCGGGCATCCCGGCTTTGAATTGATTGATCGGGCCCGGCTCGATGCGGTTGGACTGGCGGTTCGAGCTTTGCCGGTCGAGGCTCGTTTCGCCGCCTATCCGACCTACAACCACCCACTGTTGCTCCAAGGCCGAAAAGTTGTCCTGGGTTATGCGGGCCACCTCTGGACAGAAGGCATCAATTACGACAACGAATCCGCCTTGCTATCGACATTGATGCGGGGAGATAGCGGCTGGCGCGAAGCCGCGCAGGCGTTACGGGTCCGTTACATTTTCTGGGGCCGGGACGAAATGACGAATTACCCATCGAGCAGCCGACCATGGGAAAATACAACGCAGCGAGTTGGGTCTGACGATTGGGGAGCAATTTACGACCTCTTGCCAACGAATGGTTAACGCAGGGCGCAAGAATCCAAGGAGCTGCTGATGAGCCGTCGGCGTTTTCGGCGTCGTCGGAACGGGTGTGCGAGGAAAATAAAATACGCCGTGCTCACAAGATCGACCAAGCTAGCGGGAGGACTGGTCAGTCTAACCGGCCCGGTTCGTAGCGCAGTGAATACGCTCTCGACTGTCAGCTCCGGCGGCTTTGGGATGCTCGTGTAATGGCGTCCAAACGCGTGCAGCCGGTGTGCATCGGATGTGGCGACCAACGGTTTGTTAAAGCGCGTCGCCACTTTTGCCGCCCGTCGATTTGGGTTGAAGAGACCCTTGTGAAAATGGCAAAGCTCAATCGCATCGAAACAATCTATTTCTTCCAACAGCCGGGCGCCAATTGAGCTGCCAAAAACGTAGAACGGATGCGGCGCAATGATGAAAACGGAGCTGCCACGTCGCGCTCGCAGTTCCCGCAGATCATCAAAATCCTTCAGCCTGGCAATCTCTTCGCCAGTCACATAGAGCACAAGGACATGGGCGCCGCACAGGCGCACCTCTGCCGCGGGAATAAGGAGAATGCCCATTGCTGCCGCATCGGCGAACACTTCTTGTCGATCGAAGACCGCGTCATGCAGCGTGATCGCGAGAACGCGAAATCCGAGAGCGCGCGCGCGTTCCAGCAATTCGTGCGCGGAATAATCGACCGCGTCTTTAGGATCATCCAGCGTATGGATATGAAGATCGACTTTGACCCATTCTTGGTTCGTGCTTGTTGCCGTGATCATGCTCATGCTCGGTTCGAGAAGTTAATCGCAGATCATGCGGATTTCATTCGCGTCCGTTCGTACCGTGGAAGGGTAGGGACGCCGCGCTGCGGCGTCCGGTCGGCGCAGCGCGCCGACCCTACCATCATTCGTCGCGCGGCAGGCGAGCAAGAGCGTGAATAAGAACAGCAAAGGAAACTTGCGAGGTGCCCCGGTCTGCGGAAAGTTTTCACGCTCGCTCGCAATAAGCTCGGGTGGTGGAATGGCAGACACGTACGTTTGAGGGGCGTATGCCGAAAGGCATGCGGGTTCAAGTCCCGCCCCGAGCACTTTTTTGATCTCATAAAGTGGCTCGTTGCGACCGCGCGAACATGCTCTCGGCCGGTAGGGACAGCGCGCTGCGCTGTCCGGACGCCGCAGCGTGGCGGCGCCACCACCAGCAATTAGACCTTTGCGCCCTGTTGCGCTTCCGATAGGATTCGAGCGTCATGGAATCGCTTTATCTCATCGGGATCGCGGTGCTGGCGCTATTCGCGTTCGTGCTCGCGATTGTTCTTTTCAATTTTTTCGGTCTCTGGCTCCGGGCGCGAATCGCAAATGCGCCGGTCAGCCTCGGGAAAATGATTGGGATGCGACTGCGAAAAGTCCCAGTCGGCTTGATTGTCGATAATCGCATCACGGCAGTGAAAGCGGGTCTGGATGTCCGCAGCGATCCGCTGGAAGCACATTATCTGGCAGGCGGCGACGTCAGCCATGTGGTTCTAGCCTTAATCGCCGCTGATAAGGCAGGCATTTCGCTCGATTTCAACCGGGCCTGTGCTATCGACCTGGCCACAAAAGGCACCGGCAAGACGGTGCTCGAAGCCGTGCGCACAAGCATTAATCCCAAGGTCATTGACGCGCCTAATCCTGCCATGGGCCGCACAACGATTGATGGCGTCGCGCAGGATGGCATCGGCGTAAAAGTGAAAGCGCGCGTTACGGTGCGTTCGCATCTCGATCGCTTCGTTGGTGGCGCGACTGAAGAAACGATCATCGCCCGCGTCGGCGAAGGCATCGTGAGCGCAATTGGTTCCGCCCATTCCTACAAGGAAGTGCTGGAAAACCCGGATCGGATTTCAAAGACGGTGCTCGCCAAAGGGCTCGACAGCAATACAGCGTTTGAAATTCTGTCCATCGACATTGCCGACGTGGATGTCGGCGATAATATCGGCGCGAAATTGCAGACCGAACAGGCCGAGGCAGACAAGCGCGTCGCGCAAGCGAAAGCCGAGGTGCGTAGGGCAGCCGCGGTGGCCGTAGAGCAAGAGATGCGTGCCAGGACGCAAGAGATGCGGGCAAAAGTGGTCGAGGCCGAAGCACTCGTGCCGCAAGCGATGGCGGACGCATTCCGCTCAGGGAACCTCGGGATAATGGATTACGTGCGAATGAAAAATGTTCAGGCAGATACTTCGATGCGTGAATCCATTGCCGGCGGAGAGCGCCCACGGCCAGAAGGAACGTGATTCGCAGTCCTTTGTCGCCAGACCGCGCAAAGAAATCTTCGCGAAGTCGCGTCAGCGCGGGACTACTGATGTTTCGCTGCAAAGGCGACGCGTTGGAAGTGCTGCTTGTCCATCCCGGCGGACCATTCTTTGCCAGGAAAGACGAGGGCGCGTGGACAATCCCGAAAGGTGAAGTTCTGCCTGGCGAAGATTTGCTTGCACGCGCGCAAATCGAATTTGAGGAAGAACTCGGAATCCGGCCGCACGGGAGTTGGATTGAGCTTGGATCGATCAAGCAGCGTGGCGGCAAGACCGTTCACGCCTGGGCTTTTGAAGGCGATTTGCCTGAGTCTTTCCAACTCAAATCGAACACGTTCGAAATAGAATGGCCGCCGCGCTCAGGGAAAGTGAAGCAGTTTCCGGAGATCGATCGGGCAGAATTTTTCGCGGAGGAAACCGCGCGGCGAAAAATGAATCCGGCACAAGTGCCATTTCTAGATCGTTTGCACTCTGCGCTTCAGCGTATCGAGGACAGAGAACGATAATGCGACCGCTAGACCCTTCCAATTCCGCCGCGTCTTCAGGACGCGCGGATCAAATTTTCCTCAAAGGACCGCGCTCCCGTTTCGCCGAGTTTTTCACCCTCTTGCGCGTGATGCGCGATTTTTTGCGAGGCTTTCGAACTCTCCATTTCGTTGGTCCATGCGTAACTGTTTTCGGCTCGTCTCGCATCAAACCCGACGATCCGCATTACGAGTTAGCTCGAAAAATGGGCGCGGCCATTGCACGTCTCGGATTCACAGTGATGACTGGTGGCGGTCCCGGCATCATGGAAGCGGCAAACCGCGGCGCGAAAGAAGTCGGCGGCCGCTCCGTTGGCTGCAATATCGAGCTTGCGTCCGAGCAAGCCGCAAACGCGTACCTCGATCGCTGCGTGCGGATGCATTACTTCTTCGTCCGCAAAGCGCTCCTGGTGAAGTATTCGTATGCCTTTGTTGTCATGCCTGGCGGCGCAGGCACGCTCGATGAGTTATTCGAGGCGGTCACGCTCATTCAAACCGGGAAGATCAAAAACTTCCCGATCGTGATCATGGGAACCGATTACTGGAAGGAACTGATCGGTTTCATCGATAAAATGGCGCAGCGAGGAACGATTAGCGCTTCCGATCTAAGCCTGACCTACGCCACCGATTCAGTGGACGAAGCCATCACGCACATTCAAAGCAAAGCTATTGAGCCATTCGGACTTAAACGCGTCGCGCGCATCCGCCGGCATTTCCCCTGGCTCGGCGAGCGCGGCTTGTCGCACTGAACCATGCGCAGGTAGGGGCGATTGACTCAATCGCCCCCTAGGCGGTTCGGTGAACCGCCCTACCGTTACTGTAGCTTTACGGATTGTTGACAACCGTTGATGGTGGCACGCTTTGCAGCTCAATCTGTGCGTTCACTTTCTGGATTTGCGCTGCTTGCTCTTTCAGGCTTGCGGCGAGGGCTTTAATTTCCCTCTGCTGCTCCGCGGCAGTTGACTGAGAATCTTTCTGCTGTTGCGCGATCGTCGCTTGCTGCTTTTCAACGGTCGAATTTAGTTGGGTAATCCTCGCTTCTTGTTCCTGCACTTTGCGATGCTCTTTGAGAAACTCGTTGAGCAACATCGCGTTCACCGCATCGTAGCGCACGGTATAGATTTGGCCCTGATCGTCTCGCACGACTAGGTCCGGATTCACCGCGGCCACTTCTTCGGCAATGAGACCAAATTGCGGTGTGCCAGTGCTGTCGCTCTTGTAGTGAAACGTCACTGGCTTGAGTGCCAGGATGGCTTCGCTGGCTTCGTCCATCGATTTGATGTCGTTCTTGAACCGGCGCGAGGAACTGGCCGTGCCAAGCTGACCAGCAGTGTCTATTAGGACCGGTACGGCATTTGCGAATCCCGTTGTCCTCCCGCGAATCCCGGCGATGAAAGTTCTTGTCTGAAATGATCCGATGCGGATAGTGGCGGACTCGGCAGCAACACCGGCGTTGCCGATATCGATATTATTATTGCCCGCGGTGAGATTAGAACCGGCTCTAAAGCCCAAAGCGATGTTGTTAGTTCCGTTGTTGCTAAAGAGCGCTTCAACACCAACGGCCGTGTTGAGCGCGCCAGTGTCGTTGATCACGAGCGCCGAGCCGCCGATGGCCGTGTTGCGATTGCCGGTGGTGTTATTTACTAGCGCTACAGACCCAACAGCCACGTTGGAAAAACCAGTGGAGTTGAATCTTAGCGCTTGATCGCCAACAGCCACGTTGTTAAAGGCGGTGTTGGCATTGAGCGCTTGGAAACCCATGGCCACGTTGGCACTGCCTATGAGGTTGCCCGCAAGCGCTCCCATTCCAACGGCCACGTTCTCGGAGCCCGAGATGTTGCTGACAAGAGCATTAGCACCTACCGCTGTGTTACCGCTGCCGGTGTTAGACTTGAGAGCCTGACCGCCTACGGCCGTGTTGAAGCCGCCGGTGGTGTCGGACTTGAGCGCGGCAAAGCCGAAAGCCGTATTGAGTTGGCCACTGGTAAGGCTTAGCAAGGCATTAAACCCCTCAGCCGTGTTGAAGCCTGGATAGCCTCCGTCCGGTGCCGGCGCCGGCAGCAGTTCCGGCGTCACTGCTTGTGCCCTTGGCAAGAGCGCAAAACAGACGAGAACCAGCGGAATCAGAAACAGAGTTGATGTTTTGAATTTGAGTAATGGATTCATGGTTTTCCTTCCATTTCCTTTTCCCCGCTGAGTTGATTCTGCGATTGCGGGTCCGGAAGGGGCGAAAAACCTAGCGGGGAAAATGTCCTCCGCCTGATTCAGATCCGTTTAGCAACGCCGAGTTTTGAAAAAATTCGGTCAATCTGTCAAGCCTTAACTCTCTCCGATGCGCTGGGGGTCTGGAACGGCGATGCCAATTCGGAAAAGCGCACCCCCGAGCAATCGCCATCAATTTCTGTAAGGCAGCGCGCGCGCGCGTACGCGTAACATGTCAGTGGTGCTGGCGGTCAATAATTTCTGATGCTCCACGATGTCGCCACGAATCCCAAACTCACAGCGGAGGTACGCGTGGTGCCGTTCATGAGCCAGATCAAGCGCTGCCCAGTAGAACTGTTTTGCCAAAGAATGTCCGCCTTACCGTCCCCGTTGAAATCGCTGGAACCCGCGATGCTCCACGATGTCGCCACGAATCCCAAACTCACAGCG
>WNGM01000923.1_pt1 | contig 29652 bp, 31 predicted proteins | sample 5400571 | NCBI WGS metagenome assembly WNGM01 (sample SAMN13153378, study PRJNA577476) | soil metagenome | isolation source: 100 cm soil or saprolite under Garry oak tree replicate 2 | place: USA:California | collected 2016-06-15 | reverse complement strand
GAGCTTCATCAGGTTCGGTCGCCACCTTGCCATGATACAGATCGGGCACCGCAACCACAAACCCCTCAGCTGCTAACCTCTGAGCCAGCTGGCGAATATGTGGCTCGATCCCCCACCATTCCTGGATCATTACTACACCTGGATGCCTGGCATTGTCATCAGGCTCTGCCACAAAAGCGTAGGCATTATCCCCATTGACCTTCAAGTCAACATTCGACGTACGTACTACCGTCATAATTCTACCTCCTTAAATAAGCTCTTTCCTGCCGCTATAACAGCAACATCCACATTATACCCTATAAAACTCCGGTAGTGCCCTGCGCGGACACCAAGCCAGGGCGATTTAAGAGTCGCGAAAGCGGGGTTGCAAGGGGCAGCAGGCACCTTGCCGGAGCGCGAGGTGTCCTCGCAAAAACTCTTTTTTCCTGTTTTTCGTGTGTCGCCTGCGGCGACACACGAAAAACAGGACGTGAGCGATAGAATGCCTCGACTTTTAAATGGCCCTGACACAAAGCAGGAAGCTCTCCCCGTTCGCACAGAACTGTGATACACTAAAGAGACATTCAGCAGGAAAAATCAACAGATCTTGCAAAATATCTCGAGGAGAAAGAAAGCATGGCGCACAACACCCTCTCAGTAAGGATAAAGGCTGGGACACCTACCAGAACCACCTCATCAAAGCCATCGAACCACTCACCGCCGAGCAACTTGAACTCAAAATATCCCCCAATCTCCGCTCCATTGGCTCGCTCGCCAGGCACATCATACGCACACGCGCCGGTTGGTTGAATGGCCTCATGGGTGAAGGCGGCCCAGACGTAGCAGCCATCGCCAGGTGGGAGTACGAAGGCGACATCCCACCCACCCCCGAACTGCTGCGCGACCTCAAAGTAACCTTTCAAGCCTGGCAGGAGTGCCTGGAGCGCTGGACGCCAGAAGACCTGGAGTATATCTTTAGAGGCGAGCGTTGGGGCGAGCCATACGAACTTTCACGCCAGTGGATCATCTGGCACGTCATCGAGCACGACCTCCACCATGGAGGCGAACTCTCCTTCTCACTTGGCGCGCACGGCCTCGCCGCCCCCGATCTCTAGCAGACCTGGAGGTGCCATTTCGCCTACCAGTCGCATTCGCCAGCAGCGTTCTGAGAGCGCCCTGGGGTAGTGCTTAGATATTCTCAATGGTGCTTTTCAGTCTTAGTACCTCAGCGTCCAGGGGGGTTAGCTGCTGGCGCATACTCACGATCTTTTCTTGTTCGGCACGTATAAAACGGATATAGGGTGCCAGGGCATCATAGACACGCTGAATAGACCCGTTCAGTTCCTTATTGAACTGTTCGTTCATAAGCGTGTGCAAGCGTTGACGCAGGTCTTGCATTTTCTCATCAAATTTACGTTTGGCGCTAGCCCTGCGAGCAGGAATAATAAAGAGACCAAGAACAAGCGCTACTGTTCCGGCTGCAATGCCGGTCACGTCGAGAAATGTGAAACCAATGGCTGCTGCCGCTACGGCTCCGATTGTGCCCAGGGTTAGTCCACCTGCACCAACAACCAGGGCCTGCACCACGCTTGTTTGCAGTTCCTCTGAGAGTTTTTGTGCCTCCTCTTTAGGATGATAGGAATCCGCCAGCTTACTGGCTTTTTCGAAGACAGCCCGCAGGAGTGTCTGCCGGTTGTAGTCAAATTGCCTGTTGATTGACCCGATCAATTGCTCGTCGCGGACACTGCTCTCCTTACGTCGTCGGTCCAGGTACTCCATAATGTACTGGCGCAGTCTCTGCTCCTGGTCCGTCAGCCAATCGATTAAATCCCTCACTGCCCCATCGATACGCGAAGCGCTATCGCCTACCACCGTTTCTTCAAATTCCCGGCGTATCCTGTCGGCCTTGACCAGGTCAAAGGTGCGGCTTAAACGAATGGTATCATCGAAGAAGCGGTCTCCCCGTCGGCCCATCTCCAGCACGATGTTTTCGATCTCACCAAGTCGATGTGAGAAGTTCTGCTCCATTTCCTTGCGATATTGCTGCAAATTATCTTCGATGGCGCTTACCGTGCGATCATCTTCGCTGAGCAGGCGGCCGCGTTGCTCTACTGCGCTTTGCGTCTCTGCAATCAGGCGCTGCATCACCCCAAGAGGACTGAGTAGCTTCAAGCGCGCACGTTCTCCTTCGTCCAGCTTGCGGAAGAGATAATCCTCTAATGCCCCGATACGGCTGCTCTCCCACAAACGAATAGCTTCATGTCCTACGGCGGTATGAGATTGCTGTGCCAGCAATACCGATACAGGGAATATCTCTGGTTGGAAACCCAGCAGTCTTTTACAATTATCGTGTATAAATGTTACGGCATTGTCCAGGTCTGCCTGTGTACGGTAAAAATCGGCTTTGTTCAGCACAATCATCACCTTTTTATCCCAGTTGCGAATGCCCTCCAGGAATGCACGCTCACTTTCCGTAAAAGGCCGGTCTGCTGAGGTAACGAGCAGGATCAAATCGCTGTGTGGAATAAAATCTCTCGTCATACGTTCATGTTCACGTAGCACAGCGTTGATTACCAGGCGTATCTACAATGCTGATATTGCGTAAAAAATCGGCCGGATAAAACTGCTCAACAGTCTCTCTGTCCAGTTGGATTTGTCTAATCTGCTCTCCATAGCGTATCTTCGTAATTTTTGCCGTTGTTGGTGTGACGCCTTCTGCAAGCACAGGTGTACGCAGCAAAGCATTAATCAAGGCGGATTTACCTGAATTGAACTCACCGACGATCACCAACAGGAAGAGTTCGTTTGCCGTTCCTGCTGCAAAATGTCCCGTCGCTGTTCACGCACGTCTATTTTTGCCATAGGCTATCTCGCTTTCTCTGATGGGAAGGCAAAGATAGAATCCCCTTCCTCGCTCGTATGTAGTACTTATATGTAATACTGCATACGCCTACCTCTTCGACTCAACTTTTCCATGCTGGCCGGGCAATTCAGCTTGTTTCCTAATTTATTTCCTATTGGCCACAACCAGCCTCACCCAGGTCAAGCGTGACATCGACAGAGGTAGGGTGAGGAGTATCCAAAAGCTCAGGCCTTTCGTAAGAAATAGCGGTTGCGTAGCTCACCTTCTTGCTCTGCCAGCCAAATGATGAGCCTGCTGTCAAACTTGCCAGTCCACCATATCACGCCTCTCTTTTCGACGTCAAATGATGTCACGAGGAAATGATTGCTGATATTTACATTCACGCTTGTAGCAACAGGAAGCATATGCTATCATAGGACTAACAGCCCTCCCTATCGACCAGCCAGGGAGGAGCCACAGAGTACACACAACCACAAAGATGGGGGCATCGGAGACCTGGGGCAACGACCTGTGCTCATGAAGGGAGAGTACCATGGCCAAACATATTGAACACGAGGTAGCCTACTACTACGATTTCCACCCCACCGAGGAGGATCTAATGGGGGAAACCTCGGTTCATGCTACCCTCGTCCATTATCTGATAGAAGTCCTCACCTGGCTCTTGGAGGGACAGACATGTGCGGTGTATGAAAACCTCAACTTCTATCAAACACCTAATCCGAAAGAATATCCCCTTGCTCCAGACATCGCCGTCATCAAAGGGGTAGACTTTCAGCATGTGAGAAGTTGGCGTGTCGGCAAGACTGGACCTGCTCCACAAGTCGTCTTCGAGATTGCCTCGGAAGAGACCTGGAAAAAGGACCTGGAGGAGAAGCCCGGCAAGTATGCCCTTATGGGCGTGGAGGAATATTTTGCCTACGATCCCAACGAGCCCCCAATTGGAAGAGAAGCTACTGGCAGGCTCTTTGGCTGGCAACTCGACCGGGGAAAACGAGCCATGCGAAAGATGCCTGTAGGTCCAGATGGCGGTCTATGGAGTGCCCACTTACAGAGTGTGTTGCTACCCCAGGGCGAGTTTTTGCGCCTCTATGACCGGCAAGGTCACCTGCGTCTCACGCAAACTGATGCTCAGGCCAGGCGAGCAGAGATCGAGGCCAGGCGAGCAGAGATGGAAGCTGGGCGGGCAGAGATCGAAGCCAGGCGAGCGCAGGTCATGGCTGAGAAATTGCGCTCCCTTGGAATAGACCCTGACCAGCTATGATCTTCTAACAGGTTCACCCCTGGACTCCCGCCCAGGGCCTCAGAAGCCCTCAGCGGGCCACCGCGACTGACTCACCTGTCATCCTGAGCGCAGCGAAGGATCTCCAGTGCCAATGCGGGCCCCAGAGAGCCATCGCGGCACTCTCCTGTCATCCTGAGCGAAGCGAAGGATCTCCAGGGCCTATGCGGCTGTCACCACATCTTGTCTGCCCACCCCCCAGGGAGCAGTCCATGCCCACTGCTCGAGCGCAGCCGCGGGCAGCGGACGAGAGAGATAGTAGCCCTCGGCCACCACCTCACACCGCAATGGACGTGCCATCGCTATCACCGCTTGCACAATGGCCACGTCGGCCGGATCCGCATCTGCCCCCAATCCGAGCACAAAGGCCTTGTAAATCTTGATTTCATCCAGGGGAACTACAACCCATACCATTAATCAAGCGTAACCTTTGTAGAAACGCTCATCTTTCCAGGATCATCTAAAGAAAGTGAGTTTAACAATTGATGAGTCAGACTACACCTGATAATGATCAAAAACGGGGCGCCACAGCACATCGCCTATTTGCAGCCTACTATGAACGCGTCTCCCGTAGTCGAGCGGAGCGCGACTTCATGGAGCCCTTGCGTAAGGAGATTGCCGGGCAGGCATCTGGTGTCGTGCTGGAAATAGGTGCGGGCAATGGACTCAACTTCGCTTTTTACGACCCCAGCCTGGTTGAACGGGTGGAAGCTATTGAACCCGATACGGCGATGCTGCGCTATGCACGCGAACGCATAGCAATAACAAAAGTACCGATTACGCTCACCCAGACTCCGGTGGAGGTTCTGCCATTTGCTGATGAGACGTTTGATTGTGTCATAGCAACGCTTGTCTTTTGCTCTGTTAGCGATCCAGCAGGTGGGCTACGCGAGATCTGGCGTGTCTTGAAGCCAGGTGGGAAATTGCTGCTGCTAGAGCATGTGCGCTCTCAAGGAACCATTGCGGGTCTTATACAGGATATACTTGTGCCTGTAACGACGAGAATCGCTGGCAATTGCCATTGGAACCGTAATACCGAACGTACGGTAGCCGAGGCTGGTTTTGAGATTGAGTACAGGCGTGCTCTGGGAGGTGTGCTGGTGCCAATGGTGATGCTGCGGGCTCTGCGCAGATGATAAGTGACTTGTACATATCAAGGGAGAGCATGCGTAATGGCCAAACACATAGAAAACGAGATAGCCTACTACTACGATTTCCACCCCACCGAAGAGGATCTAATGGGGGAAACCTCACTTCATCGCAGCCTGATCGACTCCCTGGCCCTGGTTCTCAAATGGCTCTTTCAGGGACAGCTATGCGCGATCTATGAAAACCTCAACTTCTACCAAACAGCGAATCCAAAGGAATATCCTCTCGCCCCCGATATTGCGGTGATCAAAGGGGTCAGCTTCCAATATGTGCGCAGTTGGCGCGTGGGGAAGACGGGGCCAGCACCACAGGTCGTCTTCGAGATTGCCTCGGAGGAGACCTGGAACAACGACCTGCACGAAAAGCCTGGCAAGTATGCCCGCATGGGTGTCACCGAATACTTTGCATACGACCCCAATGAGCAGCCCCTCGATCGCAAGACGGGACGGCGCCTCTTTGGTTGGCAGCTTGATCCAACAGAAGGCGTCATGCGAGAGATGCGCTTACGTGCAGATGGCAGTCTGTGGAGTTCTCACTTGCAGAGCGTGTTGGTACCCCAGAGCGATCATCTGCGCCTCTATAACCGTCAAGGCAACCTGCGCCTCACTCAAGCTGAAGCCGAAGCCAGGCGAGCGGAGATAGAAGCTGGGCGAGCAGAGATAGAGGCCAGGCGAGGTCAACTCATGGCTGAGAAATTGCGCTCCCTTGGCATAGACCCTGACGAGTTATGATATTCTAACAAGACATCAGGGCTGTTGCAAGATCGTAAGCGGGGTTCAAAGGGGCAGCCGCCTATAAGTGCGGACTTAAGGGGGTGCAGGGGGCGAAGTCCCCTCTTTTGCTCCCGCACCCGCAAGCCGCCATGACAAGACATATATCAAGCTTGACAAATCGCAACATTTACGTGTATATTCATGTATACACTGCAAACTATCATCAGCAGCCCTAACACTATTAGAATTTGATTTGAAGGAAAAGAGGACAACAATCGTGACGAATATCAACCTTATTATGCCCATGCCCATCCATTCCTACTGCATGCCTGAACTTATGGCAAGCACCAGGTTCTCGCTGGTCGCTGTCCTTTTTCCGCGTACCGATCATGCTCACTTGATTGAGTGAACTTATCAACACAGGAAACGTAAAAAGGGGCGCAGGCGACAAACCTGCGCCCCTTCTTTTTGGGCCTTTTTTCTCGTTCTGCTCCTCCACTCCGATGGCGCTCTTCGCCCTTCTCAGCGCGTTTTCGCTGATGTTGGCCGTTTTTGTTGTTCACAGATGTTCAGCTATTTTCATCTGTTTTCAACGGCTTAACTGTCAATTCAACTGTCAATTCGGAAGAGGCTGAAGTGGCTTCCTCTCGGACTTTGGCATTGCCGTTTTAACGCAAACCGGACGTACATCGCTACCATCTGCCTATGGCATCGGAGGAACACCCTCTTATCAGGGTTTCACCAGGGTGTGAGCCTTTTTGATGTTTGCATAATTAGAATGAGACGCAACCTGGTTGCGTCGATCGCTGCCAAAATGAGCACGAAGTTGCTCCAAGACTGCCATTACCAGGCATCTTTCGCTAGACGATAACACCTGAGCTTATGTCAGTCTAGATGTGCAATGCTGAAAAAGGCTCACACCCTGTTCACGCCACGTCTTTTTCTCGCGCATCTAGAAGTAGAATACCTCTGCCTTGTACACGAAACAGGAGACGACGTCCATCCGGTAAACGCGGCTGTTGTTGGGTGACCTTTGCACACAGCGTCTCCAAATCTCGGTTGAGGGCACAGTCGTTGAATTGCTTGAGTTCGACCTCGACCCGATCTTGTCCCCAGAAGATTCGCCCTGGCAACTGCAAGAAAGCTTGCAGGCGCTGCCAACTGGCATGAGCATATGAAGCCGGAAAATAGTGATCACGGACCCATGTAGGTTTCAGTGTAAGCGCGACCGCGAACTGAGCTTGAATAGGCCATTTTTGAGCTACGTAAGCGCGAAATATTTCAACGTAAGCGCGTTTTTTGTCTGACTTTTCAGTGTAATCGCGAATTAAGTACATCGAGCGTGAATTGTGTTGGGAAGGCCAAGTTGCACCGTTTATTCGCTGCAATTGCTCTTTTTGTGTGCCCATACAGCGGCTGTTTGGGGTCTGACAACGATTGCTGCATTTTTGGGCCATTTTCGCCCGGAATACCTCTCTTGTACGCGAGCACCTCCCTTTTCTGACCTATTATCGCCTCTTCTTGCTCCTGGTGAAGTGATAGGTTCTACTTGCGTAAGCAAGAAGCCACATGTACGGATGCTCCCCTGTTAGAAATGGGGGCATAAGCAGCCAGATCACGCATGAAATTGTTCGGAAGGAGCGACCGACGATGGAGCAACCCACGTTATACGCAACCACACATCGGTGGTGGGTTCGTCCGGTTCGGTGGCTATGGCGGATACTATGCTTTTTCTGGGCAACTGTCTTCGTTGGCCTGGTGCTCGGCTTTATCCCTGCTGTGCTCTTTCTCACCAGGGGGACTGATCCCCATACCCTCATCGTGGGAGTGATACTGGACTGGGTAGGGCAACATCTGGTTCTCAGTCTCGTGGTCTCGCTGCTGTTCGTTGTGCTCACTGCTCTGACCTGGTTAGTCGTTCGTCGCTTCAATAGCGTTTCTGTGCAACAAGGGTCGATCTCTGTCGCCCTCTTGCAGCGCAACCGCGCTGCGTTGGTGCATACGTTACGCCAGGAGTATAGCAAGCGGTTGACACACTCCTTGCAAGGGGCGAGGATGATGACCCTGGGACTGCATGAACGCACTGACGTCACCCTCTCTTCTGCTCAACTCGTGTTTCGTCGCACACATGCGGCGGAGGAACGCGAACTTCCATTTGGCACCTCCATTGTGCAGGCATATGACGAGGCAGGACCGGGATTGCTCCTTTTGGGGGAGCCTGGAGCAGGAAAAACCACATTGTTGCTTGATCTGGCAGGTGAGTTGCTTATACGGGCTGAAGGTGATTCTACTCAACCTATTCCGGTAATTTTGAATCTCTCCTCCTGGGCCAGCAAGAAACTTCCATTGATCAACTGGCTCGTTGATCAACTGCAATTGGTCTACGGGGTACCGTCCCACTTTGGTCAAGCGTGGATGGAACAAAATCAATGGCTGTTGCTGCTCGATGGTATTGATGAGGTAGAAGAGTCAGCGAGAACTGCCTGTATTGAGGCTATCAACACCTACCGGGGAGAGCATTTCGTTCCACTCGTCGTCTGTTCTCGCAGCCGTGAGTATCTGGAACAAGAGGCTCGGCTCGTTCTCCCAGGAGCTGTTGTAGTGCAGCCTTTGCAGGAGAAGCAGGTCACGGATTATCTCGCCAATGCTGGAGAAGCGCTTGCCACGGTCCAAACGGTGGTGAATACCAATCCTGTGCTTCAGGAACTGTTGACCACACCCCTCATGCTCAGTGTCGTCGTGCTGGCCTATCGGGACAAAGCGGTCAATGACCTGCCCCAGTTGGGGACTGCCAAACAACAGCGGCAGCAGGTCTTCGCGGACTATGTAGAGCGCGTCTTGGACCAGCGAGTAACCAGACGCGAGTTCACCCCACACCAGACGCGGCAGTGGCTTACCTGGCTAGTGCAGCGTATGCAGCAGTTCTCTCTCACAGAGTTCTACCTTGAATGGTTGCAACCCACCTGGCTGGCGACGGAACAAGCACAGACCCTCTACACTCGGTTCACCTCGCTACTGTCCGGGTTGACCGGTGGGCTGCTCCGCAGACAAGGAGGGCAGAAAATTCGTCCTGAAGAGACCTGGTCACTGCTCTTCGGGCTGCTCTTCGGGCTGGCTCTCGGACTGGCTCTCGGGCTGGCTCGTGGGCTGGTTCTCGGGCTGGGCCTCGGGCTGCTCTTCGGGCTGGGCCTCGGGCTGAGTATCACACCACTCGGTAGAGTATCAGACATGCAGATCACCGAATTCCTGCGTAGGAGTAGGAGACCCAACCAGGGAGTACACAGATTGGGATGGCCCGAGCTGCGCATCTGGCTGAGCCTCTGGCTGCTCAACGGGCCGGTCTTCTGGCTGAGCCTCTGGCTGCTCTTCGGTGGTATATTCTACTTGGCGCACTACTTCCTCCGGTTCCTCCTGTGGCTAAGCGGAGCCATGCCCTGGCACTACGTCCGTTTTTTGGAAGAGGTGACCGAGCGCATCCTGCTGCAACGGGTTGGAGGAGGCTACCGCTTCGTCCACCCACTCTTTCTGGAGTACTTCGCCTCAGGCGCAGCACTATCTCCCCCTTCTATTCAGTCTCTTCCTTCACAACAACGATAGCTAGTATTGTGTGCAGGCAAGAAAAGGATTTTGGAGCAGATATGGCCCAAAATCTCACATATTGTTGTCATATCCCTATTTCGCGATTACGCTGAAAGGTTTTTACTATCGCGGTAGACTTATTTCGCGATTACACTGAAACCTTTGCCTGGATCGCGCATACGTTGAAACTCACAACCCACATGCCCAGATTCGCCAGAGCCACCTTGAAGATCGTCATCACTTGATCTTTGTGGTTATCTAGTTCGTACATCTCCCGCTCCTGTTGGCCTAGATCTTCAAGGGCTCTGAGCAGTTCACGCTGCTCCCGGCAATACTTCTCGCACTTGGCAAACTCTTTGTTGCTGGTGTGGTAGGCTTTCCACTGCCGCTGCTGGTACTCCTCAATTTCGGCATCGGCTAAGGACTGCTCCTCTTTGATCGTTTTGCGCAGGAGCCAGTGCTCGACACCTTGTCGCTCTAACTCCATCTGATGATCGTTGAGGACGCGATAGAGCGCATCCGCGTGTTCTTTGGTCTGCTGACAGCGTTTCTGGTGCAGCTTGCTCGCGGTGCGCATGCGCTTGCGGGCTCCATCCGCCCAGCGTTGCACATTCTCAAGCCGCTTTTGTAACGCTTCTCGCTTTTTCGCCACTTCGGAGTTGACGACGACGGTTTTAGCCTAGCCATGATTGATATCGATGCCAAGTGGGATGAGCCAGTCTCGAATGGCATTCTCCTGGGCAGGCCAGCGCCGCGTGTAGGTTTGCACCAGTTCGACTGCCTCTGCTTCTGCGGCGGTCGTCACAATGGGAATCAGTTTCGGCTCCATCGGTGGTGCAAGCAAAGCCGTGGCTTGCCAGTTCTCATCTAACCAGTATTCATGCGTCCCATCGGGTTTCTCGTCCCACCGCAGGGGCCGGTCTTCCTCCTCTGATGACGGGGCTTTGGGAAGCAGGCGACGCAAGTCACGGATCAGCGCCACCCGCACCTCCAGTTCTTGCCCTGGGTGTTCAGATAATGGCAGACCAAAGCGAGCCAGCGCGACCTCTCGGATGACCTTGCCTTGTCGATCCGCTTGCAAGGTGAGAAATTCTCCCACCTCCCGGAACGACCCCAAACCTGCATATTGATCCGTTCGCAGTACCGTTACGATGGTTCGTCCTTCGCTTGCCAAAGCGGCCAGGAACTCAGCCGACATGCCTTCGCGATCCACGACAATGCGCTTGAGGCGAGCCGTCCCAGCCGCCTGCTCATAGTGCGCTAGCATGGCTGGCAGCCCCATCGTCAGATGCTGGTCCCCGCGATGGGTGGTGACGAGCAAGGGATGACCTTCCTGATCGTGCAAGACCACCAGAGCACGACATCCCAGGACTTTTCCCGTGCGCCCGCTCAGCCCACGTGGGCTGAGCGCATCGGCATAGACGGGTTTGCGGTGTCCATCAATAGAGAAGACAGGAGCAGGGTTTCCTCTTCCCTGTGCGTCTTTCTCCCATAAAGAAGCGGTCCAGCGAGCCAGAGCTTCGGTGAGAGAAGGATCGGCTCCGATGGAGGCCAACTCTACCAAAAACCGCTCGGTATGGCGGTAGCCGTAGGCAAGGCGACGACCTGTGAGCAGTGCCAAAGCTTGGCCAGTGTAGCTACGCAGATCCCAGGTTCGCCGCAGCCCTACTGCTTCCAGAAAGAGCAACGTCAACAGCTGGCTGCGCAGTGTCGTGGGTTGACTGTGGGCCAGACGCAACGATGGGTTAGTGGTGAGGAGGCTTGGCGAGAGAGCTGTTTGAAGCTCTGTGAGTAAGCTCGTTTGATGGGCAGCGGCGAGGAACAGAAGACTCCCAGCTCCTTCCTGCCATTCTGCTTGAGCAACGACTTCTTTTACTCTCGGTTTTTTTCCTGTTCCCGTCTCGTGGGGTGGTTGCTGACCCCAAGTGCTGCCCGCACACGGTTGATTTGGCTGATACTCATGCTCAACTCAAACCGCTCTCGCAGGACTGCCTGGATGATTGAACTCGGCGTGGAGGGGGTCTCTCGGCAAGTGCCTTCGAGAAAGGTTCGGGCCTCTCCACGCAGTTTGATAGGGTGACCATGGCGTCCATCTTGCAGTGCTATCTCACCGTGCTGCCGCACGGCGAGCCAAAGCCGATAGGCATTCGATTGACTGATTTGTAACCCTGCTTGTGCTGCGGCTGTTTGCCATGCTTGGCCTGTTTGCATCCCAGCCACCAGCTGGGCTTTGGCCAGACGACGTTGCTCTTTGTCCATGGCTTTCCTCTCTCTGCGCTCTCTCCTTTGCTTCTGGTGTTTTCCTAGCAAGAGAAATAAGAGCTTGACGCGCAGTTGAGAGGCTGATGTAACAACAAGCGAGCTAACGTTCTACGTAAGTTGCCGGGCAACGAGATCAGCACCAACTTTCGGGGCTTGAGACAATCTTCTTGAACTGGCACGATCCCCTCGAGGCGGGAATCTCCCGCCTAGTCAGCCTTCATGCAGGGTTGGACGGCTGTGTGCTTGAAACCTCTCTGCCTCGAAACGAAGCGCATGCCTGAAACTTGAATACAGTATCGCTTCCTTTCGCTGTTTACACGGTGGGCTGCCCATTTAGTTTGGCAACGGTTCAATCTGAAACACGACATACCGGTCTGCGATGGCTTGCATGTCCGCTAGTCTTGGCTTCGGGCCAAGGCCGAAGAACAGCTTTGCTGACTCTTCGCCTGAGTGACTGAACGCCCGCTGCTGAACATACCCTAAAAGGATTGGTGCTCTCTCTTCTTGGGAGATTTCGACGAGGCGAACAGGGGTCTTGCCACCTGAGAGAATAGTGGCAAGACCCTCCGCAGCACGCACATTCTTCACCCATTGAGACTGGTTATAGAGCGATACGAGATAACGTGATTCCCCTCGCCTGACTGTCGTCAGGGATACGTGGGTCGGTTTTCCAGTTTTTCTCCCTGCTATCTCGAGGGTGATAGGTCCCTTCGAAAAGCCCAGGGATGTATACCAGGGGATAGCAGTATACTTGAACCAGTGAACCAACTTGCTTACAACACTGCTCATCGGATGTATTCTCCTCTCAAAGCCTGCCCTACTACTAGCCCAAAAGGCTTCGCTGAGACAAGATTGGCCTGCAGAAGAGCCTGTATATTTCCTGCAGCATCATTCCATAACTCCTTTGCTTTTGTCTCCTAATGTAGCAGTAAATGCTTCCCTTGTCTAGATGCGCAAGGAATCTGAGTGGCGTGAGACCCTGTCTTATATGGCACCTGAAACCTACGAGGGAAAACCAGTGAAGGAAAGTGACCAATATGCCTTGGCAATTTTAGTCTATGAATGGCTCTGCGGCCGCGTTCCTTTCACTGAAGGTAACTTCATCCAATTAGGTTATCAACATAGCCATGAACCGGTGCCGCCACTGCGAGAGAAAAACCTGGTCATTCCTCCCGAAGTGGAAGCGGTTGTCATGAAAGCGCTTTCCAAAGATCGAAAGGACCGCTTTACCAGTGTGCAGACATTTGTTCACGCGTTTGAGCGGGCATGCAGACCACCACTTCCCGTAAAGGAACCTCAACCAGATCAAAGCATTCAGGCACGTCAAGCTGGGCAAGAACGCCTCCGCCACGCCGAGAAAGCCGAACAAGCGCTCCTCGTCGTGGAAGGGCAGAACACCACAGAACAAGTATCTCCGATGCTGAGTCAAACGTTTCCGCCAACCGCCTCCCCTCATGCAACCCTACCTCCTCAAAGTTCAGCTGTGCTTCCACCGCTACCGTCCTCTAGGCAGCACACGCGCCTGCGCTCACCCACTATAGTCATTGTGCTGATTCTGCTGGTCTTGATGCTGTGTAAATTTTGGAATTCCGTGAACAGAATTTTGACAACTCGGTGAACGTTCGGATATACTGGGAGGGAGAGCAGATGATGGATAGACTTTCTCGGAGGCGAGATAGCTTGTTATGGCACAATCTTCTATCCCACTCACATCGCTAACTGAGGCCCAACGAGCGCAAGCACAGAAGCGCTTTACCATCATTCGTCCGGCTCTGGAAGATGGAATTACCCAGGCCCAGGTGGCACGTACCCACACTATCCCCGCATCGACTGTGCGGCGCTGGATGAAGCACTATCGAGACAAAGGTCTCGCAGGCCTGGCCGATGCCGCGACCCGTTCCGATAAAGGCAAATCACGTCGTTTACCTCCTGATGCCATTCCCTTGATTGTAGGGCTTGCTTTACAAAAACCGCAGCGATCTATGGCAGCTATTCATCGTCAAGTGGTCACTATTGCAGAGGAACAAGGATGGAAGCCGCCTAGCAGCTTGTCGGAGAGAACGGAGCAGCAGTCAATGCCAGCTATCCCATCCGTTCTCTCCCTAGAGTGGCGAGTTCGTTGTAGAGCGCTTCGGTTTTTGCCAAGGATTCCTGGAGCTGAGCATTGGTAGTTCCCGTTGCACCGAGAAGCGTGTAGATCCTCTCAAGGAATTTTTTCGGTCGGATGCTGAAAGAGTCGAGATCTGCCGCAAGCTTTTTCTCGCTGAGATAGTAGGTTTCGTTGAGAGCATAAAGGACTTGGACAAGGCAGTGAATAGTTCGTGCCAGACAACCCGTCACCAGGTAAACTTCTCCACGCGAGGCAGGCTTGGAGGTAGTGTCGAGCGTGAATCTGGCGCTCCAGAGGAAGTTTTTGATGATGGCTTGCTTGAGATGAGGGGAGTAATGGGCAACCTTTGCCTTGAGACGCTCGATCGTCTGGTCAGGGTCGTAGAGGGGACGGCAAAGAGCGGTCTCTGTGCAATACATGAAGCTGTGAAAGCCATAGGCGGGTTGCTGCCAGTAATCGGAGCGCACGAGGCCCTCATTGCAGTCATCGATGGTCGAGGAGACAAAGTCAAGGTTCCGATAGAGAAAATCGACACGCTGGCCCCCTATCGTGAGCCATGCGCCGCCATTGACCCAGGTTCCCCACCCTCCTAGATCAGTCACGGTAGGGTTGGGAGCATCATTGAGGAGAGAGGCAATGGAACGAATCTGGTCAATGTCCAACGGCTGGTTTTCGTCGTAGTAGAGGCCAATATCGATATCGGAGTCGGGCCGCTCTGAACCACTCGCGTATGATCCACCCAGAACGATGGCTCTGAGGCCATGGACCGGTTTGAGACGATCAACCATCTGTTGAAGCAGGAGCTTGTGTTGCATTGTTGGTTTCTCTTCCCTTTCGGCGAAACTGGAGTATGCTCTTTCTATCTTACGTAACCATCTTTGCCCAGGAGCCGATGCTGCACGTGTTTGTTACCAAGGCACGGGCTCGGTTTGCCACCACCCGTGCTACACACAGGATAAGATATGGAAGCGCTTGAGATTGAAAGCCAAACAGACCAGACACCACTCGCCAGCCGCCGCCTGGACCCCACGCAAGGAGAACTGGCGGAAGCCCAGCACCTCTTTGATGATCCCGATCACCGCTTCGACCGTGCATTTGCGTGCCTGATAGATCGCTTTACCCAGGGCTGTCCTGAGCTTGTAGGCCATCTTGACTTGAGCGCTGGCCTCCTCAGGTGGGGGATCGGGCAGCGGGGCGAACCGCTGCTGCCAACTGGGATGATGGGGATCACGACCCGTGGCGATGTAGGGCTCGATGCCTCGCTTCCCACATGCCGCCAGGGTCGCTGGACCAAAATACCCAGCATCCAACGCCGCTGCCTCAGGCGTGCCAATCGTCGAGGGAATAGCAGCGAGGGTGGGTTCGGCCTCCTGAGAGTCGTTGGGGTGATTAGAGAGGGCATATCCCACGATGAGCAGACTCTTCTGATCCACGGCAATCTGCGTGTTGTAATCTTGCTCAAAGCCAGCATTCGTCGGGTTTTTCATGATGCGCGACTCCGGGTCGGTAAAGTTGTACTGATCGCCGTCACCAGGTCCTGGGGTCGGCGGGGTCGGTGGACGACCACCCCTGCTTCGCCCTGTCGTACGCTCTCGCTCCTCGCGCTGCGCCAGCTTGGCCTCATACTCAGCCTGCTCGGCTGCCATCCGCGCCTGGGCGCGGGCTTCGAGCACCGCTTTGGCCTCCGCTAAATGCGCCAGGCGGTCCTGCCGCCGCGCGATCTCCTTGCTCACCACCAGCCCATCGGCCACCTCTGGCTGCTCGCTTTGTTCGCCCAGGGCAAACAACTCCTCGACCTCGGCTTGTAATTGGGTTTCCAACTCCCCCAACCGCTTGTAACTGACCGCTTTATGCTTGGAGGCATCGGCATGCACCTTGGTCCCGTCCAGGCTGATCGTGCCGAGCTTGAGTACCCCCGCCTCCTGGGCGAGTAAGAGCACCTGCACGAAGAGCTCCTTCAGTTCTGGTAGGAAAGTACACCGAAACGCCGCAAGCGTATCGTGGTCGGGATGCAGATTGCCCGCGATGAAGCGAAAGGGCACGGCCTCATAAGTAGCACGCTCAATCTTGCGCGAACTGAACACTCCGGTGGCATAGCCCTACAGCAGCAAGCCCAACAACACTTCGGGGGCATACGGTTCCCCACCGCGCGGCCCTGACTTCGCATACAGCGCCGAGAGGTCAAGCTGGGCCACGCTGTCTACCACGAAGCGGGCCAGATGGTCGGGAGGTAAACAGTCGCCCAGCCGCACCGTCAGATCAAGCGCCTGGGCGTAGTCCACTGTTTTGAATCGTCTCTTCATGCCCGCAAGTCTACCATTCCTGACACATACTTGGCGTAGCCGGATGGTAGAAACATACCGGCTGTAACACATGGCGGCTCACTCCGCTCGTCAGGACAAGCTCGTTTGATCAAGCTGCACCTCTTTTCTCAGCGTGGAGATGCATGATGGCTGTGCTTCTGAACTTCCTCTCGTGACACGAGAGGCCCATGGCTCCAGTTGGACCGTGGGATGCGTGCGCCGGAACCGGATCGCTCCCCGCGCTGGATTGCCCTGACTGTGCATCACAGGGATGCCGGAGCGCGCAAGCGCTCCTTGTGCTCGCTCAAAAAGCCTGTTGCTCCAGATCGAGCCTCCCAGCACGAGCCATGGCGGGCTTGAAGGAGTGACCTGCGCACAAAACCGGTCGTAGAGATACTGAAGCTGGCTGATCCCCTGGGTGAGGAACGAGGCCACCGGCTCTTCGTTCGCGTGTTGGGAGATGAGCGGACCCAGTGCCAGCCACCGAGGCGGGGAGAGCGTGTCCAGCATGGGGTCCTGCTTGACGGTGGTGCGCAAGGTGGCGGCAGAGAGCCCGGTGCGGGCGAGGATCTCGTTTGCCAGAGGCAACGTGGTGCCTTGGTCCCATGCCTCACACCACCACGCCAGCAGAAAGCGGGCAAAGGTGATGCCTTCAAAGCTGTGGGGCAAATAGTCCCAGATGGCACAAGGGCTGGCAAAACAAATGACGTTGTTGGCCTGATCGTAATACATCGCGTTCCAGTGGCTCCCGCAGGCGACCATCACCGCATTGCCGGGCATGTCTGTCAAGCCGTAGTGGTTGTGAACATCGGTGAAGACTTCGAGCGCCTGGATATCGAAACCATCACCAGACAAACCGTCGAAGAAGCTGCGGGGCGTTTCGAAACACCCGCCGCCGAAGAGCGAGAGGGGATGCGCCTTAAAAGGGGTCAGATGCTGTGCGATCAGGTGAAGCAGACGGCTCTCGGTGATCGGCTGCGGGTCGAGCTGATCGAAGTGCGCGATACGTGCTTCCAGTAACACGTGCCCATCTGCACGAGCCACGGCCAGATTGGTCTTACTGCGGCCTTTGTCTAATCCAAGATCGAGATGGTTCATGGGATACCCTCACTGCCAACTAGGTGGTCGTTCGCGTTAGGGGTGCTTGGGCCATCGCACGAACTCCACCTCGTGGCATGGCGTTGCTACGCATTATACACCATGCCGACTCGTCAGGACAAGCGGCCCGGCCCGCCATTGGTTACAGCCTGTATGTGTTTACTCTCCTGTGACCAAGTATGTTCCTGACAAGAGGCACCAGCTTCTCTCCGACAAGCTGCTAGCTACGACCGCGTCCGCCAAATCATTAAGCACATCGATCCCGCCCTTCTGACGCTTGCTCATGAGGGGGAGGCTGTCTATCGTGAGGAGTTTGACCTCCTGTATCGGCGAGAGGCCACCCATTCCAATGCGATTTGGCAGGCAGATCATACCCCGCTTGACATTTTGCTCCTGGATGAGGAGGGCAAGCCGGCCAAACCCTACTTGACGGTGATCGAAGATGATTACAGTCGGGCCATTGCAGGCTATCGACTCAGTTTCCAAGATGCCACGGCGCTGACCACCGCTTTAACCTTGCGAACAGCTATTTGGCGCAAAGAAGATCCCCGTTGGCAGATTTGTGGTATCCCCAGCGTGTTCTACACCGATCATGGTCCAGATTTCACCAGCAAACATATGGAACAGGTGGCGGCTGATCTGCCGATGGAGCTGATCTTTTCAAAAGTCAAAGTCCCTCGCGGGCGTGGGAAGGTGGAGCGCTTCTTCAGAACGGTGAATGAATTATTGCTCCAGGATCTTCCTGGTTACGCTCCAGAAGGGTCTACAGGAGTGGAGGCAAAACTGACGCTGCCAGCATTTGAGCAGCGCTTTCGGAACTGGTTGCTTTCCGACTATCATCACCGTCGCCACAGCGAGATCAAATGCACGCCAGCCTCGCGCTGGGAGAAAGGAGGGTTTGTGCCCCGCATGCCCATCTCTCTTGAGCAACTCGACCTGCTGCTCCTAACGGTGAGGAAGACACGTCGCGTGCAACAGGATGGCATCCGCTTTGAGGGCTATCGCTATATCGATGCAACATTAGCCGGGTATGTCAGAGAAGACGTGCTCATTCGCTACGACCCAGCAGATCTGGCAGAAATACGCGTGTACTACCAGGATACCTTTCTCTGTCGTGCGATTTGCCAGGAGCTTTCAGGGCAGACCGTGAGCTTGAAGGAGATCGAAAAAGCGCGAAATGAGCGTCGCAAACAAGTCCGGTCTGGACTTTCCTCGCGTGCCGCGATTGTGGAACAATTTCTCGCCGTCCATCACGAAGAGCCATCATCATCGCAAGTGCAGGAGAAGCAGCCGGAACCCGTGGGACGCCCGAAGCTGAAAGGATATATCAATGAGTGAGGAGCCCGAGACGAAAGAACTGGTGTTTGCTGCCACCAAGGAGCATCTCCGTTTTGGCGAATTCTGTGATGCCTGTCGGAAATATCGTTATATTGGGATCTGTCACGGCGTTCCCGGGGCGGGGAAAACGCGCTCTGCGCGAGAATATGCTCGCTGGGACATGCTCTCCCCATTATTTCCTGAAGAGCTCTTTACGCTGGTTGGGCGGCGCTATCTCGATGACCAGTTTCCCCATAAGCCATTTGCGACCCCTGGCTCTCCTGCTTTTACTGAGGTCCTCTCCTGTCGGACCGTCTACTATACGGCCCCGGTGGCAGCTACCCCCTCGCGCATCGAGCGTGAGGTGATGGCTCTCTCTGCAACGCTTTCCTATTTAGTCGAAGCTGCAGAGCAGGCCAGTCGTGGGAAGGATGATTTTTTACTGGCCTATCGTCTGCCGAAACGAACGGAATTAGTCATCGTCGATGAGGCTCAGCGTTTGAAGATGGCGGCCCTAGAGCAGCTTCGTGATCTGTATGATCGCCTGAACTTTGGCTTAGTTTTGGTTGGCCAACCAGGGCTAGAAAAGAGTTTGGCGCGCTACCCGCAATTGTATTCCCGCGTGGGATTTGCGCACCAATTTCGTGTGCTCTCGGAGGAAGAAACCAGATGGCTGCTCCAACAACGCTGGAGTCACCTCGGGATGCATATCCGCGTTGATGATTTTACGGATACTGAGGCTCTGGCTGCTATCGTGCGGATTACGGGAGGGAACTTTCGTGTCATTCACCGTCTGCTGATGCAGATCGAGCGTATTTTGGAAATCAACCACCTGAATACCGTGACCAAAGAGGTGGTAGAAAAAGCGAGAGAGAGACTAGTTCTGGGATAAGCTTGAGCAGATGAGCTGTCTCACAACCGTTCGTTTGGTGAGACTTGCGTTTGTATTGCACTTATAGGCAGTGAAAAAATAAGCTGAACAGCCCTCTCGTAAGGGATAAAAAAACTCTCCCTCATTGGGAATTGTTCAATGAGTCTGGCGAAATCACGCAGATATGTACCAAATTCATTTCCCAACATGCGTATGGAAGAGGGCAGGTGGAACGAGTTCGCCAACCTCGTCGAGGCGAACCTTGCAGCGGTCTTGTGAACGGCTCGTTGCTCATGCTCTCTCGCCACTCTCCGGGTAGGCGGTTTGGCAACTGTGTTGGAGAGACGCATGGCAACGAGCGTGTGCAAGTTTCTCCTTCCGGTGGTCGATAGACGGCTGGAGGCGCTAGTGTTTGCCTATCCAGTCGAGGATTGTGTGCGTCAGCCAGTTAGGGCGATCCATATACGTATTGTGTTCGGTGCCTTCCGCCACCAGCACCTCCGCCGCACGGATGCGAGCGGCGAGCTCGGAGGCGAGGACAGGGGGAGCAAAGAGGTCATGTTCGCCCGCAATGAGGAGCACCGGGCAGGTAATCGTCTCTGCTTTTGAGCGGCTGAGCTCGCCGCCGCTCTGCTTGATGATGTCGCTCATGGCAGCTACTACGCTTTGCGTCATGGCGCGGGCGTTGGCCTCACCATAGGTGGAGACGAGGGAGTCCCTGAACTGTTCAAGTGGCGGAATGGGATGATCAACGACGTGATACATCGTCTCCCGCAGTTGCCCGCTGGGATCGTTGAGCACACCTGCCGCGCCCCAGGTCACGACCGAGCGTGCGACCTCGGGCGTCAGCGCAGCCATCAGCAAGGAGATCTCACCCCCAGTGCTGAAGCCCATCAGGTGCGCCGGTGCGCTCGCCAGGTGCTGGAGCAGAGCCACAAACGCATGGGCATCCTCCTCAAAGTAGGAGGCGGTGTACGCACGCGGCTGCGGCTCCGAGCGTCCGGAACCAGGCAGATCGGCCGCGATGACCCGGTAACCTGCCACCACCAGAGCGTCCCGTAGGCCCGAAAACTCCTCGATACTCCCAAACAACCCTGGGAGCACAAGCACCGGATCACCGCTGCCCTGAGCTTCATAGTAGATACGGCTGGTGCCATGTTCGAACCAGGCCATCCGTACCCTGTGTCTATCGGTTCGTCCTGCATCTCCCCTCTGCGAAGACCTATTGGTCGGTTGTGTTGTCATACTTGTATCTCCTCTTTCTGCTTTGATGCTCCTTTTTCTATGAAATGGGAAGAGGGGTCATTTCATAGAGCGCCTTGAACGGGACCTCAGTCGGAATAAGCCTCACCGTGCCGAATCCTGCCTCTGCGGCGAGTTCGCGCAGTTTTGGTTCGGGCAGGCCGAGCGTCCCCAATCCTTCGCCATGGCCAGCCAGCGAGGTGGTCATGCAGTACATGACACTGCCACCGTAGAAGAGGGAGCCGATTGGCCCAGCATTCTCCTCTAACTTATCCGAGCCGTTGAACTCCATGCAGACGTAGCGCCCATCGGGCTGCAGTCCCTCGCGGATTGCTCGCAACAGCCCCCGCGGGTTGACCGCGTCATGCACGACATCGAAGGTGGTGATCACATCGTACTGCTCAGGCAGCCCCTGTGAGGCGTCTCGGTGTTCAAAGCGCACGCAATCGGCGACCCCTGCCGCCTGGGCATTGGCGGTGGCTCTGGCAATGGAGGGAGCGAACGTGTCGTATCCCACGTAACGTGACCGAGGGTAAGTCTGCGCGAGCTTGATGAGAGCCCTTCCGTGCCCGCAGCCAATATCGGCCACATCCGCCCCGCGTTCCAGTTTGGCTCGCACCTCTGGCAGAGCTACCAGGTACATTGGCACGAGCAGATGCTCGTACGTGCTGGCACTCATGCGTTCCATCCCTTCCCAGAGACCGGGGTCATAGGCTTCCATCGGCACCCCGCCACCCTGTTGAAAGGCCTGGAGCAGCTGGTTGTAGACCCCGATCTGAGCCATTAACATCTGATAGGCCCCTGCAAGGAAGAAGGGACCGCCTTCCTGGGCGAGCACCGGAACGTGTTCAGGTGGGAGCGTGAAGCGCTGACTGGCAGGGTCATGTTCCAGGTAGCCAGCGCAGGTCATCTCCTTGAGCCACTCTCGTGCGTAGCGTTCATTGATCTGTGCGCGCTCTGCCAGTTCAGTGCTCGTTGCCGGTGCCTGGGACAGTGCTTTGAAGAGGCCGAGGCGGTCCCCAATGCTGGCCATCACCGTTGCATTCGCGCTGGCGTTATCTGCCATCACTTTGCCCATGAAACCCTGGATCTTCGCTTGATCGATCCCCTGTTGTGTGGTCATGTCTTTTCTCCTCTCTCGTGTGGTGGGTCATGCTCGTGTGTGAGTAGGCTCCCACCGTGCACTACTCTTGAGAAGAGTATGCCCGACACGTATGCGATGTGTTGTCAGTCAAATTACGACAGTTTCCACGCAGCTCATACGACACTTTTATGACAGATGTGTTATACTGTGGTTCGTTGATGCATCAGATACCCTTAAGAGGCCAGCCTGAAGTGCGATCAGAGACACACCGCAGTTACGCACAGGCTGCACCTGAGAGGCATGTGCAAGAGCGACCATCAGAGGGAGGGCTTTGATGACGATCCCGTTCCATCAGCCCGTTGTCTGCCCGATCCTCATCGGGCGCAACGCAGAACTGACCGCGCTGCAGGGCTGCCTCGAAGTCGCCGCACATGGGCAGGGAGGCGTTGTGTTGCTCAGTGGGGAAGCTGGCATTGGCAAATCGCGGCTGGTGACTGAATTGCGAAGATCAGCAGAAACGCAAGATTTCCAGCTTCTCGGCGGTCAGTGCTTCCCCACCGATCGTGCCTGCCCGTATGCTCCTTTGCTTGACCTGGTAGGTGCATTCGTGGCTCCTCTCTCACCATCTCAGATGGTCACTGTTTTGGGTTCCTCTGCACGCGCGCTCGTTCCCTTGCTTCCTGAGTATGTCCAACAGTTGCCCGAACTGGCAAGCCTCTCCCCACTGTTCCCCCTGGACCCTGAACAAGAGCAACGTCGCCTCTTCGGGGCATTGGCGGACGTTTTCCTGCGAGCCACGACCACCCGATCGCTCCTGCTGGTGATCGAAGATCTCCATTGGAGCGATGAAAGCACGCTAGAGTTCCTCCTCTTCTTCGCGCGTAAGGCAGTGGCGCACCGACTCCTGCTGCTGCTGACCTATCGCAACGATGAGATGCATCAGCCGCTGCGCTCCTGGCTTTCGCAGTTGGACCGCGCGCGGCAGAGACAGGAGGTGCTTCTGGGACCGTTGAGCAGGGCCAACACCGAGACGTTCCTGCAGACGATTTTGCAAGGGACCCGTTCCCTTCCTGCGGGCATGCTCGACGCTCTCTATGACTTGACCGAGGGCAACCCTTTTTTCCTGGAAGAGGTCCTCAAAGCGCTGATCGTCGCCGGGGAGCTGGTCGAGGGGGAGGACGGCTGGCGCTGGAAGCGCGCGGACACCTGGCACATTCCACTGAGTCTGCACAATGCCGTCGAGCTGCGCCTCACACACTTGAGTACGGACGCCAGGCGGGTCTTGCAGCTGGCGGCGGTAGCGGGACGGCGCTTCGATTTTACTCTCCTGCAAGAGATCACGCGCTACGACGAAACGTCTCTGGTGGAGCTGATGAAGGAGGCGATTGTTGCTCAATTGGTTATTGAAGAGTCAGCCGAGCAGTTTGCCTTCCGCCATACGCTCACCCAGCAGGCCATCGTCGGAGGATTGCTGTCGCGGGAGCGACGCGCATTGCATGGCACCATCGCCCAGGCGCTCGAGCAGTTGCATGCAGTAGCCCTGGATGCGCATCTCGCCGACCTGGCGTATCACTTTGCCGAAGCGGAACGCTGGAGCAAGGCGATGAAGTACGCGAGGCTCGCTGCCGAGCAGGCGCAGGCGCTCTCCGCACCACGTGCCGCCGTCGAACAGTGGATGCACGTGATGCACGCAACAGGGCAGCTCGGGCAAACAGTGCCCCCGACCTGCTACCGGGCACGCGGGCAAGCCTATGAGATGCTGGGTGACTTTGAGCAGGCGAAGAAGGATTACGAAATGGCGCTGCAGGCCGCGCGTCAGACAGGAGAGGGACGGCTCGAGTGGCAGTGTATCCTGGACCTGGGCTTTCTGTGGACAGGGCACGATTACAAGCGAGCCGGGGCATACTTTCAGCAAGCGGTCGACCTGGCCAGAGACCTGGGCGACGCCGGGCTGCAGGCGCGTAGTCTCAGCCGGCAGGCCAACTGGCTGCTCAACACCTGGCAGGTCGCCGATGCCTTAGCAACCAATCGTGAAGCGCTGGCATTCTTTGAAGCGCGGCACGATCAGCCTGAGATGGCAGAAGCGCTTGATCTCTTGGGGTCCGTCTATAAACTGGGAGCTGACTCGATCAACGCTGCACATGTCTATGATCGGGCTATCGAACACCTGCGCGCGGTGGACAATCGGAGCAAGCTGTGCTCCTGTCTGGTCATGCGTGCGGCGAATGCCTGCCCGTGGGGTGGGTATACGACCTGTACGGTCAATGGGAGCCTAGCTGCATGTGAGCACGATCTTGCAGAGGCGTTACAGCTGGCGCGTGAGCTGGAGTGGGCCGCCGGGGAAGCCTTTGCTGAAATCTTATTCGGCGGAACGCTTGTCTCCTTTGGACAGTTTGGTGCCGGACTCTTGCATGCGCAGCAAGGGCTGCGCCTGGCGACGGAGATTGGTCACCAGAAGTGGATGGCCATGGCGTATGAAAACTTCGGGCGCATTTCCCTGGCGCTGCTGGCTCCCGAACAGGCACTCGCTTCTGCTCAGATCGGGTTAGAGGTGGCGCGAGCACTGGACTCGGACCGGACGATGGCCTATCTCATCGCCATCCAGATCCAGGCCTATACGGCTCTGGACCAGCCAAAGCTGGCCGAGGCAGTGCTGCAAGAGGTGCGGTCGGGGGCTGAGAACCCGCGCCAGGATTGGGAGCGCCACCTTCTGTTAGTCTGGGCGGAACTGGCCCTGGTGGAGCATCAGCCAGATCTTGCCCTGCAGCGTTGTGAGCAGCTCCTCGCGACCGCGCCCCAACAGGCAGGGGAAACGACCGACCTCGTCAGTCCCCGGCTCTGGAAGTGCCAGGGCGAGGCGCTCTTCGCCCTGGGCAGAACAGAGGAGGCGATAGGGGTGCTGGAAGAGGCCAGGCGTGGCGCGCAGCTCCAGCAGTATCTGCCCCTGCTCTGGCAGATCGAGCGCTCACTGGGGAAAGCGTACCAGAAGCAGAGACGCCGGGAGGAGGCGCAGCAGATGTTCGCTTCAGCGCGCCAGCGGATTGTTTTGCTCTGGGAGAGCATTGAGGACCCGGCGCTGCGCTCGCGCTTCGAGCATGCTGCGCACGCGACACTGCCGAAGGAGAACCCCGTTTCAGTGCGCCGGGCCACTGCCAACGAGTACGATGGTCTGTCCGAGCGAGAGCGGGAGGTAGCAGCCCTGATTGGGCAGGGCAAATCCAATGCCGAGATGGCTGACCTCCTGGTGGTGAGCCGACGGACGGTGGATACCTATGTGAGCAGAGTGCTCTCGAAATTGGGCCTTTCGTCACGCTCCCAGATCGCGCTGTGGACCCGCGACAAGGGACTCATGCCTCGCAAGGAGTAAGGATGCATTCGCCTTCAGCCAGAGCGAAGAGGGCCATCTGAGGAGTAACGGTACATCCAACAACGATAAAGATCAAAAACGACCGTTTGTTGCGACAGCGAGATGCCAATCAGCAGTACATGACCCAAAAGGCAACTGCGTGGGCAAGAGAGACGAAATCAGGTATACTACTGACAAGGTCGCACATGAGAAGAAGCCACGCCGCTGCAGGTAGGATGGCTTTCTGGAAAGGAGAACAGGAGAAGCAGTATGGAATACGGATTTGGAACCTGGGTGATCATTTCCGCGGCAAGTCCAGCCACCAGTCAACAAGTGCTGACGTTGCCAGATGAACAGGGTATGCCTATCCAGCAGAAACTCCGTGTCTTGCAAGTCAGTAAGGCCGGCAGTGATAGTGCGCTGCAAGAGTGGCAGTTCGTGTCTGATGACCCGACTGGAGTCTTCAAGATTGTCTCAGTGCTCACTGGGAACGTGCTCAGCGTGCATAGCCCGACACACGACGAGCATGCCCTCATTGTGCTCGCTCCCGATCAGGGAACGCCCAACCAGCGCTGGGTGTTGCGACTGACGGATGTCGATGCGAGTAGGAGCGATTTCGTGTTTGTGATTCGCTCGGCGGGATCAGGCCTCGTCCTCAGCGTGCGCGATGACTCCACTGAGGATCATGCGGTCATCGAACAAGACATATGGCAGGGTGGACGAGAAAAACTCCAACAATGGAAGATCGAGCCTGCTGTTTTAGGTCCTGGAGACTGAAGCTCTCTGCCGTCTTCGTCGGCAAGCATCCAGCTTGGCTGTCCGCTACGCTGGATGTTTGCCAGCAGAGTAGTCCTGAAACAAGAAGGAAGTGGTCCTATGGCATGGAAAATTACGAATGAGAACAGCTCAAAGGCCCTGTATGTTCTGCCTGGGTCGTCCGTCGAACAACGGACCGTCCGGCAAGAGCCGCATGAATTGTGGGAGTTGGTGCCGGTGGCTCATCGAGGGAGTAGCAGGTTCAAGATTCGCTCCCTCGCCACCGGCAACGTCTTGACGATCCCGCACGGCTCGACCCAGCAGGAAATCCAGGTCGTGCAGGAGGCCGAAGGAGACAACCCTGGGCAAGTGTGGGAGTTCGACCTCGTGGGCATTGGGCCAGATATCGGCATTTCGTTCATCGATTTCGTGTTCCGCATTGTCTCTGTGCATTCGCAGCTGGCACTGGACGTGCGAGGCGGCTCAACTGATGACCATGCAGTCATCCAACAATATCGCTCGAATGGAACCCCAGCCCAACGCTGGCGACTTCATCAGCCTTCTCAGGAGCCTGGGTGAGATTGATGGGCAGAGTCCATCGTGAGGAATTACAGCCGTATGCTGGGCGTGCCGAGAGCAAGACCTATCACATCAGGATGGTCGATCAGTTTGTAACTGTATATCAGACGTGGGCCGCATGGGCTGCGCATATCAAGGAGAGAGCACCCGGCCGGGTGCTCTCAGGTGAGAAGACGTGGAAGTAGCCAGGCGCTCTCTGATTGTCCGCTTGACGGAAAACCCTCCCCGTCCAGAGCCACGTTCTTGTCTTAAAATCGTCCTTTTTCTGACACTCCTAGTTCAGCTTTTCCAGCGTCGCAGCGTATCACCTCTACGAGCAGAATGCAGAGATTTGACCAGTCTCAAAAAATGTGCCAGAATCAAAGTCTCAGTTTCCTCACCATGAGTTGAGTAAGTGACACTAAAGGCAGAGGTTCTATGAGGGTCGGCTATATTCGGGTCTCCAAACACGAGCAAAACGAGGCGTTACAGAGAGATGCGTTACAAGAAGCGAAATGTGAGAAGTATTTCACTGATACCATAACGGGTTCAACATTTTGAACGCAAAGGGCTGGAGAAGGCTCTTGCGTTCATCCGACCAGGAGAGACCTTCGTGGTGTGGAAACTCGACCGATTGGGGCGTTCGCTTAAGGATCTCATTGAGACCCTCAACCTCCTCAACAATCGAGGGGTCGAGTTTCTCTCACTCGACTCCGAACATTGACACGGCAACGCCCGGCGGCAAGCTCATTTTTCACCTAATGGGGGCATTGGCTGAGTTTGAACGTGACCTCATTCGTGAGAGGACCAACGCAGGGTTGGCTGCTGCGAGGGCACGAGGGCGTGTAGGGGGCAGGCCGAGAAGAGCCTCCGATGGGAAAGTCGCCATAGCCCGGCATCTGTATCAAGACCCGAATCACTCTGTGGCTGAGATTTGCTCCATGCTTGGCATCTCTCGCTCAACGTTCTTTCGCTACGTCAAAAAGGCCGAATCAGCCACGTAATTATCCGATTTCCGCTCACGAAATTCCAAAATTTACAATGCTACTACAGGAAAGTGGCCATGGAATACATCGTCTGGCAAGAGTGCTCAAGCTACTGCCACTACCACAAGCGTTCGGGGTAGGATCTGGCACACTCAAAGCTCCGGGACTTTGGCGCACCTTCGAGGTGTTACCCGGTCAGGATCGCAGTTTGTGGCCGTAGGAGACAATGGCAAGATCCTCACCTCGCTTAATGGGAGCCTCTGGACTGCCCAATCTTCTGGTACCTCACAAAACCTTAACGATGTAGCCGGGTCGGGATCACAGTTTGTCGTCGTGGGGCTCAATGGCACCATCCTCACCTCGCCTAATGGATGGACCTGGACAACTCAGCACTCCGGTACCTCGGAATACCTTAGTGGTGTAGCCGGGTCGGGGACTCAGTTTGTGGCCGTGGGGCTCCACGGCACCATTCTCACCTCGCCCTAATCCATTGAGGGCATGCGAGAGCATTGCTTCTGACGAAATATGACTCCTGGAAAACAACGAAACAAAAACGCAATTTGGGCCTGGTTGTTTTTAGACGAGCTAAGCAGGGGACATCTTGTATGATCGCTCTGATGCCTTTTTTTCGACGAGTGAGAGCAAGCCTTTCATTGGCTGGTGCGAGTTCAATGTCTTTCGCTCAGAAAAACGAGAAGATATGTGGCAGAATGGGCTCCTGTCTCTTGCGTTTTTCCTCAAAAAAAGTGAGAAAAGGTCGCGTCACATTATGCGGCAGAGCCTATTTACACGCCATACAAGTCTGGTGCTGGTTCCAGGTACTATCCGCGCCACCGCTTGCAGGCAGAAACGTGCGATGATATTCAACAAATGACATGAATCCACTTGTATTCTGCCGTGTCTCCTGTTATTATTAACATTAGCATTACTTGATGCGACTGGCACTGTCCATCGTTTGCACCGGTAGGCAACATTGCTAGTCAGGAATGTAACATGGGCAAACTAGCTGTTTGTGGAAGCCGCTTCTCCGTTAAAAGTTGCCACTTCCCCACATACGGCTGTGCTCCCTTGTCTTCCTGGGAAAGGAAAGAAGTGACATAAGGTATGGCAGCCGCCCTCGTAGGAAATCGTACTGGGCTCATGACCTCCACAAGGCATCATACTGGCTTCTTCCAGTGGTCTTGAGGGGATTATGGGATTCCTCCTAGTAATGTTTAAGGATACCTCCGATACAGAGAAGCTGATCAAGTGGGTACTATGCTTGGTTAGCCACTACTTCAACTAGTCGGGAGTAGCATTTGACTGTTCCAGAATATGCTCTTCGACGGAGGAAAGAGAGGAGGTTATTTCCATCGCATTTTCAACCCAGCCTAACTGCCAGTCTCTTTAGCAAAAAAAACTGACAGTCGCACTATCACTTGATGCAACTGCTCTCGTCCATCGTTTGCACCGGTAGGCAACGAAAGCAGTTTTGACAGGGCAAACTAGCCAGTCTGTGGACTTATTCCACTCTACGTCAAAGTATAGCTTCCAAACTTTGACAGATGAACACCATTTAGTGGACATATATGGACCATTTACCAGACACATACCGGACACAAAGCCTTTAGGCTTTCAAGAGAAGCATGGCGAGAAGGTTTGTCGACTACAAGGAGGGTACAAAGAGTTTCAAGTGGAACAGCATTTGCCTTTTCATCAGCAATTGAAACGCGAGCGTGAGTTACGTAACTTGTCCCATGAAGAGCTGGCGGCAAAAGTTGGCACCGATCCCAAGACCGTGAGCCGCTGGGAAAGCGGCGAGCGCTTTCCCCGCCCTGACTCGCGCGAGGCCCTCTGTAAGCTCTTTGGCAAGAATGCTGAAGAATTCGGATTGCTCGAAGCAGAAGCGAGGCGTCAGGCCAGGCTGCGCGCAACGGGCAGCAAGTCCGTACGACAGAGTAGCCAGAAGGAGGGCCTGGTTGAGGCGCCATCCGCCAGGACCTTTTATGGACGCGATCAGGAGCGAGCCGAGCTGGAGCAGTGGATCGTCGGAGATGCCTGCCGGGTTGTTGCTGTGCTGGGCATAGGGGGCATTGGTAAGTCAACCCTGGCCAGCAGGCTGGTCGAGCAGATAGAAGGGGCTTTTGATTATATTTTCTGGGCCTCTCTGCAAAATGC
>WNGM01002773.1_pt1 | contig 29828 bp, 28 predicted proteins | sample 5400571 | NCBI WGS metagenome assembly WNGM01 (sample SAMN13153378, study PRJNA577476) | soil metagenome | isolation source: 100 cm soil or saprolite under Garry oak tree replicate 2 | place: USA:California | collected 2016-06-15 | reverse complement strand
AGCACCCGGCGAGGTCGCTGGCATCGAGGGTGGCCGCAAGCAAGAGACTGTCGCGGTAGGAGGCGACGGCCTGCGCGTGTGCTCCTTGTGCCTGAGCAATGTTCCCCTGAATAGAGAGCAGGCGGCTCGTGGCGTAGCGATCCCCGGTGTCACGCGCCAGTGCCAAACCATCGGCACACAGAGCATGTGCCCGAGCGTTGTTCCCTTGGAGCCGGGCGAGCTCTGCCAGACCCGCCAGAGCCCAGGAGAGCGCGGTCGTGTTGCCCGCTTCGCGGGAGAGAGCCAGATTCTCCTCAAGCAGGGCTGTAGCGTGCGCATAGTCACCTCGTGCCAGGGCGAGTGCGGCCAGGTGTCTGCGCGCGCGTGTCCCCAGTGCGACGTGCTCGTCCAGTTCACGCGAAAGCTGGAGGGAGCGCTCCCAGTGGGCCACTGCCTCGGCTTCCTCCCCCTCTTTCTCGATCACCAGGGCCAGCATACTCTGGTTGAAGACGACAAACCTGTGCTCTCCTATCGTTTGACTCAGCGCGATGCCCTGCTCCGCCAACGCACGGGCTGCGCGGTAATCCTTCACATAGATCTGTGCCTGGGCATACCATCCACATGTCTCTGCCATCGCAAGCTGCTCTCTCAGGTGCGAAGCCGTGGCGAGGCTCTCCTCAAGGCTGGCCAGGCCCTCGCGCCTGGGGCTGTGCAGGTAAACGGTCAAAAAACCTGCACCGCAGAGCGCTCTGGCACGAGCGGCTGTCGGTTCCTCTGCGCCTGGCAGCTGCAACGCGGTATGAAGCCACTCCAGCGCCTCGCTGCTGGAACCGCGCAAGCTCCAGTACCACCATAACACGCCACTCAGCTGGAGCAGCGACTGAGCATCTCGTCGCTCAAGAAACCACGAGAGCGCCGCGCGCAGATTCGCCTGATCCTGCGTGAGCCGTTTGAGCCATACGACTTGCTGTCCGCCGCCTTTGAAGTGGGCCTCGGCCTCTTCGGCCAGGGCCAGGTAATAGGTGGCATGAGCCTGGTGGCTGGCCTTGCTCTCACCGCATTCCCGCAAGGCTTCCAAGCCATACTCGCGCACGGTCTCCAGCATCGCAAAACGCGGCTCCTCCTCTCCCCCTTCCCCTTCCTGCTCGACGGGCATGAGCAGGCTCTTGTCAAGCAGGGCCGTCACGAGATTGAGCAGCGAGGCATTGGTGCCGGTGAGGGTTGCTGCCACGGCTTCCAAAGCTTCCAGCGTGCAGCCGCCAATGAAGACTGAGAACAGGCGAAAGAGCCATTGTTCCTGCGGGTCCAGTAAGTCATAGCTCCATTGCAGCGTATTGCGTAGGGTCTGCTGGCGCTCCGGCAGGGTGCGCGGGCCGCCGGTGAGCAAGGCAAGACGTTGGGAGAGACGAGCCAAGAGCGCCTGCGGGGGCAGCGTTTTGATGCGGGCGGCGGCCAGTTCGAGGGCGAGTGGCAACCCATCCAGGTGGTGACAGATTTCCGCAACGGCGCGAGCGTTTGCTGCCGTGAGCTGGAAGGTGGGCGCGATCGCCTGGGCACGCTCCAGGAAAAGCGCCACCGCGGGATTCTGGGCGAGGTCTTCGACCTCGGCACGCTGCGAAAGCTCTGGCAAAGGGAAAGGGGCAACGGGAAACTGCTGTTCCGCACGCAGGTGGAGTACGTCGCGGCTGGTCACCAGGATTTTGAGAGAAGGACACGCGAGCAGCAGGTCTTCCAGGAGCGGAGCCGCCTGCGCCACATGCTCAAAATTGTCCAGGAGGAGCAGGGTGTGCTGGTCCTGGAGCGCGCCCTGCACCTGTTCTAACAGGGAGAGTCCTCTGCGCTCCTGCAGGTGCAAGGCCTGTGCGAGCGCAGGGACCACCAGGCCCGGTTCTCTGATCATTGCCAGAGGCACCACGTGAACCCCATCGCGGAACGTGTGCTGGATCTGAGTAGCGATATGCAACGCCAACCGTGTTTTGCCAACGCCTCCTGGCCCCAGCAGCGTTAACAACCGCACCGCTGGGCGCGTGAGCAGGGAGACGAGCAAACCCACTTCTCGCTCACGTCCGATCAGCGGCGTGAGTGCTGCTCGTTCAGACCAGAGGCCCTGCCTGGATGTGAGCGGGGTGCGGTGGTTCTGCATAGCCAAGACCTCCCATAGTTCTTGCTGCTTGGAGCATGGGCTGCCACCTGCCGGGAGCAACTCCCGGCAGGAAACGATAGGTTCTCAGGCGTGCCGTGCTTCCCGTCTGCGTGTCTGCCCATAGTATATCCCAAAACGGAAGGGCTGCGCATGCGAAACATTCCCCATGTGGCCTCACGATTGGAGGTGGATCAAGGCAAGGGGGCTGCTCAGGCGGTGCGTTGAGAGGCAGAGAGAGAGAGGGAGGGAGGAGGTGCTTCTCCATCGCCTGGCATCCCATCCAAAATATTGGGTATACTCTATCATAGATGAATAGTGCTGAATTATACCTACCATGGGATGTTATGTGCGTTTGCCGCGCAGAAACGCTATTTGAGTTTTTATTTGCTCAATGGGGAAATCGTCGAGAACAACCGCCATTTACTCAAAGGGCTCAGCGTAGGAAAGGGATGTATCCGCTTTCAGGATATGGGTGCCCTTTCCGAAGCAACACTGCGCACTTTATTGCGCGAAGCTGCTACGGCGAATGAGGCAAGCCCAAATGATCATTGCTAATAGGGGTCTTTATAATGTTTCAGGATGTATGAGGGGATAAAGGTTGATCGTCCAACCTATCCCAAAGACCTGGGGCACGAAGATATGCGGCGTATTCCTGTTCCAGAAGGTAGCACGTATCCGTTCGACCGTCGGGAAGCGAAAGTCATATGGTATGCCAACAATCTTGCCGTACCAGGTTCGATCCTGGGGTGGCCGACGTACCTGGTCAACTATGGCTGCCCCGACGAATACGAGAAGCAATGCGCTCCAAACGATATTTTGAGGACTGAAGATCTTTTTCCGAATCATACTTTTTTCCCTTTCCCTGTTCAGTTTATAACTCGACTAACTCTGAGAACGTCTTTCCGTTATCTACATAGGCCCAAATTTATCTATCGTATAAGGCTTGTGATAACTCAAATTTACCTCGTCTATAGCTACAACTAACCGAGACGAGACACAGCAATTTATTGAAATATTTAAAAAATTACTTGTACACCTCCAATCCGCTAGCAAATCACTGTCTCCATTCCTGGCGCATAAAACGTGGTATAGGTAAGGGGCACATTTTGGCCATGATCGAGAAATTGAGGATTGCAGACAATGAATACAGAGCTTGCTACACAGAAGGAAGCCCGCACAGAAGCGACAACGATTATCGTCGTTGAGGATGATCTGAATATTGGAGCCTTGCTTGTCGAAGCGATCCGGCAGGAGACCCCCTATCAGGCCTTGCTTGCCACGCAGGGGACACAAGCATTAGACTTACTACGAGATCTCATACCTCAGTTGATTATCCTGGATTATCGGCTTCCCGACATGAACGGGATCGAACTCTATGAGCGAGTTCATGCCGTCAAAACGCTCGAAGAGTTTCCCATCCTCCTCATCAGTGCAGAAATAGCACCTGACTTCAAGGATGTGGCAGCTCGCCATCTTCCATTGCTGAGTAAACCATTTGAGTTGACCAACCTCTTCAACGAAATTGAGAAGCTTCTTGCATCAAATGCCCCATCTCATCACTAGAGGTGCACGATTTACCTCTCGAAAGCACCAAACAAATAATCTTCCCTGGCCCCCCTTTTCGCGCTAAAAATAGCCAGTCAATCATGCCCATCTTTTTCACCGTATGGTTGCTTCACTCCACACCAGAAGCCTTGACACTTTCCCTCATCATATCATATACTATCAATAGAAAAGTGAGAATGATTATCATTATTAGGGTGACCTAACATATGAAAGAGACAATGAATGCGAATGCGCGCGCGGTGCTTGAGGTTGTGCGCGCTGGTGAAAACCACCCTACTGCGCTGGCAGTGTATGAGGCGGTACGGAGTGTGCGGCCACAGATTGGGCTGGCGACGGTTTACCGTATTTTGCACCAGCTTGCGTTGCAAGGGCTGATTAAGGAATTGGGACAAAATGCCGAGTGTCGCTATGACGCACGGATTGATAGACATGACCACGCAGTCTGTACGAATTGTGGGGCGCTGCTTGATGTACCAGTAGAGATTCATTTGCCTGCTGATGTGTTACAGGAGGCGGCCCGGGTGACAGGTATGAAGTTGAGGTCGCACGAGGTGAGAATTTATGGATTATGCCGGTCCTGTCAGCACGTTGGCCAGTTAGTTAGAGAGCCAGGAGAGGAGAGCGTGCATGAGCACAGATAAAAAAGAGGAACAGGCGCCAGAGCTGAAGCCTGATCAGATAAATAATGCGGAAAATTCGCCGGGAATAGATAGTGTAGGGAACTCAGCAGGAGCGACTAGTGTAGGATTGGCGACGGGGACAGATGGTGCATGGAACTCGACGGTGACAAACGGAACACAGGGAGCACCACTGAGCGAAACGACGAAACGGGAGCTTATCGCGGCACTGAAGCAGAACTGGCAGCGCGAGATGGAAGGGGTGCGAACCTACCGCGACCTGGCAAGCAAGGAACGGGACGCGACAAAACGTGGGGTGCTGGAGAAAATGGCCGACGCCGAAGCTCGTCACGCCCAGAAATGGGAACGCAAGCTGGCCGAATTGGGCGTCGAGGCACCACAAGAGGAACGAACGCTGGGGATGCGCTTCCAGGACTGGCTGCGACGACAACTGGGCACCGAGGCAGTGCTGAGGCAGCTTGAGGGCGAGGAAGATAAAGATATCAGGCGCTACGAGGCGCAGGCGCGCAGTATCAATGACACTGAGGCCCAGGAGATGTTGCGCGAGGTCAAGCGTGACGAGGAGAGCCATGGGCGGATTATTCGTGACATGATCAGTCCCATCGGGCCACAGGGAATGCTGGATGTGATGCTGCGGCGCGAACGCTGGCATAAACGTGGCGGAGGCTGGCTGGGAGACGCAATCTACGGCGCTAACGATGGTTTGGGAGCAGTCTTTGGTATAGTGAGCGGAGTGGCTGGCTACACAGGCGCCAGTAACAGCCACTTTGTGCTGATTAGTGGACTGGCAGGGATGATGGCCAGTGCACTATCGATGGGTTCAGGCGCTTATCTGGCAACCAAGAGCGAAAGAGAAGTGTACCAGGCTGAGATTCAGCGCGAGAAACGCGAGATTGAGGAAGAGCCGGAAGAAGAAAAGGAGGAATTGGCTCTCTATTACCAGTTGAAGGGCTTTACGGAAGAGGAATCCAATGTGCTGGCAGCGAGGATGGCGGAGAATCCCGACCAACTTCTGCGCACGCTGGCACACGAGGAGTTGGGGCTGTCGGAAGAAAGCTTTCCCAATCCGTGGGTCGCGGCGGTCGCGGCGACCGTTTCTACGGCTATCGGCGCCTTTATTCCCATCATTCCTTTCTTCTTCATGCAGGGTATCGCGGCTGTCATTGCCGCCGCGCTGATCAGCCTGTTGGCGCACTTTGCGATTGGGGCAGCGAAGACGCTGGTGACCGGGCGCTCGTGGGTTGCTAGTGGAATGGAGATGACGGTTGTTGGCGCGATCGAGGCGGTGATTACGTATACGCTGGGAGCGGCTTTCAGGGTAGTATGAATAACGGAGAGAGGGGTTGGATGGCTAATGCTTTGGGCATCATCCAACCTCTCTCTCCGTTTTAAATTTGCTCACTAATACTACCTCGACATATTGCACAAGGAGCGTCGTCAAACCCAGGTTCACAAAATCACCAAACATATTCATAACTTCACGGGAATACGTGCTGCGCGGAGAATCATAGGGAATTTTCAGGATAAAGACGATGAACAACTTGGTAATATAAGGAAGCAGGCCAAGGGGAGCTCTGAGCAAGGATAGGATGTAGGCGATTCTGTATGCAGTCCGACCAGACAGCTTTTCAAGTGGATATGCCTTGTAAGGTTTCTGTGATGTGTCGGGTATCAGGAATGTATACAGGATCAGTTCAATACCTACAAGTAACGCCAATATTGACGCTATGATGCCGCAAATTGCCATGCTCCTTGAACGCTTTCTTTTTCCGCCTACATGATGGGCAACGAAGATGATGTGGGAAACAAGTGAAACAAGTGAAACAAGTGAAACAAGTGTAGCGAAGTTGGGTTGCATGCGTCTATGTCCTGGAGAATGTGTATCTGGCACCTGAGTGCCTGTTTAAGGATTCCAGCGTGTTGAAACTCAGTATCTCAGGATGGTGATTTTTTATGTGGCCTGCCGCAGAAGCGCCCTTACGAGGCGAATCTCTTCGTAGAAGTATTCATCCCCCAGAAATTCCTTGACTGGTTTAAGTAGCTCGCTACCGAGCTGTTGCAAAGCATCAACAATAGTTTCGAAGTGCCCGGGTGGGATCAATGCTTTCACATCGATGATCTCACCAGCCTCGATTAGCTCGGCCAGGTGGCTGGCGATAGTTGATGGTCGGAGGTTGCGCTCCCTGGCTATCTCTTCGATACTCTGTCCATCCTGGTACATTTGCAGGGTGATCTGGCGTGTGAGTGTAGCGCTGACTGTGCCTGTCGTGGCGGCTAGTGGCGTGTCCTTTTTGGCTGTTTGTTCTGGCCGCACTGGCGACAGGCCCATGCTCAAGTTATGCAGTTCGCAATAGGTACGTATTTCTCCGGTGAAGATGGTGTAATAGGCCTCCATTTTGCGGCTGCCAACGCCGGAGATTTCCATGAACTGAGACCGGGCCTGGGGACGCTGCTGGGCCATGGCGCGCAGACTGGTATCCGGGAAGATTACGTAGGGCGGTACTGCTTGCTGGTCGGCTAGCTGTTTGCGCAGCTTGCGCAATTGTTGGAATAGCCCCTCTTCTTCTGGTGACAGTGGAGGTACGTTACCGCTTATCCTGGGTTGGGCTGCTTGACTGTTTTGCATTGATTGTGGGAGCGCTTCAATTTGCACATCGCGCTGTTTGCGCAAGATTTCGCGAGAGAGCGCATTCAGCCTGAGTATCGAATAGCCGGTTTCGGTTGCTTCGCTCAACAGGCCCTGGCGCAGGAGCGAGCGCCCGAGGTGCTGCCATTCCTCCACACTCAGGTTTTGTCCAATGCCGTAGGTTGAGAGCTGGTCATGGCCGTAATCGCGGATCTTCTTTTTGTTGGCTCCGCGCAATACTTCGATGATATAGCCCATCCCAAAGCGTTCTTTTGTCCTTGCCACGCACGAGAGGAATTTTTGCGCATCGATGGTGCGGTCTTCCAGGACGACCTGGCGCAGGCAGTTATCGCAGTTGCCGCAGTTTTTGGTTGGCAGTATCTCGCCAAAGTAGGCCAGCAGGGTGTGGCGACGACAGGCGGTACCATCGCCATAGGCCAGAACTTGCTGCAGTTGTTGATGGGCAAGAAACTGTTCGTGCTCACTCGTTTTCTGAGCAATAATGTACTCGATCTTGAAGCGGTCGCCAGGGTTAAAAAAGAGGATTCCCTGGGCTGGAAGGCCATCACGACCTGAGCGGCCAGACTCCTGGTAATACCCTTCGAGGTTGCGCGGCAGGTCATAGTGGATGACGGCACGCACATCTGGTTTGTTGATGCCCATACCAAAGGCGATGGTCGCCACCAGGACCGGCACATCGTCACGAGTGAAGCGCTGCTGGTTCTCATTCCGCTGCTCAGTGTCCAGGCCGGCGTGATAGGGCAAAGCATTGATACCGTCACGAGCCAGGACAGAACTCAGCTCATCGACGCCCTTGCGGCTCTGGCAATAAATAATGATCGAGGCGCCATCCTGCTCGCGCAGCAGTTGCAGAAGCTCACCGTACGAGCCTTTATGTTTTGTCCGCACCTCGTAATAGATATTGGGCCGGTCAAAACTCGCGATATGGATATGCGGATCACTGAGCCTGAGTTGGGTCAGGATATCTGCGCGTACGCGCTCGGTCGCGGTGGCTGTCAGCGCCAACATTGGCACTTTTGGGTAGCGCTGGCGCAGTCGGCCCAACTGGCGGTATTCTGGGCGGAAATCATGCCCCCACTCACTGACACAGTGCGCTTCATCGACTGCTAAGAGGGAAAGACCGACATGCTTCTGGACTTGATCGAGGAGGTTGAGGAAGTTCTCGCCCATGAGACGCTCTGGCGCTACGTAGAGCAGGTTTAGCTCGCCATTGACGGCTGCGCGCTCTCGCTGCAAGCGTTCGGCGGGGCTGAGTGACATGTTGATGAAGGTGGCCGCGACGCCATTGGCTTGCAAGCGATCAACCTGGTCGTGCATGAGGGAGATGAGGGGAGAAATGACGATGGTTAATCCTGGCAGCAGGAGGGCGGGCAGTTGATAGGTGAGGGATTTGCCGCCGCCGGTGGGCATCAACACGAAGGAATCGCGCCCGGCGAGTATATGTTCGATAATTTCGAGTTGACCGGGGCGAAATGTATCATGGCCAAAATATTGTTTGAGTATGGACTCGGTGTTATGTAACGTTTTCAAGGGGCCCTTCCTGCTGGATATGTAATGATTGTGCCTTTGCTGGTGTTGATAATACCATGGGTGATGGGTTTCGCGCAATTTTTGAGGGGAGACCATCAAAACACACATTGATATGCGGCGTCACCTGCTTGGGAACTTCCCTTCAAAGTCTCGCATCTTTCTCATATTCTATATCCCCAATAACACGCTTATACTGCCTATTTATATACTTGTCTAACTGCCTCAACCGGAAATCGCTTTGAAAGCGCGTTGCATTATGCTGTTTCACGTTTTCATCTGGATATCAGAAAATCCACCGAAGGCCGATAAATCGGCCCCTACGGTTGGCCTGATTATGTTGTTAAGGCATGGTTCAAATGCACTTGACACTTTTGTGCTCGTCCTACGTAAACATTGTCAAGTAGGATTGGCTCTTTTTGAACCTTGTCTAAAGGTCATAATCGGTCCCGACGGGCGGCCTGATTATGTTGTGAAAAGTCAGGATGCACTTTTGATAACCGTTTGCTTATGCGACCCCTTCACCAAAAAACTCAATTTCAATAGGTAAACTTGCCGCGCAGAAACGCCGCCCAGCAGGGGACTTGCTGGGCGGCGTTTCTGCGCGGCAATACTATTTTTAAAAGTCGGTGCGGGAATTCCCATCCCTTTGAAGGGATTGGGATGAAAGCACCGCTGCCCACAGGCAGACCGTCCCCTCTCGAGGCGCGATCCTTGCATGTATGGAACGAATGTGCTATCCTACTCGTGCAGAAGGAGACATCATGGAAACGGTACGCATCTACCGACTGGATCATCTTCCACGGGTACTGGCCGCTCGGCTGCGTGACGCGCAGATGGAAGCGGCCCGTGTCTGGACGATGTGCCGTGATCTGCACCAGGCAGCGCGCCACCACCAACTTCCCTGGCCCACGCGTGACGACCTGCAAAAGGCGACGAAAGGGCGCTTTGCGCTCCATAGCCAGACGGTGCAGATGATCTGCCATGCCTTCCTCGCCAATGTCCAGACCACCAGGCTCGTCAAACCACAGCACCCGCAGATGCGCTATCCCTACAAAAACAAACGCTTTTACCCCCTGTTGTGGCCCGCCCAGGCGGTGAGTATCGAGCGCGGACGCCTCGTGCTGCCGATGGGTCGTGGCCGCGCCTCCATCGTCCTCCCCGTTGCTGTTCCGGAGGATGCCGGAGCCTGTCAGATCGTCTGGGGCGGTCCATGCAACAGTGGATCTAGGCGAGATTCACCAGGGGGCAGTCACCACCAATATGGGTGGTGCGCTGGTTGTGTCCGGGCGAGGACTGCGCTCCCTCAAACGTCGCCAGAACAGAGCACTCGGTCAACTTGCCCGGAAGCGGTCGCGCTGTCACCATGGCTCACGACGCTGGCGCAAGCTGCAGCGAGCCCGCCGGAAGGTGAGTGCCCGCATCCAACGGCAGGTGCGCGACCTGCGGCACAAAGGCACCCGCAAAATCGTGCATTTCTGTCAGACCCAGCAGGTCGGGGTTCTCTACATTGGCAATCCCCATGGGGTGCGCAATCGCCCAGCAGGACGGCACCATCATCAGCGCATGGCCCAATGGGAATATGGCAAAGACATCGACTATCTGACGCACAAGTGCGAGCAGTCCCGCATCATGAGCTTCACTGGCACGGAACGGGGAACGTCTAGCCAGTGTCCGGCATGCGGGCGCCACCAGCGGCCCAGAGGCCGAGAGTGGGTGTGTCGCCATCGGGAGTGCCACTTCCGAGGGCATCGGGATGTGGTGGGCAGCATCAACATGCATCCCATCGCGTATGGTGAAAAGGTCGCGTTCCCCCAACGGATCACGTATCTACGGCCTGGTCCCGTGAGGGTCTCCCGCTGGAATGAAGAACCGCGGGGAGTCGGAAGAGCCGGAACGTAGTAGTCGCCCGGACACGGGCCACAGGGAGGGCAGTTGCCCGTTGGTACTTGTGTTGTCTGGATGAGTCCACAGGTCAACCGCCTGGCTTGCCAGCGTCTCGTGAGAGGCAGACCACACTGTGGAAGTCGTCGAGAAGCCTATCCCCTTCAGGGGATTGGGAGTGTCACGTATTGTTTACTCTTGCACGTCTCGCCGCCACGTCAGGATAATGGCGACCGCCGCGAAGATGAGCGAATAGACCAGGGTGACCCAGAGCGTATGCGCGCCATCGACCGCGACAAACGGTTGAGCTCCAATTGTAAAGACTTCAGTTTTGGCGGAAGTTATGAGCGCTTTTGGCATGACATTCAGGTTCGGCCCAAGCAAATAGGCCGAGACGTTTAACCAGAAATCGCTATATGTGAGACGGTAGGCAAGGTACAAAAAGATTGTGCCGATATTGTCAATTGGGAACCAGGCCAGTGCGAGACTGAGCCCAAAGGTCAACGAGCGTCCCACTACGGCTGCGGCTGTTGCCAGGAGAATGGTTGCTCCCATACTGATCAGTACGGTCAGGATATATTGTTGAGCCTCCATCCAAAAAGCTGGAGTTATGGCATTATAGGCATGCACATTTCCTACCATTATCAACAACAGCGCGTTCATCAGGATGATATTGTAGAGGATACCAACGACAAAGACGGATAGCGCAACGATGACGACAGCAGTCAGCTTTGCAGCGAGCAATTGCAATCGCCCCACGCCGCGGGACAGGAGGACACGGATGGTACCGAGCTGGTACTCCAGGCCGATGACTGAAGCCGTTAGCACAAGGAGGAATATGCCGATGAAGACGCGGAGCACGGCAAGGTTCTGCGTCATGCGATTAGTAAGAAACAGCAAGGGAGTGTGGTTTATGACGTCTTTGACGTCAGGCACTGTCAAGGTGATGATATATGGGAGAGCAATGACCCCTGCCAGTAGAACCAGCAACACCCAGGTTATCCACTGGCGGCTGATTTTGAATAACTCGCCGCGCAGCATACCGATAAAGCTTGGCCTGGACGTATGGAAAATCATTTTTTCCGTTGGCGAGGATGTGACTACTGTACTCACTGAATTTCTCCTGTTCCAGAATTCGTCAGTTCCAGGAAGACCTGCTCCAGGTCCTGCGTTGATTGTGTGATAGTTTCGGGAACGAAGCCAGCGCTGACAAGGAAGAGATTGAGGTTACGGCCACGTTGCCCTGGAGCTTTGGTGATGAGCGCACCATGTTTATCAAGGTGAGCATCTTTGCCCCATGGCTGCGCCTTAACCAGTGCGACTGCGTCTGCCGTTCTTTCAACGGTGACGGTAAACTCACCGTGCCCGCTGATGAGTTCTTCAATAGTGGATACCTTGACCAGCTTGCCCAGATTGATAATGGCCACGCGGGTGCAGATTTGTTGTACCTCGGGGAGCAGGTGACTTGAGATGAAAACGGTCTTGCCCTCAGAAGTGAGGCGGTGCATGAGATCGCGCATCTCGACAATGCCTGCCGGGTCGAGGCCATTTGCTGGTTCATCCAGGATGAGTAGATCGGGATCTTGCAGCAGGGCCATGGCAACGCCCAGGCGCTGCTTCATACCCAGAGAGTAGGTGCGCACACGATCTTTCTGCCTGTATCGCAATCCCACTAATTCCAATACAGCATCGATTCTTGATGCGGGCACGCCGCCGAGCACGGATGCAACCGCGCGCAGATTATTGCGGCCCGACATATAGAGGTAGAGAGCGGGGGTCTCCACAAGAGCGCCAACACGCGGTAGAATGCGCGCGCCATGGGAGGCGACGTCCTGGCCAAGTATCTCGACGCTGCCTGCGGTTGGCGCGATCAGGCCGAGGGCCATGCGGATCGTCGTTGTTTTACCGGCGCCGTTGGGGCCAAGGAAGCCCATGATTTCGCCGCGATTGACTTCCAGATTGAGATTATTGACGACGATGCGTTTCCCATATTGCTTGGTAAGATTAGTTGTGCGCAGGACAACATCCCCCGTGTCCATTGGGGGGATGTTCATTGCTGGCACTGTGATTACCTTATCAACCATACATTCTTTTCCATTTCTCTTTGATAATAGATGAACGGGATAACTGTGAAGTAGGTATTCCCTACGGCAATATCAGGCACCCTGTTGTGTATAGGTTCAACTGTAGGACACCACTCGCGGCAATTTTGTGACACAGTTCTTACAGTAGTAGTACAACTGAACCCTCTACAGGGTTGTAACCAGTCAAATTACCCCGCCTAAGTACTATCCATGAAACAGACAAGAACAACAATACGTTATAATACAATAATGAATTATATGGTATAGGCGGACCGCATGACGCTGCAAGGTCGACCGCAAAGGACATCTGAAGAGCAATGGATAGGAATATAGACCAGTCTCAACTAAACCAAATATTGACCGCATATAATGGAGATAGCAAAACTCTCACCAATGGACACATAACCACTGTCTCTCATTCAACTCCCCCTCCCGCGGTGATGCCATCCGGCAGGAATTCTTCCTACAGGGATGCAAGGATACCAGCGTTACGACGGAAAGTGCACCGTTCTCTCATACGCAAGCATCTACATGAACGCTATAATCGCAATATTGCCCCTCGTTTACTGATGATTACAATGATTGTTTGTATTGTGCTATTCACTCTCTTATCTACCGGCGCCGGCGCCGCCTATGCCTATTATCAGGGGCAATTACCGTTACTGAACGGCATTGCGGATCACGCGCTATCTCAATCAACACATATTTATGATCGCAACGGCAATCTGCTCTATGAGCTTTATGATCAACAGAATGGGCATGGTCGTCGCACGTACGTCAATTACTCCGACATCTCTCCAATGCTGGTAAATGCCACGGTCGCTGCTGAAGATCATACTTTCTGGCAGAATAGCGGCGTCGATATCCAGGGCACACTTCGCGCGGCCTTCACCAATCTGCAAAGTCATACCGTCGTTGAGGGTGGTAGCACGATTACACAACAACTGGTCAAGAATCAGTTGTTCCTGTCACAACCACGTTCCCTGCAAGTCAAAAGTGAAGAAGCACTACTGGCCTATGGTCTCACAAAGCAATATCCAAAGTGGAAGATCATGGAGATGTACCTGAATACGGTCTACTATGGTGATTTGAATTACGGGGTCGAGGCAGCGGCGCAGGATTTCTTCAATCTTCAGCCGAAATGCACACACCGCTCCTGTAAACCGGCTACGGCTCAATTGGACCTTGCTCAGGCATCGCTATTGGCCGGGCTACCTCAAAGTCCTTCATATTATAATCCCGTAGTGAATAAGCCCGTGGCGCTTGACCGGCAACAGACTGTGCTGGAATCGATGGTTGCCTTGAACATGATTACAGAAGACCAGGCGCGGCAAGCAGAAGCAGAGACGGCGAAGTTTACCTTCATGTCATATGCCAGCACAAAGGGCATCCAGGCGCCACACTTTGTGCGCTACGTTATAGACCAGGTACTGGTGCCTTTGATAGGGGCACAAAATCTGTATAATGGCGGTTATAACATTTACACTACCCTTGATCTGAAACTGGAGAAGAAGGTCGAGCAGATTGCTTATGACCACCTCTACAAGCCACTGTATGACCCATACCTCGGCAGCTATGGGCCTTTGAGTATACAAAATAATGTTAACAACGCCGCCGTGGTGGTGATGAATCCGTACAACGGCGAGATTCTTGCTATGGACGGCAGCGCCAACTATAAAAATAATAGCCGGAAGGTGCGCGGACAGTATAATGCCGCGCTCGCTCTGCGCCAGCCAGGTTCATCCTTCAAGCCCATTACGTATGCTACTGCTTTTGAAATGGGCTGGTATCCTGCCATGATTATACCGGATCATAAGACCGTCTACCCGAGCCAGATCAGCGGTAATCCTCCTGAGTATTACACGCCGCAGAACTACGATGGGACATTCCATTCGGGATTTCCGATGACTGTGCGTAACGCCATTGCAAACTCATTTAACATTCCCGCTATCGATGCGCTTGAGTATGTGGGTATCCCAAACGTGTTGAACACGGCAGCGCGCCTGGGTTTGAGCGAGGTCGCAAGTCGATCGCCCAGTTCTTTTGGCCCGTCGTTGGCCCTGGGTACGGCGGAGGTTTCGCTGCTACACCTCACTTCCGCCTTTGCCACATTTGCCAATCAAGGAGTGCGCGTACCTCCAACATCGATACTGGAGATCACCAATAACCAGGGCGATCCCCTCTATACCTATGATGCCGCTCACCCTCCTGGAGTACACGCAATACGCGCGGACGTGGCATTCCTTATGAGTAGTATTCTTTCCGACGAGAAATCACGTTACCATGAGTTTGGCCCAGGTAATCCGCTGGAACTGGACCGCCCGGCGGCGGCAAAGACCGGCACGACCCAGAGCTTTCGTGATAACTGGACGCTTGGCTACACACCATATGTGACCGTTGGCGTGTGGGCCGGCAATAGTGACAATAGCACGATGAATAACATTATTGGTATCACCGGCGCCGGTCCAATCTGGCATGACGTAATGGAGTATGTTTCGCACCTGTACAAATATCCTCCAGATGACTTTAGAAAGCCAGCTGATGTCATAGCCGGTACTGTTTCCGCGTATACAGGATTAATGCCGCATCCCGGCGAACCCACCGTCACCGACTGGTTTATTGATGGCACACTGCCTACCATGCAGGGAGAATACACCTCTTCCCGCTGTAGGGGGGATAATTGTCGGCCTCCATGTTATATTTTTTGCAGAGTCCCACCGACAAACTGAGAGTAATGCATGCCAGATAGAGCAAAGCAGCATACCAACGACGAAAATGAAGAACCACAAAATAACAGTGGAGTGGATATGAATAGCGTACAAGAGGCATCTCCACAGTCAACAAATGCAGGCAACGCGGAGCCACAGAGTACGGCTTTCCGTCCACCCACACGTGTTGAGAGACGCAACCTCTGGCTAAAGGAGTATGGTGAGCAGGATTTTGCGCTACAAATGTGGGTACGCCTGGTTGAGCAACAGGACCTGAATGTCGAGATGATGTTTCAGATGCATGGTCTCCTGGTGTTCGGCGTGATGGTGAGCACAGCTCGCTACGCTCAATTTTACATAGAGCTGAACGAAGAACTACACCGGCATGAAGACCCTGATACGGCGGACGCCCTGCGTGAATATTATACCGCCCTGATACCCCTACATGACCAGCCAGAGATTGGCCCTGAAGGACTGCCCATTATCTATCGCTCCGTCCATATGCGAGACGTTACGATCTTGAGTGCCGGACACAAGGTAAAGGTTCCCTATTGGCGTGGACTGATCAGCCAGGTAGATGCTTTTGTGATTGGCGCTACCCCTGGGGAATAGACTCACCTGGCTCTCCAGGGCGACCGCTAGCCATAGGTCGACCGCAAGTCATAGGTCGACCGCAAGGGTCGACCCTACTATACTCCGGCCCTCTGGGCGACCCAAGGGTCGTCCCTACAAGATGCGGGCCTGGTGGGTGCTTATGCTTTGATTTTTTCATTTTTGGGATCGAATAATGGCTCTTTCATTACCGTGGCTTGGTATCTTGTGCCAAACAATTGCACTTCAATTTGCGTACCTGGTGTGGCATATTCTACAGGGAGATATCCATAGGCGATACTCTGGCGTACCGTGTAGCCGTAGCCACCACTGGTGACCCGTCCCAGGACGCATTCACCATCCAGCAATGGTTCGCCCCCCAGAGCAACGGCTCGTGGATCGTTGAGGGCCAAACAACATAACTTGCGCGTCACGCCCTCCGCCTTGATACGCTCCAGCGCCTCGCGCCCAATGAAATCACCTTTTTTCAGCTTCACAGCAAAACCAAGGCCTGCCTCATAGGGATTGTATTCAGAATGAATATCAGCGCTCCAATAGCGATAGCCCTTCTCCAGGCGCAGCGACTCGATTGCGCGATATCCACCGGCAACAATGCCCAACGGTTGCCCTGCTGCCCATAAGGTATCCCAGAGCTTGAGACCATACTCCATCGGTGCGTAGATTTCCCAGCCAAGTTCACCAACATAGGTAACACGTAGCGCTAATGCTGGAATGTCTCCAATGGTCACCTGCTGAGCGGTAAGATAGGGAAATGCCTCATTGGAGAAATCATTTTCACTGACCGACTGCACCAGGTCGCGCGTGCGCGGCCCCCAGACGCCAATACAACAGCGACTGGAGGTAATATCATTGACATACACCGAGCCATCAGTAGGCATCTGGCTGCGAATCCAGGAGAGATCATGGATGCCGAAAGCCGTTCCCGTAATAATCTGGAAGCGATCAGTTGCCAGGCGTGTCACGGTGAGGTCGCACTCGATGCCCCCGCGCTTGTTCGGCATCTGCGTATAAGTGATGGTTCCTGGAGGTTGGTCCATCTGGTTATCCGTAATACGCTGTAAAAAGGCAGCCGCGCCAATTCCCAGCACCTCAAATTTACTGAAAGAGGTCTCGTCAAAAATAGCTACGCGCTCGCGTGTGGCCTGATGTTCCACGCCAATAGCCAGTGAATAGTAGCGGTTGGCCCACCCGTATGGCTCCGGCCAACCCTGACCTTCCGCCAGGGGTTCATTCGACGCAAACCAGTTCGGGCGTTCCCAGCCGGCTTTCTCACCAAAGCTTGCCCCCAGTTCCTCCAGGCGACTATACACCGGGCTGAGGCGCAGCTTGCGGGCGCTGCTGCGTTCCTGCGCAGGATAGAAAATATCGTAATAGGTGCTATAGATTTCATGGATGCGGGTAGAGATGTAGCGCCGGCTGGCTGTATACGCTCCAAAGCGGCGAATATCCATGTGCCAGAGATCAAGGCTCGGCTCTCCTTCGATGATCCACTCCGCGAGCATCTTGCCAACTCCACCAGAACCAGAAACGCCATGGGCGCAAAAACCGCATGCCGCCCAGAAACCTCTCACATCGGGTGACTCGCCAAGGATAAATTCTCCATCAGGAGTAAACGACTCAAGCCCATTGACTCGTTTGATGAACTCAACCCCCTTCACAGCAGGAACTCGCTCTATACAGCCTTCGAGCAGACTCTCAAAGCGGGGCGGATCAAAACCTAGCACTGTTGGATTCGGGCTGTCGGATATAGCGTCAACATCTGAGGCCTCGGGATTGCGCTCGTAGCCGCCGATGACCATGCACGCTCCATCCTGGCGGAAATAGACCAGCTTATCGGGGTCTCGCAGATTGGGGATAGTGACATCTCCTGCCAGCTCACTGAGAGGTGCAGTCATTGCATACTGGTGCTGCACCGGGATCAGCGGGATAGTGACACCGGCCATGCGCCCAATACATGGAGACCAGACACCCGCAGCTACAACTACGATCTCGGTGCCGATGCGTCCGCGCGATGTGTATACCGCCTGCACGCGACCCTTGTTCACTTCGATACCGGTGACGCGCGTATGATCATAGAAGGTTGCACCACGCTGCCTTGCCGCGTTCGTCAGCGCTTCTGTCAGGATGGGAGCGCGCGCTGAGCCATCGGTCGGCAGAAACAAAGCTCCTTCGACCTCCGAGAGGCTCATCAGAGGGAACATGCGTTGAGCCTCGTGGGCGCCGATTAGCTCTACATCCAGTCCAACACCCTTTGCAAAACCAGCCTGCCGCTTGAGCTCTTCCATGCGTTCTTTTGATGAGGCGACACGAAGGCTGCCAACCTCGAAGTAGCCCACTTTGCGGTCCACCTTGAGATTCTTGTAGAGCTCGACGCTATACATAAGCATCTTCGTCAGGCTCACGGATGATCGCAGTTGTCCCACCAGGCCGGGTGCATGAGAGGTGGTGCCATTGATGAGTGGCCCTTGCTCAAGGACAACGATGTCTCGCCAGCCCAACTCGGTGAGATGGTAGGCAACACTGGAACCGGCGATTCCGCTACCAATAATGACGACTCGCGCTTGATCTTGCATGGAGTGCTCCTAGCCTATGAATGTTTGACGTCATGTAGCCAGCGTGTGAACTGTGGCGTAGCCACATTCCCTAGAAAGCGATTGAGATGGTAATGAGCGTACTCGTGATAGTCAAAATCAAGTTCAGAGACGCCCAACTGTAGAAAGCCCCAGAACGATTCGCGCAAATCCGAGCCAAGCCGCATCAGGTGCACATGAGCCACATCTGCTGGCCGCACCTCACCAAAATAATAGCGCAAAAGTGTTGCGCACTGCTCATCATTGAGCGCTTGATTGACAGCGAAATTCCCCAGATCAAAGAAGATGTTTCCCATGGCGGCGTATTCCCAATCGAGAATCCAGATCCTATGCCCGTCATCAATAAAGTTGCTGGCAAGCAGGTCGTTATGGCAGGGCCTTGGTTTATGCAGCGAGCCAATGGCATCTTCGATCTGAGCCATCAGTGCATACATCTGCGGCAGCGTATCAGGAAATGATACCCCGCGCTCAAGGGCCTTCTTATGGTAATCCCGCACTGTCTCAAATGGCGAGAACGTGCCTGGAAAATCCGGTCCCTCGTGGTAACGCTTGATAGAATCAACGATACGCCTGAGTGTCTCAGGCTGTGCGGCAGTTTCAGGAGAGATGCCATTGCCAACAATGAAGCGTGTTACGAGCGCGTCTTCGGAGGCGAGAAAATGGATAACCTCTGCGCCAACACCCAACCGCGCGGCGATGGCGGTACAGGTGTGTTCGCGTCCCCGGTCAATACCAAGCAGGCGCGTGCCTTTGCCACCAACGCGCAGCACAAACGTTTCTCCCGCGATATCCACGCGATAATTCTGGTTCGTGATGCCGCCTACAAGTGGCGCTATTATCCGCTCCTTGCCGCTCCAACCCGGAATTTGCTCTAGAATGTGTTCGATTCTCTGGTCCATCGCCCACCTCTTCTCCGCGATGTAAGGGTACAAACGCTCATTTTAGATTGCTTGAGCATACACCGCGGTTGAGCTTGCGTCAAGCAGACGGTTTATACATACCTTGTTGGATTGCTCTTTGCAATAGTATATATAGCGCTCAGTGTGCTCTTTTTGTTAGCGTGCACGAGCCAGGTTGTTTTCTGGACAGGCGCTACACAAATACATGCGCCACAACCCACCCAACATAGACCAGAAACAAAAGCACGGCGGTAATACGACTCACGCGCCGTCTTAATACACAGAGCAATGCGACAAGTGTCAGCGCCACCATTAGAGGGCCGTCGAGGAACAGCAGAATGTGATCATGTAACATATCGCGCCAGAACAGGAGCGGCAAAGCAATACCGAGCGCGGCATTGATGCTGTTACTGCTGAAAATTTCCTCGACACAGGCCACCTCTCGATCAGTGCGCGCCAGGCCAAATGCTACGACCGTATTGGGCAACGAAGTTGCCACGGCCAGTACGAGCAGGCCAGCCAGCACATCTGGCATATGGAGAGCAGTAGTCAACGCCTGACCCGACTGCACCATCACAACAACCCCTCCCAGGGCGATGACCAATGCCAGCACTCCCTCACCAATCCAGCGCCTAACAGGCCTTGTCGCCTCAAGGGTGGCATCGTTCGCTTTATCGGCCCCGGTGGTGCTTTGCTCGATCTTTTGTAGGTGCTCACGATGTAATGCGTGAAACGCCAGAGCACCGAAAAACCCCCATGTAATCAGAATAGCGATAAAGACTAGCCCCTTAACTAAAATCGGCATATGTTGCCCGCTAACCAGCGGACTTCCTGGCAGTAACCAGATCGCTACCACCGTTGAAACCATCACAGCCAACGAAAAACCTGCTACCACGCGCACATCTTGCCCTTCTTTGAACGTGAGGAGAATTCCATGATGCTTTGGCGTGGCAAACGTCGCGATACTGAGGATAATGGCCACATTGTAGATATTTGATCTAATGATAATGCCAAGCCCGATATCAAGATGGCCGCCGGCTATAGCTACAATAGACGCCACGTAGTTCGGAATATTTGCGCCCAAGGCACCTAACAAACTGAGCAGGCTGGGAGGCAGGTTTAGCGCGTCACAAACCGCCTCCAGGCGGCGAGTAAACCACGCGGAGGCACTCATGGTCATTACTAGCGAGGCTACAAATAAAAGCAAGACAATCGGCAATGGTTGATGCATGGCGGTCCTTCATCACTTTGTTAAGCATGAGCATACATTGCTGTTAGACCGTCGTCAAGCGGGATGAAAACCTCTATATTCTGCTATAATTCCTAATATGAATACACTTACAGACAAGATCGCTATTATAACGGGCGCGGGACGAGGTATAGGTCGTGCGACTGCGCGCCTCTTCGCACGTGAGGGCGCACGTGTCGTACTTTTTAGCCGCACCGCTTCTCATCTCACGGAAGTTGCCTCCGAAATCAGCGGGGAAGGAGGGCAGGCCCTCACTGCTGTGGGAGATGTTTCTCGTGAGGAGGATGTGGCTGCCCTCTTCCAGCAGGTCTCGCAGACGTATGGCCGCGTGGATATTCTTGTCAACTGCGCGGGAATAGTCGCGATACGATCATTTGTTGAAATGGATGTGGCGACATGGGATGCTGTTATCGGGGTCAACCTGCGCGGTACCTTTTTATGTTGCCTGATGGCATTTCAGATGATGGCGGCACAGCAGCAAGGAGTGATTATCAACCTTTCCTCGCTTTCAGGCGTGAAAGGGGTAGAGAAGTTTCCCGGGCTGAGCGCCTATAATGTCTCAAAAGCGGGGGTGGCAGGTCTGACCGAGATTCTCGCGGTAGAGGGGCAACCTTACAATATTCGCGTCTGCGCCGTCAGTCCTGGCGCTGTGGAGACTGAAATGCTGCAGCAGGCCGCGCCACATCTTAAAGCAGGCATGACTCCTGATGACATGGCGGAGATTTTGCTCTTCCTGGCCGGCGATTCAGGACGGATGCTCAGCGGGAGCAATATCGAAATATTCAGTAATAGATAACCGTTCATTTCCCATGCCGTTTACGAAAACAGCGGTGCGGAGATATAGAGGATACAAGCATGGTCTACCTGACACGTCGCACCACATTTAGCGCAGCGCATCGCCTATGGAGCAATCACCTGACTGAAGAGGAAAATATCGCCCTCTATGATAAGTGTGCCAATCCAAACGGACATGGCCATAACTACATACTCGAAGTCACTGTGCGTGGCGACCCTGAACCACGTACTGGTATGGTCTTAAACCTGACAGACCTCAAACAGGTTATCAACGAACACGTAATCGACTGGGTTGATCACAAACACCTGAACTATGATGTGCCCTGGCTTGAGGGCAGTATCCCCACGACTGAGATGCTGGTCATAAAGTTCTGGGAACGCCTGGAAGGCGCTCTGCCTCAGGGACTCTTGTATGAAGTGAAGCTATATGAAACCGACAATAACATTGCGAGCTATCGAGGGGGTTTATGAGAGTTGCATTAGTCGCTCCACTGGTTACTGCCATTGCCCAGCCTTACCTTGGAGGCGCGCAGGCACTCCTCGCTGACATGGCACAGGGGTTAATACAGCGCGGTCATACGGTGACGCTTTTCGCCAGGGATGACTCTTTCGTTCCTGGTATCTCGATTGAACCGATAAACGTACCAGATACTGTTATACCGGCCGACTTCTCTCAGCCATTGCAGGAACGCAGCGTCGACGCGGGCTTCTTTGCCCAGGCCAATCTCTTTCTCGATCTTTTTCTTAGGTTGCAACGGCGCAGCGCAGAGTTTGACCTGGTCCATGTACACGCCTTCGATTGGCCTGCCTTTGCCTGTAGTACCTTGATACGCGATATCCCTGTCATTCACACTTTGCATCTTCCGGCGATAGCGCCAGAAATTAATGCTGCCCTGCAAGTATTGCACCAGCAGGACCACCCTCTTACATTGATAACAGTATCCTATGCCTGCGCCGAAACCTATGCCAGCTACACTCCCATTGATCACGTGATCTACAACGGGCTTGACCTGGATGCTATCCCCTTCATAGCCAAAACGCCTGTGGAGGCACATCTCCTCTTCGCCGGGCGCATAGCCCCGGAGAAGGGGGTTGAAGCCGCTATCGACATTGCCGAGATGGCGGGCTATCGTCTCTTGATCGCCGGTGGCATCTATGACCGCCGCTATTATGAGCAGCGTGTTTTGCCGAAACTACGGCGAGCGGGAGGGCGAGTAACCTACCTCGGACAGCTTGAACGGCTGGCTTTATGGAAAATAATGGGTCAATCGCTTGGCCTGCTCTTCCCAATCGAGTGGGATGAGCCTTTTGGTTTGACCGCGGTCGAGGCTATGGCGACCGGTACGCCGGTGATCGCCTTCCGCCGGGGCGCGGCCGCAGAGGTTATTCGTCACGGGGAAACCGGTTTTCTGGTTGAGCCGGGTGAACGCGCCCATGCCGCCGCACTGGTCGATGATCTCTTTGATATTCCACGCGCCCATTGCCGGGCACATGTTGAAGCCCATTTTTCCTTACAGGATATGCTCGATGCATACGAACAAGTATATTATTCTGTGATGAAGTAGCGTTAAGCATCGTGAGCAAGTAGTAGGCAGATAATAAGCAAATTAAAATACGGGGAGATAGCGTTCAAGTTCCCAGGCATGGACATGCGTGCGGTAGTCACTCCATTCGATCGACTTTGCCTCAAGAAACCCCTCGTAGATCGAATCGCCAAGCGTCTCGCGTACGAGGGAATCTTCACGTAATCCTTCCAACGCCTCGCCGAGCGTGACCGGGAGCAGGCGAGTGTGCCGCTGTAGACGTTCGCTTTCATCGCGCAGGAAGAGACTCTCATCCATGGCTGCCGGCAGAGTCAGCTTGCGTTGAATGCCATCCAGTCCTGTGCGTAGCATAACGGCCAGGGCAAGATATGGATTGCAACTGGGATCGCAGCAGCGCAATTCGATGCGCGCGGACATCCGTCGATTGGAGCTGGGCCGCGGCACGCGAATAAGGGCTTCGCGGTTCACCCGCCCCCAATTGACAAAGACGGGAGCCTCAAAGCCATGGACCAGTCGTTTATATGAATTTATCAGCGGCGCGAGGATGGCGCACATGGCGCGGGCGTGAGCCAGTTGTCCCGCGATAAAGTAGCGTCCAACATCCGACAACCCGTACTCACCTCGCTCATCAACAAAGGCGTTCTGGTCAGTGGCAGTTACGATGAGCTGTTGATGCGTGTGCATACCAGAACCATTGACGCCATAAAACGGCTTTGGCATGAACGTGGCATAGAGGCCATGTTGGGCGGCGATCGACTTCAGGTAGCGGCCAGGTCGGTCGAGAGATCAAAGTATCCTCCACGGTCATGTGGTAGTGGGGTTGGCGTCGTATTGTCCATTTGCAGCAGGAAAAATTCCAGTTCAGGGGCCACGAGAAAGGTATATCCCATGGATTCCGCCAGTTGCAGAGCATTCAAGAGGGTTGCACGCGGATCGCCATCAAAGCGCTCGCCATCGGGAGTACGTACATCGCAGATAACACGGGCAACGACGTCATCCTCATTGACCAGGTCGGTGAAGGTGCTTGTTCCAGTTGCCATCTGCGGACGCGCCGATCCAGGCACAATGGTAAACGTCGCAAGGTCAGGAAAGAGATACATATCGCTTTCGGCGACGCGGGCAAATCCCTCGAGTGCGGAGCCATCAAACCACTTGCCATGCGTAATGCAGTCGGAGAACTGCTCTACAGGGATTGTGACACACTTTGCCATACCCACGACATCAGTAAATTCCAGGTTGATGAAACGCACGCGCTCGGCTTCTATGGTGGCCAGTACCTGGTTACGTTCGGTTTGTTTCTGCTGCTCTGACATACTACCCAACCTCGCTTTATTGTGGTTAATTACGTTGCTTTCAAGTCTTGTAGCGCCTGCCCACTGAATGGGGTGAAAACTATTATAGCAGATCATGCTGTCTCTTCACATCCTTTTTACATGCCTGCGCTACAATACAAGAAAATCAAAGGAGTGAGGAGAAATAAGCACGACCGCCGTTCGCATCTATTGCCACCAGGCCATTATTCGTGTGCGCGATCATCGTACCCACCAATGGTTGACGCAGTGGGTGATGCCTTTTCTGTGATAACAAGTGTTTCAAGTGTTTCACCGGAGTAAACAATGGCTTTGTGGGGCGGAAGCCATGCTCGCTATTTTCGGGAATTACCGCGCAAATTGCTCCATAATTTTTTGAGTATGGTGTGTCCTGGGACAGGGCGACCGCGAGCCAGGGCGACCCAAGGGTCGCCCCTACTGTGAGGTCGATCTGCAGAGGATGAGGGTTATGCATGATTCAATCATTTGTGCCATTCGTTAACAGAGTTCTGTAAGGGGGAGATGGCCCTTTTCTGTTTTGTTCTTTTTTGCTTTATGAATAGTGGAAAAGGAGGAGGATAGCAATGTCTAATGCGCGTAGGGACCCGATTATGGTCATTAGGCATGGTTCAAATGCACTTGACACTTTTGTGCTCGTCGTACGTAAACATTGTCAAGTAGGATTGGCTCTTTTTGAACCTTGTCTTAATAATATAATCGGGTGAGCGATCAAATGCAATGTAGGGGCCGCACGTCCCACGAATTGCGCAACGAGATAACGCGAGCGTTCGAACGTTCGCGTTACCGACCTGAAGAGAAACTCGTCTTAGCGATCAGTTTCCTCTTCTTTTCTCACAGGAGGAAATACCATCTTGGGCACTCAAAAGAAGTGTTTCACTCAGCCAGTGTAATACACCCTTCACCCATCAAGTAGCACTGCCCCCCAACATAGACGCCCGTGATGTGTCGCTCGTCCTGCTCGATTTTCACCTGCACCAAACTGGGACGTCCCAACTCAAAGCCCTGTTCACTGACCATCTGACTGCTCCCCATGGCGGCAGGCGGCACGAGTCCGTGGCGTACCAGATAACAGCCCAACGGACCACTTGCCGCACCCGTGGCGGGATCTTCGGCGATTCCCATCGCCGGAGCAAACATGCGGCTATGCACGGTTGAATCGGGCAGTGCCACCTCTTGCGTAAAGGCGAAGACATGTGGCGCGGCAAAATCGCGGAGTACACGCTCCCAGACATCCAGCCGAAAGCGAATGGCACGCATGGCCTCCAAGCTTTTGATCGGGACAAAGAGGAAGGGCACGCCACACGAGACCACTTCCAGTGGCAAGGTTGCATCAAGCACGGCTGGATCAAGGGAGAGCATCTGGGCAACCGCTTCACAATCCGCGAACACTGGCCCAAAAGTGGGGAGCGGCTGACGCATCTGGATCAAATGGAGCTGCCCTTCCCGCACTTGAAGTGTGACAGGAACTACTCCCACGCCTTCCTCAAAGGTAATCGTCGTCTCTGGTTCAGCAAGCTGGATCATGCGCTCATGAGCGAGTACAAAGGCTGTTCCGACCGTTGGATGTCCCGCCATGGGCAATTCGACCGCAGGGGTAAAGAAGCGTACCCAGTAGTCATGCGCAGCATCTTGAGCAGGGAACACGAAGGCACTCTCCGAGAGATTCAGTTCTTTGGCGAGTGCCTGCATCGTTTCCGGGGCTAGGCCGCTCGCATTGGGAAAGACGGCCAGTTGGTTCCCGCCGAACGGTTGATTAGTAAACACATCCACTAGAAAATAGCGCAGTTGTTTCATAGATCTCCTCATCTTGAATCATGCATTCAGAAAGAATAGCTCTTCTGGCTCTTAGTATATCTCGAAGAGGAAGACCAATGCACAGCTTCGGCGCTCACCCGCGGCTTGTCGCGTCCCATCAATATCGAATACCAGATAGTGTGTTCCCTGCCGGTCCCACAGCCCACCCGCTTTTTCCTCCTTCTCCAGAGATCGAGCCACCAGGTCTTCGAGAAACACCATGCGCAATGCCTCGACAGGAGCTTGATCCAGAGCAGCAAGAAAGCGGGAGAGCATGAACGTGTTAGCAAAAGGCTGCAAGCGCTCATAGAACGCTTCGAGTGCGCATTCCCCGCTGATGGCGTAACCCAGTAGCACATCGACAAAGTCAACAACCTCGTAGTGCCCTAAACGACGGCGCGCAAAGTGCACGCGTCCTTCAATGGCGGATGTGTGCTCCTTGTTCAAGGAAATTTGTTTTCTTCCCTTGTAAGGAGGCACATTTCTGCGCCTTTTAGCTACCCGCTCTCACCTCGTTGCGCAATTCGTGGGACGTTGTGCCCAATTCATTGCGCCTGCCTGGGGGGCCGATAAATCGGCGATAAGACGCATCAACTTAAGAAAAAGCTCATCAAATGCTAGAAGGGTGAGTGGAGGAAGGAGTGGCAGGGATGACCAGAAGAGGGGAGAGCAAGCGGAACCCGGTCCTGCTGCGCACATTCGCTACGCTCAGTGTAAACTCCGCGAAGCATCGCGACGCCCATGCAGACAGACCCTTCGCTGCGGCTCAGGGGGACACAGTGAGGCAGCTCAGGTTGATGCGTATTGGGGCCGATAAATCGGCACCTACAGGTGTCCACATTATCAGTCAATGTTCATCATGGCGCCCCTACAATGTTTTTCCTACCAGTGCTTCTTGCTCGAGGGGGCCGATGGCGGCGACCGTCAGAGCATTGAATGGAGAGAAGCGGCGCAGGACAGCTAATGCCTGCTCCTCGGTTACAGCGTCGATAGCAGCTTTCACTTCCTGGATCGTACGCAGCTTGCGTTCATACCACCAGGAATGCGCCAATGCTCCCATTCGTGAACCGGAGCCCTCGCCTCGCATTACGTTCTCGCTCTTCAACTGAACTTTGGCCCGCGCCAGTTCATCGGCAGTGATACCTTCTTGCTCTAGCTTGTGTAGCTCATTCACGATAACTTCCAGGCATTCGTGCCCCTGCTCGGGCGTTGTGCCGGCGTAGATTCGGACAGCCCCAATGTTCCTGTTTCCCGAGAGACCAGCCGAGACGCTATAGACCAGCCCGCGCTTCTCACGGACTTCGACAAAGAGCCGCGAGGCCATACCGCCGCCCAGTATTTCGCTGATTACTAGCGCCGCGTAATAGTCCGGGTCGGTATAATGGGGGAAGGGGAACATCAATCCCAGGTGCTCCTGTTTGCCTTCTTGATGCTCGAGGGCAATGTTTGATGCAGGAGATGGATGTTGCTCCGACGAGAGAGGAGCGTGTCCACTCCAATCACCGAAGAGCTGCTGTACCTGCTCAACTACGTGATCCCAGTCGAACTTGCCCGCGATCGCGAAAAGAACGTTATTTGGTTGATAGCGTGCCTTCCAGAAGTCTCGCAAGTCCTTTCTTTGCAGCGTCTGGACGCTCTCCGTTGTGCCCAGGGATGGACGAGCGAGCGCGGAACCACGGTAAAAGCTGGCGCGTGCAAGGTCAAAGATGCGGCTCATTGGTTCATCGTCGCGCCGGCGAATCTCCTGTAGTACCACGCTGCGCATTTGCTCCAAATCGTCCCTGGGGAAGGTCGGAGTGAGCAATATTTCTTGCACCAGTGGCAGCGCGGCATCAAACCTGGTGTTAACCATCTGAGCCATCAACCGCGATGTCTCCCAGCCCGTACTGGCTCCCTTGCGTACTCCCAGGGACTCGAACGCCTCGTTCAAGGCGCGCGCGTCCTTCAGTTTCGTGCCCTGGAAAAGCATATATTCAAACAGGTGCGCGAGGCCCTGCTTCTCTTCAGGTTCATGAATTACTGCCGCTTCAAGCTGAAAGCCGAGGGTGATTGAATTCAGGCTGGGCATATACTGGCCAACCATTTCAAGGCCATTGGATAGTTGATGGTAGAAATAATTGGGTGGCAGGTTCAATTGATCATTCATGTATCGCTATGTTCCTTTCTGAACAGCAGTGCAGGTGTGATTTGGAAAACACCGTCAGTATACCACAACATTGGAATGATCCAGAGATAAGGATGTGATCTTAACTGAACCCGGCCCAAATCGGAAAATGGTCAGAAGCGCTCTCCGCGTCTCCCTCTCTGATGATATCGTACGCAGACAGGCGTTCCGCAAGCCGTGAAGAGGCAAAGATAGGAAAAGGATGGTTTTCGGCATGGATCACCGGAAGACGACTGAGCCAGACTACATGGTCTTTGTTCGTGTTATGAGCTTCACCGAAAGTGAGGCTCATATCTAGTTGGTGTGCAAGGGATTCAGCGTTGGAGCGATTTCTGGCTTCTTGAAGAGCGACGATATCTGGCTGCTGCTGTTGAATGACGCTGGCAATGAGTGGAAGCCGATTTTCTCCTCCAGCAAGAATATTGTAACTGAGGATACGCAATGTCATAAGTAACACTTTCCACTCATTCTTTTCTGTTACGAGTCAGTGTAGCAGCACCGGCGAGGAAGTGCAAGAAAATAGTGGTAGGGTGAAACTGCGGGTGAATCAAGATTGCTGTCTTTTGTGTTACAATTGCGGTACTGACCGTCCTTACTCAGCCTATAGAGCGTGAAGTTTCCCCGAAGGGAGATGGTATGGATTTCTCCCTCACCGATGAGCAGAAAATGATTCAGCAGACTGTACGTCGTTTTGTGACAACTCCCCACAGCTAAAGCTGGGGGCTTTTCAGTTCGACCGGACTCCCAGCGGAGACCGTCCCTGAAGGCCATGCCCTGGCCTTTGCCAAAATGTTTTTCGCGGCATTCACATCACGGTCGGCCACATAGCCACAGCAAGGACAGATATGGGTACGCACCGAGAGAGATTTCTGCACGATTTCGCCACACTGGTGGCATTTCTGGCTGGTGAAGCGCGGATTGACTCGCATGACTTGATGTCCAGCATTTGCAGCTTTGGCTTCAAGGATGGCGAGAAACGCGCCCCAACTGGCATCACTGATGGATTTGGCCAGAGACTGATTTTTGAGCATGCCACCGATGTTCAAGTCCTCAACGACGATATGGTGATAATGATCAGTGTACTGCTTGGCCGTCTTGAAGTGAAAATCACGGCGTTGACGCGCGATCTTGAGATGGGTCTTTGCCACGTTCTTGGCCGCTTTCCGGCGTCGGTGGCTGCCCTTTTTGCGCCTGCACAAGGCCCGCTGCTTGCGTCGGAGGGTCTTCTGCGAGCTGCGATAATAGCGCGGGTTCGCAACCGTCTTGCCCTCAGAGTCAGCCAAGAACACTTTCAAGCCAACATCAAGACCGATATCAGGGTGAGAACACTGACCGGGGAGGTGTTCTTGTGGCGCTGGTGTTTCGCACACGATGAGGGCGTACCAATGCCCATCAGCACGCAACACCAGATGCACCGTCTTGGGGGTGCCCTCTAGCGGGCGATGCAACTTGATCTTGAGGCAATGCCCGATCTTCTTGGGCACGATGAGATGTTTTTTGTCCTCATGCAAGTACACGTCTTTGCCGTACTGTCGGAGTTGGATGGAATGCCAACGGTTCGGTTGCTTGAACCGAGGGAAGCCTACAGCAGAGATGCTCTGCTGCTTGGCGGCAAGAAAGCGCTTGAGAGACGTACTCAGACGATCAGCCAGCATTTGAACGGTGGTGGCAGG
>WNGM01000814.1_pt1 | contig 29854 bp, 23 predicted proteins | sample 5400571 | NCBI WGS metagenome assembly WNGM01 (sample SAMN13153378, study PRJNA577476) | soil metagenome | isolation source: 100 cm soil or saprolite under Garry oak tree replicate 2 | place: USA:California | collected 2016-06-15 | reverse complement strand
CCGCGTGCCCCGGACAGTCCACGTGCGCGTAGTGCCGCTTGGCCGTCTCGTACTCCAGGTGCGCGATCGCGATGGTGATCCCGCGCTCGCGCTCCTCGGGCGCTTTGTCGATCTGGTCAAAGGCGGTGTATTTGTTGGCCGCGCTCAAGGTCGCCAGCACTTTGGTGATCGCCGCCGTTAACGTCGTTTTGCCGTGGTCGATGTGCCCGATCGTTCCCACGTTCACATGCGGTTTCGTTCTCTCAAATTTCTTCTTCGCCATTTGTTTTCCTCATCAAAACAGTGCTCAGTGCAAACATACGTGCGTCAGGGGCTGCACCCTGCTATGGCACTCGATGTGTTCTTTCGTAAATTAGTTCGTGTGTTTCCATCTCCACCCATCCTAAAAGAATGAATGAAACTTTCAAGATACCGTATGCCCGGTAGGCCTCTTCCCTGATTTCGGCTCCGAGCGAGAGGGATCGGGCAACCACTGCCTTCATCATCCCCCGGATGCGGCTGAGCCGCCCCTACATATCATTTTAGTAACCCTATAACCTGGACTTTACCTGTGTGCCTTTGCGATAATCTCATCGGCAATATTCTTTGGCACAGGATCGTAATGTGCAAACTCCATTGAATAGTTGGCACGTCCACTGGTCATAGAACGGAGGTCGTTCACATAGCCGAACATTTCAGCAAGAGGAACATAGCCCCGCACCACATACATCGTTCCACGGCTCTCCATACCCAGGATAGTTCCACGACGTCGATTGAGGTCGCCGATCACGTCTCCGTAAAATTCCTCAGAGGTGGTTACTTCTACCAGCATTACCGGTTCGAGCAGTATAGGAGCTGCTTTGCGAGCGGCTTCTTTGATTGCAATTGATCCGGCAGTTTTGAAAGCCATTTCGCTCGAGTCAACATCGTGATATGACCCATCAAAGAGGGTCACTTTCACATCGATCATTGGATAGCCGGCAATAATGCCGTTGTCCAACGTCTCTTTAATACCCATTTCAGTAGGTTTGATATATTCCCTTGGAATCACGCCACCTACAATGGCGTTGATAAACTCAAAGCCCTTACCGCGCTCGTTGGGAGCCACTTTAATCCACACATCTCCATACTGGCCATGACCACCAGTTTGTCGAACGTGCTTTCCCTGAGCCTGAGATTCGCGCGTAATTGTTTCCCGGTAGGCAACCTGTGGTCGTCCCACATTGGCTTCTACTTTAAACTCGCGGAACATACGGTCCACGATAACTTCCAGATGCAATTCGCCCATACCACTGATAATGGTCTGTGCAGTCTCTGGATCGGTATGCAACTGGAAAGTTGGGTCTTCTTCTGCCAGTTTATTTAACGCGATCGCCATCTTATCCTGGTCTGCACGAGTTTTAGGTTCAATAGCGATAGAGATCACTGGCTGAGGGAAGGTGATAGATTCGAGAACGATTGGATGCTGAGGGTCACACAAGGTATCACCGGTAAAGGTGTTTCGTAAACCCACGGCCGCACAGATATCCCCTGCTCGAATCTCATCAATATCTTCACGATGATTGGCATGCATACGCAACAGGCGTCCGATGCGCTCTGTTTTGCCCTTGGTGCTATTCTCGGTACCGGAACCCTTTGTCAGAACACCCGAATACACACGCAGGTATGATAGGCGACCGACGAAGGGGTCAGAAACGATTTTAAAGACCAAAGCACTGAATGGTGCTGAGTCACTTACTGCGCGAGTCTCTGTGCCATTTGTATCGGGGTTGATCCCGACTGGAGGTGGAATATCCAGGGGAGAAGGGAGGTAGGCAATCACCGCATCCAGCATGGCCTGCACCCCTTTATTTTTCAGGGCAGTACCACAAATGACCGGCACCAATGTGCCGGCAATAGTTGCTTTACGCAGTGCAGCAATAAGTTCCTCTTTGGTAATTTCCTCACCCTCAAGGTATTTGAGAGTAAGCTCCCCGTCAGTCTCAGCCACACGCTCAATCAGGAACTCCCGATGTTGCGTATATTCCGCCTCCATGCCCGTGGGCACGTCAGTGTGGTCCGATTTTGTTCCCAGGTCATCGGTGAAGATAACCGCCTGTTGTTCGACTAGATCGATAAATCCTTTAAAATTGCTTTCGCGGCCAATCGGTATCTGAATTGGCACGGGTACTGCATCCAGGCGGTCCCGAATCATTTGCACGGTACGCCAGAAATCAGAACCAATGCGATCCATTTTATTCACGAAGCAGATACGAGGCACATTATATTTATTTGCCTGGCGCCATACTGTTTCAGACTGTGGTTCGACACCTGCAACCGCATCAAAAACCACAACGCCGCCATCGAGGACGCGCAAAGAGCGTTCGACCTCGGCTGTGAAGTCTACGTGACCTGGTGTGTCGATGATATTAATGCGATGATCAAGCCAGAAACATGTCGTCGCGGCAGAAGTAATCGTAATGCCGCGCTCCTGCTCCTGGGGCATCCAGTCCATTGTGGCGGCCCCTTCATGCACTTCACCCATGCGGTGAATCTTTTTCGTATAGAAGAGGATACGCTCAGTAGTAGTGGTTTTGCCAGCATCGATATGAGCGATAATACCAATATTTCGAGTTTTTTCGAGTGGGAATTCTCTTGCCATGATATATAATTACCAGCGATAATGCGCGAAGGCTTTGTTAGACTCCGCCATTTTGTGTGTCTCCTCACGTTTTTTAATGGTCATACCCTGTCCGGCGGCGGCATCCATCAGTTCACTGGCAAGTTTTTCCGACATCGAGCGACCTGTACGGCCACGCGCAGACTTAATCAGCCAGCGCATCGCCAATGCATTTCCACGATCCCGGCGAACATCTATCGGAACTTGATAGGTTGAACCACCAACGCGGCGAGGCTTTACTTCAACTGTAGGCGTCGCATTCTTCAGGGCCTGCTCGAATACATCCAGCGGGGGCCGCTTCTGCTTCGCTTCAATGGCGTCAAACGCATCGTAAATGATGCGCTCAGCCAGGCTGCGCTTCCCATCCAACATCAATTTACTGGTGAAGCGAGCCACATTTCGGCTCTTGTACTTTGCATCTGGTACATCTGGCCGCCGCACGACTCTTTTGCGTCTTGGCACAGTCTGCCTCCTCATCAACGAACTTGCTTGTTTCTCTTCAGCTCCCACTCTAGGAGCTTGAGCTTCTCTAGTATCTGGCCAATGGACCTTTCCCTTGCGTTCTGGAGAAATGTTCCTTTTTCTTCTCATCAATGCGTGCTTGACTGTCACAAACTCCCACATCTACTGTGGGGTAGATGATAACAGACACCAGAAAAGGCGTCGATTCGATTGAAAGGGATAGACCTTACAATCTCTATCGGACGCCTACACGCGGGTGCCTATCCATGAAAATGGAGGTCACTCGACTCTCACTGCGAAAGGATGAGAATACGGCATTTGTTATTCATTAGCCTCGCATAATCGTCATTTCGCGATGACGTGTGATGGTCCGACCTGCCTGAACAATTCAGGTGGTATCGGGTTTGGTGCAATGTATAGCACCCTATTTTTCTTAACCCTCAGGGTCGGGCGCAATAAATTGCGCCCCTACTTTTTGCCGCCCTTAGTTGCAGCTGCCTGTCCGGGCTTAGGCCGCTTGGCTCCATACCTTGAGCGACCCTGGCGTCTCTTTGAGACGCCGTCACTATCCAGTGTTCCTCTAACAATGTGATAGCGCACACTTGGTAAATCCTTTACGCGCCCACCACGAATGAGTACCACTGAGTGTTCTTGTAGATTATGCCCCTCGCCGGGAATGTAAGCAGTTACTTCCATCTGGTTCGTCAGACGAACACGAGCAATCTTACGCATTGCCGAATTCGGCTTTTTGGGCGTCATTGTGCGCACCTGGGTGCAAACACCACGTTTCTGTGGCGAGCCACGCAGGCGGGAAGTCCGGTTCTTCAACGCATTGTACGAATACAATAACGCCGGAGCCTTTGACCGCCTTTCTTTGTTTGATCGGCCCTTGCGGACCAATTGATTGATCGTCGGCAATGAACGATTCTCCCTATCCTCTTTTTATCCTCACGAGGGCACGATAATCCGCGCCACTACATTGCGTACATGCGGGTTCTTATAGTATCACTCCTCACCCAAACTGTCAAGAGTGTGCAGAGATGGGTTTCCGAGAGTACTAGCCCCTACCCCAACAGTACCAGCACCAATACCGGCCATGGATGCCGCATTTGTTGCCGCCAGCCGAGCCGCCGCAGCCTGTTGACGTGCGATCTGCTCGCGGCGTCGTTGCGCTATGCCGGAACCAGCAGGTATGAGTTTACCAATAATCACGTTCTCTTTGTGACCGACCAGGTGATCTGTGCGGGCCTCAATAGCGGCCTCTGTCAGCACACGGGTCGTTTCCTGAAAGGATGCCGCGGCCAGGAAACTATCGGTGTTAAGCGAGGCTTTGGTGACGCCCAAGAGCACTGTTTGTGCAGTAGCCGGCTCTCCGCCTTCCGCCAATACGCGAGCATTGGTATCCGCATAGACAAAACGGTCTACGAGATCATTTGGCAACATTTCTGTATCCCCAGGTTCCTCCACTTTCACGCGGCGCAACATCTGCCGAATGATAACCTCGATATGTTTATCACTGATATAAACACCAGTGTTACGATAGACACGCTGCACTTCTTTGACCACGTACATCTGCACGGCCTCTCGTCCCTGGATACGCAGAACATCCTGTGGATCGCGCTGACCACCAGTGATAGGGGTGCCCGCCTGAATCTTCTGACCATCGGTCACCACAATGTTGCGCGCAGCAGGGATGGGATACGATCGCTCCTCGCGTTCCTCAAAGCGAATGGTCAGCATACCATCCGCATTGATGTTCAACTCACCCTCGGTACGTGCCATTACTGGTATTGGCTCGCTGCCATTTTCAGCAGGCATCATAGCAATGACCTGATCTTTTAGTATATGATCCTTATCATTAACAAGCACTTGACTAGCCGTCGGCAGCGGATACTCATCAAAGAAGACGTTCGAGGAGACGACGCGTACCGTGCGAACATTGGTATTCGGATCCTTCACGATTTCAACGACGCCGTCGATCTCGCTAATTTCCGCTTTGTCTTTCGGCACACGTGCCTCAAAGAGTTCCTCCACGCGCGGCAGACCTTGCGTAATGTCACCCTGCGCTCCTGCAATACCACCTGTATGGAAGGTACGCATAGTCAACTGTGTACCCGGTTCACCGATTGATTGAGCCGCGATAATACCTACCGCAGCACCAATTTTTACCAGAGAATTCGCCGCCAGGTCACGTCCATAGCATTTGCGGCAGATGCCGCGATGCGCCAGGCATGCGAGTACTGAACGTACACGCACAGCTTTAACCCCAGAGTTTACAATCTCATCGACCTGTTCGTCAATCAGTTCATCACCGGGAGCGATATGCTCAAAACCTGGAATAGGTTCTGCCAGCACGCGCCCAATCAGGCGGCTGCGAATATCCGGCAACATCATTTCTTTAGAGTCGGCCTCGGTGATGAGAATTCCATCAGTCGTTCCACAGTCTTCATCGTTGACAATAACATCCTGCGCGACATCGATTAAGCGACGTGTCAGGTAGCCAGACTCTGCTGTACGCAATGCCGTGTCAGCAAGTCCCTTACGAGCGCCGTGGCTACTGATAAAGTACTCCAGCACGCTCAAGCCTTCACGGAAGTTACCACGAATTGGTACATCGATGATGCGTCCTGACGGACTCGCCATCAAGCCTCGCATACCTGACAATTGACGAATCTGCTGGAACTTTGCTTTGGTCGCACCCGACCTGGCGATAGTGTAAATGGAACCATATGGATCGAGTGTTGCCTCAACCATCCTGGTTACATTGTCGGTCGCTTCGTTCCAAACATCAACCGTCTGCTGATATTTCTCATGGTCTGTGATCAGACCATCGCGGTATTGCTCTTCCAGTTCAACGATTTTAGCATCCGCTCTGGCAAGTTCTTCCTGCTTCCCTATCGGCACCTTGACATCGCTGATAGCGATAGTTACGCCGCACTTCGTTGCGTACGTGAAACCAAGCCGCTTGATTTCATCAGCCAGTTCAGCCGTTTTGGCGCGTCCATACTCCTTGAAGCATTCGCCGATCACCTGTCTCAGGTTCTCTTTCTTCATGGCATAGTTCTTGAAGCGTAATCGCTCTGGGAGGGCCTGATTGAAGATGACGCGCCCAACGGTTGTCCTGACCCTCTTCCCATTTGCATGTATGATGGTGGCCTTGTCAGGTGGAGGATTGTCATAGACATCGACATCGCCCAGGCGTACCTCGATCGGCGTTTGCAGAGCGATGATGCCAGACTCATAGGCTAGCAGCACTTCGGTCGTGTCGGTAAAGACGCGATTCTCGCCTTTCTGATCTGGACGTTCCTGCGTCAGATAGAAACAGCCCAGCACCATATCCTGGCTAGCGCCGATGGATGGATCGCCGGTACCAGGAGAGAGCAGATTGCGTGTCGAGAGCATCAACTGGCGCGCCTCATCCTGTGCTTTATCAGAGAGTGGTACGTGCACCGCCATCTGGTCACCGTCAAAGTCTGCATTGAAGGCTGAACAGACCAGCGGGTGCAGTTGTATAGCGCTGCCCTCTACCAATACCGCCTCGAAAGCCTGGATACCAAGGCGGTGCAATGTTGGTGCGCGGTTCAACAACACTGGATGGTCTTTGATGACCTCTTCCAGTACATCCCACACTTCAGGCTTCACGCGCTCGACAAAACGTTTCGCGCTTTTGATATTGTGTGCGAAGTTCTGCTCCACCAGTTTGCGCATAACAAACGGTTTGAACAGTTCTAGCGCCATTCTCTTGGGCAGGCCACATTGGTGCAGCTTCAATTCCGGACCAACCACAATCACGGACCGACCAGAGTAGTCTACGCGTTTACCAAGCAGGTTTTGACGGAAGCGCCCCTGTTTACCCTTGAGCATATCTGAGAGGCTCTTCAGTTTATGATTTCCTGAGCCCGCCACGGCACGACCACGGCGTCCATTATCGATGAGGGCATCACACGCCTCTTGTAGCATGCGTTTCTCATTGCGGATAATGATCTCTGGCGCGCTCAACTCTAATAGCCGCTTGAGACGGTTATTGCGGTTAATAACACGACGATACAGATCATTCAAATCCGACGTGGCAAAGCGGCCGCCATCGAGCTGCACCATTGGGCGCAGGTCTGGTGGTAAAACTGGCAAAACCGTCAGGATCATCCACTCGGGCGAAGTGTTTGACTTACGGAATGCCTCGACTACTTTCAGGCGCTTGGTAGCCTTCTTGCGACGCTGACCAACTGTTGAACCAATTTCGCGGCGCAGTTCACCGGCCAACTTATCCATGTCCAGGCCAGCAATCAGCTCGCGTACTGCTTCAGCTCCCATCCCTGCTCGGAAAACGCCCCCAAAGGCATCTTTCAGCTCGCGGTAGCGACCCTCCTGCAGGAGGTCCATCTTCTTGAGACCCTCAAGATCACGCCGCAATTGCTCTAAACGCTGTCTATTACTGACACGCTCTAACTCCAGGTGCGACTGCGCGGAGTCGATTTGTCCCTGGTATTCAAGCTTCGTGCGTTCAGCATCACGATCGCTTTCCAGGCGAGTAGCCTCGATTTCGCGTCGCGCATTCTCGGCAATATCATTGCGACAAATCTCGGCCTTTTGTTCCAACGATTCGGTATGTCTCGGTGTGACTACATCACCTTCGGCCACAATGATCTGACCCGTTGGTTCAAAGATGATATCCTCTTCAGCCGGTTGGCCCATTGAGGCGCGCAACTGTGCCAGTGTATCACTCTCTGCTCGCCTCGCCGCCTCCAACTCTTGCTCGCGGCGGGCTTCAGCCTCCACACGGTCTTCCTCGATGCGATTTCTCGTTTTGAGGATATCGCTATCTCGTTTATCCTTCAACTGGTCGATCAACTCTACAACCTGTTCATCCAGATTCTGTTCCAGCTTGAGAAGTTCCTCGTCCATGTGCATCAGTTCGCGCTGGCGAGCATCCTCATCAATATCAGTGATGACGTAGAGCGCAAAGTAGAGGATACGCTCCAGGTTGCGGGGCGATAGGTCAAGCAAGAGACCGATGCGACTGGGTGTGCCCTTGAAGTACCAGATGTGGCTCACGGGTGAAGCCAGTTCGATATGTCCCATGCGCTCACGACGCACCTTTGAGCGTGCCACCTCTACACCACACTTATCACAGACAATCCCCTTAAAACGGACTCGTTTATATTTACCGCAGTAGCACTCCCAGTCCTTGGTGGGTCCGAAGATACGCTCACAGAACAGCCCATCTTTTTCTGGTTTGAGCGTTCGGTAGTTAATCGTCTCTGGTTTCGTGACCTCACCGTAGCTCCAACCACGAATCTGTTCTGGGCTAGCGAGGCTAATACGGATTGCGTTAAAGTCATTTACTTCGAGCATGTTGCCTCCTGGCGTAAGAACGTCATTGCTCAATCAATGTAGACAATTGAGTCAATCACATCCATTCCACCCCTGGGCACCCGTAAGGGTCGCCCTTACATGTCGCATTACATTTAGAAAATGGGCATACGCCCTCTATCAGTACTTACCCAATAACTACATCAGCATAATTGTTCCAAGGTGATCATTGCAGGGCAACCGCGAGGGTTGCCCTACATTTTAGTTTAGTGTTAGTTTAGTGGTCTCCCTCAAAACCGGATAGGTTGATACCTAGCTCGGGCATGACATCGTTAGATGTATCTTCAACGAACTGGATTTTTTGCTCATCCTCGTTAAGCACCTCTACGTTGATGCCCAGGCTCTGCAACTCCTTGACAAGTACTTTGAAGGATTCAGGTACGCCAGGCTCCATAATATTTTCGCCTTTGACGATGGCTTCGTAGGTCTTCACGCGCCCTACAACATCATCTGACTTAACCGTCAGGATTTCCTGGAGTATATTAGCCGCGCCATAAGCTTCAAGTGCCCAGACTTCCATTTCGCCAAAACGCTGTCCACCAAACTGGGCCTTACCGCCCAGTGGCTGCTGCGTTATCAGGCTATATGGACCCGTTGAACGAGCGTGTACTTTGTCTTCAACCAGGTGCGCCAGTTTCAGCATGTAGGTATAGCCAACTGTGATTGGGTGGTCAAACGGTTCTCCGGTTCGTCCATCAAAGAGTTGCACTTTACCTGTCTCGGGCAGATTGGCGCGGCGCAGAAATTCCTCAATGTCTTCCTCTGTTGCGCCATCGAAAACAGGAGTCGCTATCTTAAAGCCCAATTTTTCCGCGGCCCAACCCAGGTGAGTCTCCATAATCTGCCCAATATTCATCCGGTGCGGCACACCCAACGGGTTCAGGATAATATCTACCGGTGTGCCATCTGGTAGAAATGGCATATCCGCTATTGGGAGCACCCGCGAGATAACGCCCTTGTTACCGTGGCGTCCGGCCATTTTATCTCCTGCACCAATTTTGCGCTTCTGGGCAATGCTCACCCGCACAAGTTGGTTGACACCTGGAGGCAACTCATCGCCGGCATCACGTGAAAAGACTTTGACTTCGACAACCTTACCGCGTTCTCCGTGAGGTACCCTCAGAGAGGTGTCTTTGACTTCACGAGCCTTCTCACCGAAGATAGCACGCAAGAGCTTTTCTTCTGCCGTTAATTCTGTCTCACCTTTTGGCGTGATTTTACCAACGAGAATGTCTTGCGGCCCCACCTCTGCTCCAACATAGATGATGCCGCGTTCATCCAGATTTCGCAGTCCCTCTTCACCAACATTAGGTATATCGCGCGTGATCTCCTCAGGCCCAAGCTTGGTATCGCGAGCATCGACCTCGTACTTTTCAATATGTATCGAGGTAAAGTAGTCTTCACGGACGATACGTTCGCTAATAAGAATGGCATCTTCATAGTTGCCACCCTCCCAGCTCATAAAAGCGACGAGGATGTTTTGTCCGAGGGCAAGCTCACCGTTCTCTGTCGATGAACTGTCGGCGATAACCTGTCCCACGTTGACATAGTCACCTTTGCGCACAAGTGGCCGCTGAGTGATACAGGTACCGGCGTTAGAGCGGACGAATTTACGCAGCCGGTACGTATGAAGCTCGCCTTCGTCGTCGACGATATCAATTTTTCGCGCAGTAGCTGAGACAACTTCGCCATTGTCCTTGCTCACCTGCACCTGGCCGGAGTCTATAGCTACCTGCCGTTCAATGCCTGTCCCACAGATAGGAGACTGTGGCCGCAACAATGGTACTGCCTGGCGCTGCATGTTTGCGCCCATGAGCGCGCGGTTTACGTCGTCGTGCTCAAGGAATGGGATGAGTGCGGTAGCGACGCTGACGGTCTGGCGCGGCGAAACATCCATATAGTCCATGTTATCCGCGCTTTCCATAGCGAACTCACCTTGATAACGCGCAAGAACGCGTTCCTCGGCAAACTCACTATTTTCAGTGAGCTTTGTATTGGCCTGAGCAATCCAGAAATTCTCTTCGTCATCAGCGGTACGGTAATCTACTTCGAGGGTAACAAAGGGTTTTATCCTGATCTCTGCATCTCCAAGAATTTGAGACAATTGAGCGAAAAGCGGCTCGTCGACGCGCACGCGCGTACGCGCTTTGATCAGTACAGTGCCATCGGCAGCTCCCACATCTTCACGCTCGCGGCCGGCGATGCCGCGAAATTCACGACCAATTAAACGTGGATCATTGGCTGGGAGCCGTTTATACACTTTACGATAGGGCGTCTCGATGAAACCGTACGGATTGATCTGTCCATAGGTAGCGAGGTTACCAATAAGTCCAATATTTGGACCTTCAGGGGTCTCGATTGGGCAGATACGGCCATAGTGCGATTGATGCACGTCTCGTACGTCGAAACCCGCGCGCTCACGAGAGAGACCTCCGGGGCCAAGAGCCGAGAGACGACGCTTGTGGCCAATCTCAGCGAGGGCGTTGGTCTGATCCATAAACTGCGAGAGCTGGCTGCCACCGAAAAATTCCTTCATAGCAGCGACGACCGGGCGAATGTTGATAAGCGCGTTGGGCGTTGCCTGCCCCGGCTCCTGGATACTCATGCGCTCCTTAACAACACGCTCCATACGCAGGAGGCCAACACGGAACTGCGTCTGTATCAGTTCTCCAACGCAGCGTACACGGCGATTGCCGAGATGGTCGATGTCGTCTTTACGACCATGTCCATTATTCAATTCTATCAAGCGACGGATAATGTTGACCAGGTCATCCTGGGTCAAGATGCGTTCGCTTTGTGGCGTAGAGAGGTCAAGCTTACGATTAAGCTTATAGCGACCGACGCTACCAAGATCGTAGCGACGCGGGTTAAAAAAGAGATTTTTCACCAGCGAACGAGCATTGTCGATGGTGGCAGGATCGCCAGGACGCATTTTTTTGTACAACTCGAGAAGGGCCTCGTCTTCTCTTTTCACGGGGTCGCGATCCAGCGTAGCCTGGATGTAGCGGATATTGGGATCATTATCTACATTACTGAAAACATCTAGAATACCCTGATCCGTTGTGAGGTCTAGCTCTTCAGCATGATATTGATCCTTGGCCAGGCTGGCAATAGCCCGAAGCAATGTAGTGATAGGCAATTTACGCTTCCGGTCTATTTTGACGGTCAGTAAGTTTTTGTTACTGGTCTCAAATTCCAACCATGCGCCTCGACCAGGGATAAGCTTGGCGGCAAAGAGCCTGCGACCAGTTGTGGCATCTTCATCGGCGGTGAAGTATACGCCGGGGGAGCGCACCAGCTGGCTAACGACAACACGCTCGGCGCCGTTGATAATGAAGGTACCTTCCTTGGTCATAAGGGGAAAATCACCCATAAAGATGTCTTTCTCAATAATCTCACCAGTCTCTTTGTTGATGAGACGGGCTTTGACATTGAGTGGGGCAGAGTATGTGGCATCGCGGTCACGACACTCGTCCTCGTTATATTTGGGCTTGCCAAATGGCTCAGGAGGCACAATAAATTCTAGACTAAGATTTTTACCGGTAAAGTCTTCAATAGGAGAGATTTCTTCAAAAAGTTCGCGCAGACCTTCTTTCTTAAACCATTCAAAAGAGTCAAGCTGAATCTGAATCAGCCCCGGCATTGGCCGTATATCAGGGATACGTGCAAATGAAACGCGCTCGGGGAGAGCCACAGCCCTGCTGCTAACTGCCATGTGTAGTGTTCTCCTCTCACCTTATTGCCCACATGAGGAAACGAATAGAGATACGCATATAAAGAGGGATGCGCATCTCCACGCAAACAAAAAAACGGAAAAAGATATTACTCAGGATGATATCTAATAAGCCTGTGTTGAAAGACGTTCAATGACAAGAAAAGTAACCGCAAATTGCCTTCGCAAGCGGTTACTCCTACTCCCCTACACGAACAAGTTGTTCTCGGCTCACCCACATTGCACGCTACTTGTATTTGAACAAAGAAAGATGTCACCAATAAAAACAACGAAATACGCTACATTATTCCCTGTATACAGTACTCAGGTACTAACAGCACACTGTGTACAATATACACTTTGACATTTCTCGCGGTACCGCAGTCAATGATGGGCAACGTGGCTTTCAGCATCTTGCGCTTGTTTGTAGTACCTAAAGTTGCAGTATCCTTATGGGGAATGACGTAACGTCAAATGTTTGATCTATCTATCTTCTTTGCTAGCTCGCACCAGCCAACAATGATACAAATTGTGTACAGTACTGATTACTGTTCCAAGTGTATATGTTCTGGCAGGATGTAAGTATACTACCAGTTTGCAAGGATGTCAATAGCAATTTTTGCATTTTTCCGATATTTCACGACAAAATGGTGCAATTATGGTGCCCAGCCAAACAAATAGCCCTTTTATGAGTGAAGATTACTTCTGAGGTCTTCAAAAAGGCTGGTATACAAATATCTTTCGGCGGCACTAGGAAAAATAGTGACGATGACTTTGCCGCGGTTTTGTTCTTTGCGAGCCTCTTGTAAAGCGGCCCAGGCTACGGCACCACTACTGATACCAACAGAGAGGCCTTCTTGTTCCATGAGACGAATAGCAGTAGTGATAGCATCCTGATCGGTGACGGGGACAACAGAGTCGATGAGATCAACGCGCAGGGTGTCAGGCTGAAAACCCGCTCCAAGGCCTTCAATGCGATGTGGCCCGGGGCGCCCACCAGATAAGATAGCACACGAGGCTGGTTCGACGGCGATGACTTCGATGGAGGGCTTACGAGAACGCAGTCCTTCCGCGACGCCAGTTAAGGTTCCTCCTGTACCCACGCCGATGACAACCATGTCGACTGCTCCAGAGGTCTCTTCCCAAATCTCCACGGCAGTACCTTCCCGATGAGCACGCGGGTTGGCCTGATTGTAGAATTGTTGTGGATACCAGGTATTTGGGAGTGTGGTGCGTAGTTCGATTACCTTGTTTATAGCTCCTCTCATACCCTGGTTGCTGGGTGTAAGAAGGATCTTCGCACCGAAGCGCTGGATGAGGAGGCGTCGTTCCAGAGAAATGGTGTCTGGCATGGTGAGGATGCATTGGTAGCCACGAGCAGCAGCGAGCCATGCGAGAGAGACACCCATGTTGCCACTGGTAGGTTCAGTAATGGTACCACCAGGACGTAAAAGCCCTTGCGACTCTGCTTCGCAGATCATCTGTAGGGCGACACGGTCCTTAACACTACCGCCCGGACTATACATTTCTAGTTTGGCGAGGACGGTAGCAATTGCGCCTGAAGTCACGCGTTTTAACTCGACGATGGGTGTGCGACCAATAAGTTCTGTCACATCTTTCGCCCAGTAGGCCATAACTCTTCACCTGCCGTTGTTAACGATCTCAATGGTAGTGACCGCACAGTAGATACAATTCAAGCGGATGCATTTACATTTCCTGGAAAGGAAGCAAAGCTTGAATCATGCGGAGTAGTTCTTCAATCTCAAAGGGTTTCCGTAGCAGGAGACCTGTTTGGAGCCCCATGCGATGCAGTTCCCAGTCGTGGCTGCCCGTGATGACAATGATAGGAGTGTTCTTCGTATTGCTATGTCCACGCAGGATCTTAAAAAGAGAGGCTCCATCAAGATTGGGTAATCCAACATCTAATAAAATGAGATCCGCATCGAGTGCTGGTAAGGAGGTTCTGGCTTCTTGTCCATCAGAGAAAATTTGAAGCCGCAAGTTACCGAAGCAGCCCAATATATCACGGAACATGCCCGCCAATCTTGCATCATCCTCTACAATGGCTATCAACCTATCATTACTGGATGTGGGCATTGTAAATTCGGCCCCCGCATTATCCACTTGCTACCATCCCTGTCTCATGACGTATTCGCTTTAGTCCTCTCTGCTCTTCACCCTGAACATCCGCTCGAGGTTTCCCTACATGTTTTAGATGTAGTACATCATCTCCATTGTGCCTGTTTGATGCTGTTGTGCCAGTTCCTCAATAGTGGTTGAGTTGAGCAAGATCTGTGTCATTTCATCAATCTTTTGCCAGACCACACGTAAGGCGCACCCAGGCGAAAGCTTGCAAAAATCAGGGTTGGGGAGACATTCCATCGGTGGAACATAGCCCTCCAGCGCTTGCATAACCTGGGCCATAGTAATTTGGGCTGGTGGCTTCGCAAGCATATGTCCACCCTTTGGGCCACGAACACTTTTCACTAAGCCTTCTTTGCGCAGGGCCATTAATATCTGGTCGAGATATTGCTCTGGAATATACTGACGTCTAGCGATGTCGGCACTTTCGACCGGCCCCTGTCCATAGTATGCAGCCATATCAAGCATAGCTCGCAAACCATAATCGCCCTTCATTGTGAGTTTCATTATGACAACCTTTCCAGCAGGGCTACCAATATGGGCCAAAAGAAACTTTAATCAATACCAGGCCAGAATACCAACATGTAAGTGATGCCACTACAGGATATATCAGCAAGGAAAGTCTGTCAATGGTTTGCACTTGCTCTTACAACCGCCTGTAATGGGATAGAATCGACTACGCCAGCACAAGGCTATTGTAATAAGGACAGCCCCAATTGCAGCAACAGCATGAAACCAGCCACGCAGAAAAGGTCTCTTAGAGACTATCAGGCCGCCGCTGACTTGACGATAATACGTGCTGCCAGGATGGTCGTCGTGTCGAGGGTATCTGTACGGGTGCGCACTTCTACCACCTCTCCGACTTTCAAATCGCTAAAAGTGGCTGATCCATTTGGCGTAGCATATGTTGTTTTGTCATTGACGCTAACCGTGACGGTTTTATGCTCATGAGTCAGGGCGATTACAAATGTATGATCCCCAAGGGATTGGATGGTTCCTACCACTCTATAGACACTACTGATGTTCGTATTAATAGCCTCAGTTGGCGATGGGGTGAGCGGTAATAGAGACGTTTGAGCAGGATTTGATAGAAGAATGGCGAAGGCGTAGGTTGACACCCCTATCAATAGTATAAGTAAGACACCAATTATTATCAGCAGCCGTTTGATAGTCATAGAAAAACTCCCGAAAATGTCTAGCGAGATATATTTTGACTTGATGATTATGGTTATTGTAATACAAATCTCCATGCATTGTCTAAGGTGATTACTTTAAGGTAGGGAATATCTACACCGACCAGCTCAAAGCCAAAAATTAGATTCTGCTGAGAAAAGCGTCAAGGAAACAATATTGACTTGCACTGCGCTCAAGAGATACCTATAATGAATTTAATACAATTACCGGGATGTGGTAGAAAGTTAACTGAATCGCATCTCTTTCTGTTTTACAGTTCCTTGTCTGTGAAAAAAAGGCAATATACTATGCAACAGGATTCAATCAGAAGAAGTGATATAGCTGCGGATTCCGTTGAGCTACAGGAAGCAGACCTTCAAAGGCGCGGAAGTATTGAAATGCAACCTGCAAGCCTGGGTAAATCCCCCAACGCATCAAATCCAACCCAATTAAAGGTACTCGTGATTGAGGATGAAGAAAATATTATTGAACTTATCAAACTGGGTCTGCGCTATGAAGGTTTTCAGGTTGAAGCTGTTTCGGACGGACTGGAGGGATTGACTATCACGCAGCGTATCAATCCTGATATAGTCATCCTTGACCTGGGGCTACCTTCCGGTAGCATAGACGGGCTAGAGGTATGCCGGCGTCTGCGCATTAACCCGACGACACAGGATGTGCCGGTGTTAATACTGACCGCCAGGGGCGAAGTGGAGGACCGCGTGGCTGGTTTGAAGACTGGAGCAGATGATTACCTGACAAAGCCTTTTAGTTTTGAAGAGCTAGTTGCTCGTATCCGAGCCATTCTTCGCCGTCAGCGCCGTTCTTCCGTTTCTATACCCGGTAACAGTGCGCTTGAAAGAGAGGGTCAGGTATTACAGTTTGGCGATTTGCGACTACATATGACAACTCGAGAAGTTAACCGTGCAGGCCGTCATATCGAGTTAACCGTTACCGAATTCAATCTGCTGCATTTGTTTATGAGTCACCCGCGCCAGGTGCTGGACCGCCAGACAATACTAAACAAAGTGTGGGGCTACGACTTTCTCGGCGAAACCAATATCATCGAAGTTTACGTGAGGTATTTAAGAGAGAAAATTGAAGATTCACCCAGCACCCCTCGTTTGATTCAAACAGTTCGCGGAGTGGGATATGTCTTAAAAGACTAAAAGGGCGAGGATAGTACGTAATGCCAGCAGAATTGAAAAACGTTTCATCCGCCGTCTACGACGGAGAGAGTGGAGATGAAAAGACTGATGATAAACTGAGTCCTTACAGTTCCTGGCGTCGTCGTCCGCTCTCAGGACTGCTCTGGCAAATGACGTTTTTCTACGGTTTACTCATCTGTGTTCTACTGATTCTACTTAGCATTTGGACTTCGTACGCCATCTTACATATAACAATACAGGGCGTTCTGCTGACAAGTTTACAGATAGTAGCGGCTCTACTAATTGTTATTGGAGTATTTGCCCTTTTCTTTCTGACGCTTTATTTGCTGCGCCCCTTGCGGCGAACGTCAGATGCAGCCCAGGCTATCACTCTTGGTGATTTACAACAGCGAAAACGTCTTTTACCTCTCATGAAAGGTGATGATGAGGTGAGTAGGATCGCTGCGAGTTTGAGTATCATGGGTGAACAACTTGAGCGCGCCACAAAAGCGCAACAATCCTCAGAACAGCGATTTCGTCGCTTCATCTCTGATGCTTCTCACCAACTTCGCACTCCATTGACGTCAATACGTGGTTTCACGGAAGTATTGATGCGCGGAGCAAAAGATGATCCAGAGACAGCGCTGCGTGTCTTAAAGCTCATTAAAAGTGAGGCTGAACGTATGACGCGCCTGATCAATGATTTGTTACTATTGGCTCGTCTTGATGATGCCCAAAACCTGGAAAAACAAGTTATTGACCTGGTCAGCCTGGCGCTCGAAGGAGTGGAGCGAGCAAAAGAACTGGCAACAGATGGGCGGAAGATAGACATCTACTTCTCAACACACGAGCGACTGAACATACAGGCAAACGCTGATCAACTCAAGCAGGTGTTACATATCCTGTTTGATAATGCAATAAAATACGGTCGGCCAGCACCTGACGGTTGGATTCGCCTTCAACTAGATTGTCAAGATGGTTATGCGATCATACAAGTTATTGATAATGGGAAGGGCATTCACCCAGACGACCTCCCTCATATCTTTGAACGCTTTTACCGGGGCGAACACATGTCTACCTATGCATCTCCCTGGAAGGTTCCTCAGGGTACAGGACTTGGCCTCTCAATTGCCAGGGCGATAGCGCTGGCGCATGAGGGAACTATTACTGTCGCGAGTACCCCCGAAAAAGAGACCATCTTCACGGTGAAAATACCCCGCGTAACAGAGTAAACAATCTTCTTTCCTATTCTTTTCAATAAGATTGACCGCCTTCCACCTGCGTGATACACTGCGATGAAACGGAACACAAGATGGTATGTATAGCAATAAGATCGCTAGAAACCCAGGGAGGGCGCTATGTGGACCTCAACATTAGAACTTGATCCTGCACATGTTATACCTACGAAACTTCTCGGATATATCTGGCGTGGAGCCTATTTCTCTTCGTTTGCTCCCCTACAAGTACGAAATTTACCCCGACAGTCACTACCTGCATCCAACTGGGTGCGCGTACGTAACTCGTTCGCAGGCATTTGCGGAAGCGACCTGCATCTCATTTTCGTTGATGGAGACTTCAACATTGCACCCGCAGCCATACCCAATCATGGTCTCTCATATCCAGGTCACGAGGTTGTCGGAGAAGTAATAGAAGTCGGGAATGACGTGCATCATTTACGTGTCGGTGACCGGGTTGTGCTGCAATCTGGACCCAACTGCATCACAGCAGGCGTACAACAACCCTGCCGCTCGTGCGCCTCTGGCCATTATAGCCTCTGTGAGAACGGCGCTCTGCCCGGCCCACAACCAATAGGCGGTGGATGGAGCGAGGAGATGTTGCTCCACGAACAACAACTCTTTCGTATTCCCCAGGACATACATGATATGCAAGCTGTTCTTTTGGAACCAACCGCAGTTGCCGTTCATGCCGTCTTACGTCATTTACCACAGGCAAAAGATCGTGTGCTTATTATTGGTGCCGGCACAATAGGTCTACTTATCTTACAAGTTGTCCGCGCTCTTGCCCCCGAGGCTGAAGTGTGTGTAATGGCACGTCACCCCTTCCAGATCGAACAAGCGGCGCGCTTAGGTGCACAGATTATCTACCCACAGGATAGCTATAGAGAGATACAACGAGCTACCAGCGCACAGCTCTATGAGGGTATATGGGGTAACAAGGTGTTGTTAGGTGGCTATGATGTTACATACGATACCGTCGGCAGCGCACATACCACGCAAGATGCGCTCAGATGGGCACGAGCTGGCTCAACCGTGGTCGTGGTGGGCGTATATCTTCACCGCATGCGTATCGACCTCACCCCCATATGGTACGAGGAGATCAATCTCATTGGTACAAAGGGTCATGGTATGGAGACCTGGCCTATTGGTACATCCAAGAAAACACCTACTTTTAAGATCGCTGTTGAGCTGATACAGCGAAAACTGATTTTTCCCGATAAATTGATTACCCACAGTTTCCCTCTCAGCGGCTATCGCGAGGCCCTCATGACAGCAGCAAATAAGGCCCGCAATCGGGCCATCAAAGTTGTATTTGACTACTCGAAACAACCACCATCGGTTGTTCCAAATGTACGTGCGGCTGCACGTCGGCGCCAGCGAGCAATAACCCCCCCTATCGATTCTCGTCCACCTCAGTCGCTAGCAACCTACGATTCGGGACTGTCACAAGGAGCTTCTCTGCCCTTGATAGAAGAAGAAGTGCTGTATAGTGCACCTGCAGTTGTAGATGAGAGGCTCACTACACATCAAGAGGTATCCCCTTCCCCTGATGTACCCACGATTGATGAGATGGCAGAAGAGACACCATTTGCAACTGATATCTTTGAAGAGGCTGATTTTGGTACTGCTGATAGGGTACCTGTGTTGCCTTACGATTTTGAAAACGAAGAGAGCGATACTACCACAGTACCTGTCTCTGCCCAGTTCCAATTGGAAGATCAATCTCTTGTGTTCTCCTCCGGCGAGCATGAGGAGACTGCCGCCAGTGAGAGCGCAACCTCTCTAGCAGAAACAGAAAAAGAGCACTCAATTTTACAGGAGGCGTCTTTACCCGGAAGCGGCGAACTAACCCTATCACCTGCTCCAGAAGTAGCGGAAGAGGACGCTAACTGGCTCCATTTCCATTCTCTTTCTCTCCTACGCGCTGACGAAAGTCCGTCCTGGCTACAGGCTCTAACTCCTACACAGGCTGACGAGGGTGAGAAAGAAACCCCATTCACTGCTACCAGCGACATCAACGAAGAAAGCTCTGGCGGCCAATTCACTACTCCTACAACAACTGATAGCGAGGCAACTCAAACTGTCGATGTCTCAGCGCCGAAGCGTTCTCGTACAAAGCGTAAAACGAGTGAACAGCGGGTCACGCAGCAGCAGACAGCACACAGTGAAGAGAGCGAAAGCGATCAATCGCAGCCTTCCACACCCGAAAATCAGGAGCAACAAGAGTCTACTGAAACAGCCCAGTAAGTAGTTCGATGTAACAAAAAGCCCTGACTGCGCGTTACACACAATAGTTAGACCATCAAGAAGCCTTTATCTACTATGCAAAGGTGAGGAGTCTCTATGACCATCGATAATGAACATAAAGAAAAATCTTCACCACCTCCACATATTTCATCTTCACAGAAGGGAAGAGCAAAGCCTCGTCGTATCGCTCTACCCATCATGGTCACGCTGGCGCTTCTGGCAATCCTGGTGATCGCAGGAGTTTTTTTTGAACAAAGTCTCCTGGCTGGCGCCAAATCCATTAGTGCACCAACTCCACCCGCACAAAAAACCCTACACGTGGGCCAATTTGTACAACTGCCGCTGAATGCAAGCCAGCTCAACTCACTCAGACATCTTGTTGACTATATGCAGTATAAGCAACTCGCCAGAATGTATGTATCGCGCATGAGCCTGGACGTCGAATTGGGCCAACTGATCATGGTCGAATATTCCGATACGTACTACTCGCCAGACCTGGATACGATGATCAACAAGTTGCACGCGGGCGGCGTCATTATGTACGAATTTCAAATGAATACCTTCAATCAGACCAAGCATGACATCGCTCAAATGCAACAGCATGCAACGTTCCCGCTACTCATCTCAACCGACGAAGAGGGCGGCCCATATGTCCGTCGACTCTCGCACATTTATGGTTATCGTATGTCGGCGACCGACATTTACAATACAGGCAATCCTGCCGTCGCAACTCAACAGGGGCATAAGGCCGCCCATGATCTAGCAGCGCTTGGTATCAATAATGACCTTGCCCCCGATGTCGACGTGAACCTTGTGAATGGCTATGACATGGTGACGCGTACCTTTGGGAACGACCCTCAATCTGTGATCAAATTCGCAGGAGCCTATCTGCGAGCTATGCAGAGTGATGGAGTTGTTGCCTGTATCAAGCATTACCCTGGTCTGGGAGACGCCGTCATCGATGCGCATAAAGGCTTGCCGGTCGTTAATCGAACCAGGCAGCAGATTTATGATGTCGAACTTGCGCCCTTCAAACACTTTATTCAATCGCAGAACAAATTGGATAATCCTGGGATGATTATGCCGACCGACGTACTCATGCCCGCCATTGACTCCAGATATCCGGCAGAACTTTCACACATCTTTATGACCGATATTCTGCGCAAGCAATTTGGTTATGATGGTGTTGTACTCACCGACGCCCTTTACATGCAAGGCATTACCCAGACATGGAGTATGCCGGAGGCAGCGGTCCTGGCGCTCCAGGCAGGCAATGATATGTTACTTGGCCCTACTGGCGCGGGCCAGACGATCGACATACTCAACGCCATCAAACAGGCTCTGAAGGACAGGCAGCTCACCAAGGCACGTATCGACGAGGCCGCAACCCGTATCATTGCCCTCAAGATGGAATATCACCTGATGCCAGCCATTCCGCCACAGGCGTGACGATTATCAAATAAGAAGGGCCCTGTACAGGGCGAGCACAAGCCCCGGGGCGAAGGGCGAGCACAAGGCCACAGGGCGAGCACAAGGCATCGCCCCTACTATGGACGGCTTCGCAAGCCGGGGCGTGCATGGTGGCGGAGGAACGTTTCACATTTTTTCGCGCTGTATGCGTTCAATGATGCCTTTGAGCCTGCGAGTTTCAGATACGTGTTGATGTTGCAGGCGCTCTATCTCTTGCTCCATTTGCTTCTGAACCTGCTCTATGCGTTGCTGTGTTTCAATCTGCATCTGCTCTATGAGGTTTCTCATATGCAGGATAGTTTCAACGCCTGCGAGATTGACACCCAGATCCTCCATTAAGCTGCGAATCTGAATGACACGCTCGATATCGCGGTCAGAGTATAAGCGTGGGCTGTGGGGGCTACTTCCCTTGCGGGCAGGGGAAATGAGTTTTAACCGTTCGTAGTGACGTAATGTCTGCTCATGCACAGCGGCTTTCTCTGCTGCCACGCTGATGATATACCAAGCGCCGTCCCCTTTCTCTGGCACAATTTATCCCCCCTTCCTACATGTAGGACTCGACGCGCCGGGTACGAGCCAATTTCTCAAACAGCTCGCGCTCCTCGCTGGAGAGGTGTGTTGGGAGAAGCACCTGGACGCGCGCATAGAGGTTACCACTACCCTCACCACGCAGGTGAGGCATCCCTTTACCGGCCAGGCGGAAGAGGCGGCGATTCTGTGTTTCTGGTGGAATAGTCAACGCCAGTTTGCGTCCATCGGGGGTGGGCACGGGAACCTCGCCTCCCAGCATCATGGTAACAAGGTCAACATCAGCATCAACATAGAGGTCATCCCCCTTCCGTTCAAACTTAGGATCGGGTTTGACGCTGATGACCAGGTAAAGATCGCCTCGCGGTCCTCCGCCAACGCCGGGCTGTCCTTCGCCAGCAACGCGAATCTTGGAACCGTTATCAACGCCGGCGTTGATCTTGACCTGGATACGCTTATTGCGTGGTATCATGCCCTGGCCACCACAGTTCGTACAGGACTTATTATTGATCTCGCCTGTTCCTTTACAGATAGGACAGATTTCCGTTGACTGAATATTGAAGGTACGCATTCCTCCAAGATAGGCCTCTTGTAGGGTTACCTCTACGGGTTGTTCAATACTTTCCCCGGCCCGGCGCAAATCTTCCCTTGGGCTTCGCGCGCCGGTGTTTGCCATACCGGAACGGCCGAAGAGTGCTTCGAAGAAGTCGGAGAAAGCAGGGCCTCCTCCTGCTTCAAACTCATAGGGAGTTGACGAGGTCCGGCCACCAAAATTATAGGCGCGCCTGGTGCCGGCTGGCGGAGGTCCAAACTGATCTTGCCAGTTGGGGCCAAGCGTGTCGTATTTGTTCCGTTTGTCAGGGTCAGAGAGAACTTCATAGGCTTCATTAATTTCTTTGAATTTCATTTCAGCCTTTTTATCACCGGGGTTGACGTCTGGATGATGTTTGCGAGCCAGCTTACGAAACGCTTTTTTGATTTCATCCGCGGAGGCCCCTCGCGGAACATTGAGTATTTTGTAATAATCTTTGTATTCCATAGACTTGCTCCCTTGAACAGCCCTTTGTTTATTTTATGCTATCAATACAATCAAGCGCCTTCTGCAGGCCTGCTTATTGTTTATTGCCCATGCTAACCTTGACGCGGGCCGGGCGGAGCGTTTCATCACCGAGGGTATAGCCTTTGAGAACCTCTTCGACGATGGTACCCTCGGGCTTATCACTGTCTTCGACAGCTTCAATCGCCTCGTGAACATAAGGGTTGAACGGCTCACCAACCGTTGGCACAGGGGCCAATCCTTCACTGCGCAGGACTTCGTTCATTTGCCACTGAACCATACGCAGCGCCTGCTGCAATCCCTGGCGATCCAATGTATCTTGAAAGGTTAGCGCGCGATCGACGTTGTCGATCACTCCAAGTAATTTCTGTAGTAGTGCCTTTTTCTGGTTTTGCACACGATCAGCCAGCACACGTTCCTGGCGCTTGCGGAAATTATCCATATCGGCGCGCTCACGCACATATTTATTCCAATGTTCACTTGCTTCCTGCCGCGCCTGTGCAAGCTGCTCTTCTAGTTCAGCAATGCGAGCGGCCTCTGGCGAAGCGGTTTCTTCTTCAGTCGGTGGTATTTCCTGAGCTTCTTCCATTATCAGGTATAACTCCTTATCAGCTTTATAGTGTGGTGTCACATGTCAGGAGTGCTTGCGGGGGTTTTTTCGCCGTTTTTCCCTCAACACGCCCCGGAAAATAGGTTCCTTTAGCAAGATTTATCGTTACTACAGTATAAATCTTGAGTCGGTTGCTGTCAAGTTTTGAGAGTGTGCTAGTGTGCTCGCTATTTCCGGCAATTAGCGAGTAAATTGCTCTATTTTTTTCGGAAATAGATGAGTTCCGTGTGAACGCCTTCTTCTATACATTATACAGGGGACGCCAAATAGCGGGATATGGGAGAATTACCAATGTTGACAATAGGCTGGAAATGGTTAATGATATTCATGACATAAACGTGTTCATTTTACTCAATCGTGTTGAAGAGCACTTACTCCATACGAAAGGCAGGGTCGATATGACAACTTCATTTGATAGATTACCCACGGTTACTCCGGCGAGTTGGATACCAGGACCGGGACAAGGGCACTGGACCTATAATGACTATGCCGCTCTGCCAGACGACGGGAAGCGGTATGAAATTGTGAATGGAGTCCTCTATATGACGCCCTCACCTACTGGACCACACCAAGATGCGGTCGGTCGCTTTTACGCTTACTTGCTCACACATGTCGAAACTGCTGGTTTGGGAAAAATCCGTATAGCTCCCTTTGATGTTGAGCTTGCTCCTGATGTGGTTGTTCAGCCTGATGTATTTGTTGTGCTCAAAGCAAACTTCGATAAAATTACAAAAACCCGCATCATTGGCGCCCCTGATCTCGTGATTGAGGTTTCTTCACCCAGCACTGTTGGGTATGATCGACGTGAAAAACAAGATGCTTATGCGAGTGCCGGAGTTCCAGAATATTGGGTAGCCCATCCCACTGAAAGGGAAGTCGAGGTGCTGGTGCTAGAGAATGGCAAGTATCGTTCACTAGGCATTTTTGAGGGGCATGCGACATTACCTTCACAGGTATTGGCAGGGCTTCCTGTACAAGTCGAACAATTCTTCGCTTGAACTCCCAGAGGGCGAGCACGTAGTGAGAAGGGTGGCTATCTCACTGATACGCTCTTTAACTGTGATGCGCGCCAGGGGCAGAAAGTCCACTCCAATGGTTTCTTCTTTGGCACGCAATTCGAGGAGGCGCTGAAAGGCCGCGGCCAGTGATTGGGCGTCCAGCCCGACGAGGGTGGGAGGAGTCCATGCCAGCTGTGCCTCGATGCCCGCGAGCAGCCCGGAGCGCCCATGCGTCTGTAATCCCGCCTCTTCGCGCCGGCGCAACAGATTGGCAATTTCCTTGGCCAGCTTGTATTCGACAAGGTGACGCTGCAATTCTTCCGCCATTTCAGCCGCACTTTCGGTTTCACCACTCAGTTCATCTTTAGAGGTGCGAGGCAAGAGGCTCTGCGATTTGATGAAAAGCAAGCGAGCGGCGATAGAGATGAATGCGGCCATATTTGCCAGGGGCAGCTCTTCATCTTCCCATTGTTGTAAATAGGCCAGGTACTGGTCGGTGACGGCAAAGAGTGAAATGGTAGTAATCTCCATCTGCCGCTTTTCGATGAGGTGCAAGAGAAGGTCAAGGGGGCCTTCAAAGATGGGCAAGCGCACAACGTAGCGCTCAGATTGCTCTATATTGTCATCCGCGGCTTGCAAGAGTGACGCTTCTGTTATTTCAGATGTTATCTGTTCGATCATTGGTCAGGATACCTCATCTACTTCGTGTAATTCCGCGGCTGGTCCACCGGGTTGATGGTGGGTACGGATATAAAGAACGGCGTGGTCTGATAGTCCGGCGGCGGAGGCGAGATCAGCGCCGATTTCGGCGTGATACCAGGCGTTGCTGAGCGATTGGCGCCATTTGGGGATGGTGGTGGTTGGATAATCAGGCCCGGGGGCTGGGCGACCATGGGCAGGAACCAGAGGATCATGTCCGGGGGCCAGGGGATCATGGGCCGAAGTCGGGGCCGGGCGACCATCGGCAAGGACCGGGACCGGGCGACCACAAGGGATCGCCCCTACCATGGATGGGCCCTGCCCCGCCCCGCGTGGGACGCGATAATGAGGTTTAACAAATTGATGAAGGGATGGGGGAGATGGGGGAGATTTCTCTGGGGGCCGATAAATCGGCGATGGGCGCGATAAATCGGACCCTACGGATGATCCCGTTAATTTGTTCATTTGCATAATCGGATCCCAACGGGATGGGGAGCCAGTTTTGGGGTAAAGGACGAGGCGGGATAGGAGTTGGGGGGCCAGTTTTTTGCCGAGGACGATTGCCGGGCGGGTCCAGAAGGGGACGCGGCCTTGAGCTTTACCGACGTCATGTAACAGTGCTGCTGCAAGCATATCTTCATTTGTGCAGCCGTGCGACTGGAGTCCCCGGCATACACGTAGGGCGTGCTGTTGATCGGCGGGCGACATGGTGCAAAAGAGGGAGAGCGCAGCAGAAGATGGTAATACACGAGCCGCTTCTTCGTAATCCTCTCCAGTAAGGGGAGCGACAAAACCAAGTTGCTGGCGTACCTGTTCGAGACGATAAGCGATGCTGCTCAACCACATGTGTGTACTCATTTACTCGCTATTAATGGGGTATGTTGTATAGGTAGAGTTGTAGAAGACCAGGATCAGGTAATTGCCCGGTAGCCAGGCCGACGAGGCTTATCGCACCCAGCCAAATATAAAATGGTAGCCGGAACAGGGGGAAACTCGCTAAACTCGGAGCGGCGAGCTGGGCCAGGAAGGGCAAGAGAAAGAAGATGCCCAGGATAATAAGCGGCCCATAAGTGGCGGATTTGGCGAACTGTACGGCCTGACGGCTGGGCAAAAGAGTATAAAGAATCTGATAGCCATCAAGTGGATAGAGGGGAAAGAGATTAAAAATGGCCAGGCAGATATTAACGCAGGCAAAGACAGCCAGGAATTGCGGAATACGAATCAAGAATGGTTCGACGTACAACGATGCTGGTATGAAACGCACCAGCAGGGCAATAACCAGGCCAACCAGCAAGCTCATAATTGGGCCGGCAAGAGCGACCAGAAGGATGCCAGGGTTGGCTCCAACACGCATCTTCCAGGGATCGGCTTTGACAGGTTTTCCCCAGCCCAGACCTACGGGGACTCCCGGTTGAAAAGCCAGTATGAAACACATGAGCGTCCCAACTGGATCAATGTGCGGGCGAAGGCTCAAACTCAGACGGCCTTCGCTGCGCGGAGTTTTATCTCCCAGCCAGGAAGCCATCAAGGCATGACCACATTCATGCAGCGGTATGGCCAGCAAAAACGAGGCGACAACCATCAATGCCAGCAGAACATTTATCATTTTTAGAGTCCTCTCTCAGTCAGTTTTTTGATGCTAGAAGATCGATCTCCATGCCTTCACAGGCAGAGCGGGTTTGAGCAAAATGCGTTTGCGCCGCGGCCTCCATAGCATCCAACTTCGCATCATCATAGGTTGGTTCATGGTGAAATAATATGAGTTCACGCACACCCGCTACATTTGCTACCCCGGTGGCCATTTCAATAGTACTGTGACCGTAACCATGCTTATGTAGATAATCCTCAGCTGTATATTGTGCGTCGTGTATCAACAAATCCGCGCCTTCAGCGAACGCCAGAAATTCAGGGTCGTTATGCTCCCTCCATTCAACATCGGTGGCATAGACCATGCGTCGACCGGCATACTCGATACGATAGAGAATAGCGCCATTCAACGGATGGCTCTGTGTGTATTTAATAGAGACACTGACTTCAGCGTTTTTCGCATCTTTCCCGTCGGGGACAATCTGCGGTTTGCTGCCATAACCATGTTGCCAGTTTATTTGCTGTTCATCAGTGATAGTGTGAAAAGCCCTCTGTGATGGTAACTTTCGTATGTCTACAGGAAAATACGGAGGAGACATGATGGGGGTTACAAGCTGCTCGATACTACGGCCAGCTAGAGAGGGGCCAAAGAAATCGATATCGGTATGTCCGTCGAAGAGGGGGGCGAAGAATGGGAAGCCAATGAGGTGATCACCATGAACGTGGGTTATCAAAAGTGATAGGTACAGCGGTTTGCCTTTGGTGCGACGTAGGAGGTCTTCACCCAGGCGGATAAGACCGCTACCTGCATCGAGGATGAGGGTATGTGAACCAGCTTGCACTTCAATGCAGGAGGTATTGCCTCCATGGCGTACAGTGCCAGGGCCCGGGGTCGGATAGCTGCCCCTGACGCCCCAGAAGCGAACGAGAAAACGTTGCGTGTCGGCCATGTAACTTTACTCCTGCCACTTCCATAATAATAGTGATGTCTGGTTGTTGCTATTATATCTTGCGACAGGAGAAAAGGGAAGAAATTGTTATTACGGCAAAATCAGGTGCAGGTCTCCGAATTCGTGCCAGAGGTAGCCCTTTTGCAGCGCCTGATGATAGGTGACTTTGAGATGTTCCAGGCCGGAGAGGGTTTCCAGCATTGAGAGGTGGGTTGCACATGGCTCGTGCAGGCCGGTGAGCAGAGCGTTGACTGTACGCAATCCTCTTTGTGGCGTGATGAGCAGATTTGTCCAGCCTTCACCAGGGTGAGCTACGCCTTCTACGTCGGTAACAGTTTCGAGGGCGCGGACGACTGTTGTGCCGATAGCGATAACACGTTTACCTCTTGATCTCGCTGCGTTCACCAGGCGAGCAGTCTCAAGGGGGACGCGATAGAACTCTTCATAGGGCGGTTCGTGGCTCTCGAGACTGGCAACACCTGTATGCAGCAGTAAGGGAGCAATTTGCACGCCGTGCGCGACCAGTTGTGTAATCAGTTCAGTGGTGAAGGCGCGCCCGGCTGAAGGCATTTCCGCGCTACCCTTCTCCGTGGCGAAGACGGTCTGATAGTAGCTTGACGGCCAGCTTTCCTTGACATAGCTATAGCGAATAGGGAAACCATGTTGCTCGAGGTAGTCGAGCAGTGGACGCGGCAGGTTTAGCGTGGCGATCCACAGGCGATGAGGGCCTTCCCCTTGACTATGGAGATAGGGGGCATGCAAGGTGACCTCTGCTCCGCCGGGCAATTGGAGTATCTCGCCAGCCCTTACATCATAGAAGGGTTTCGTCGCTTTACCGCTGAGGGCGCGTACCTCCACAACCCACAGGTCCGCCGGCAAATGGGTTGAAAGGTGCAATTCAAGCGGTGTGCCATCGGCACGGGTGGCATTGAGGGCAGCGTTCATTGTGCCGCTGGTGTTGATGACAAGCAGGTCGCCAGCTTGAAGAAATTCGCCAATGCTGCGGAAACGGGTGTGTACAACGCGGTCGGTCGAGTGATAGGAGACCATCAGGCGTACTTCGTCGCGAGCAAGACCACGCGCTTCTGGCGGCTTGCTTGCCTCTAGTTCCGGGGGGAGATCAAAATCCAATACTTTGTTACTGGGTATTGTTGAGTTTATTATTCGAAATGGAATTGAGTGTTTTAGGGTTTGCATAGTTGTTTGCGCCTTTGATTATGTTTGGTTATACGGACAGAATACGGGGCGACCGGGGGACGAAGCCGGGGCCGGGCGACCATAAGGGACCGGGCGATCGCGGGCCGGGCGACCACAAGGGTCGCCCCTACCATGGACGAATGGGCCGGGCGAGCCATTTCAGGTTTATGCGATGGCATGTTTATTCCGTTTCATGTTTATTCCGTTTCGGGCCCTACGAATTTCCGGCGGGCCGGTTTGGGGTGAGTGCGCGGGCGGGCCAGGGCGAGCACAAGGCATCGCCCCTACTATGGACGATCCGCTTCGCAGGCGGCTTCGAAAGCATAGTAGGGGCGATGCCTTGTGCTCGCCCTGGAACTTTGGTTTCATATTTACTGCTGTTTTATCTGCCATTTTCTGGAATAGAGCAGGATAACTGCCAGCCCTACACACACGCCAACCCACATTACAAACAGGCTTGTTTGATTGGGTAAGAACGAAGACGGCAAAACATTGGTCAAAGAATATTGAAACACCTGTAGGTGAGCCAGCGTCCTGTTGCGCCCGTTTGGCCCATTGAAGCTATTGAGAGAAGGCCAGAGGGATAGAAGGTTATAGATAAAGCCATACAATACCGACAGGCCCAATA
>WNGM01003660.1_pt1 | contig 29858 bp, 30 predicted proteins | sample 5400571 | NCBI WGS metagenome assembly WNGM01 (sample SAMN13153378, study PRJNA577476) | soil metagenome | isolation source: 100 cm soil or saprolite under Garry oak tree replicate 2 | place: USA:California | collected 2016-06-15 | reverse complement strand
GCGGCGCGCCGGCTCACCCGCCGATGCAGGCGGATGGCCTCGGCGATCTGGCTGCCGACGGTGAACACCGGGTTCAGCGAGGTCATGGGCTCCTGGAAGATCATCGAGATCTCTTTACCGCGGATCTTGCGCATCTGCGCGGGCGGCAGCTCGAGCAGGTTCCGGCCGTTGTAGGTGATCGCGCCGGCGACGATGCGGCCGGGCGGCGTCGGGATCAGCCGCATGATGCTGAGGGCCGTCACGCTCTTGCCAGAGCCGGACTCACCGACGATGCCGAGCGTCTCGCCCCGGTTGATGTGGAAGTCGATCCCGTCGACGGCGCGGACGACACCCTCGTCGGTGAAGAAGTACGTCTTCAGCCCTTTGACCTCGAGCAGCCGTTCGGCCATGACGCCCCCTCTAGCCCGCTACCATAACTGGCTCGCCTCGGACGGCGGGGCCTGGATCACAGACTCGCCTCGCCTTTGGCTGCGGCTCGCACTACCGGGGTCACAGACTCGCCTCGCGGCGCGCGTCGCCGAGCCTCCGCGGCCGCCGCTCGGCTCGCACTACCATCGACTGGTGATCTCGCCGAACGCCTCGAGCGCGCGCTCGACGTCCTCGACGTCGATGTCCTTGTGGGTGACGCAGCGGATCGAGGTCGGCCCGATCGCGTGGATCTTCACCTTCCGCGCGGCGCACTGCGCCACGAGCTCGCTCGTCGCCGCCTGGCTCGCACCGACTTCCCCCGGACGCTGGACGCCGAAGATGACGATGTTCGTCTGGACGGTCACCGGGTCGACGGCGAGTCCCGGCAGCCTCGCGACGCCCTCGGCGAGCCGGCGGGCGTTGGCGTGGTCCTCCGCCAGCCGGTCCACCATCCGCTCGAGCGCGACGATCCCCGCGGCGGCGAGGACGCCCGCCTGCCGCATGCCGCCGCCCACCATCTTGCGCACGCGCCGCGCCCGCGCGACGAGCTCGCGCGAGGCGCAGACCACCGAACCCACGGGCGCCCCCAGCCCCTTCGACAGGCAGAAGGTCACCGAGTCCGCGTTCCGCGCGAAGTCGCTCGCCGGGCGCCGTAGCGCGACGGCCGCGTTGAAGATGCGCGCGCCGTCCAGATGGACCGGCACGCCCGCATCGTGCGCGACCGCCGCCACGGCACCGATCTCCTCGGGCGTGCAGCACGTTCCGCCGTGGCGGTTGTGCGTGTTCTCGATGCAGACGAGCCCCGTCGGGGGGATGTGGATGTTGGCCGGCCGCAGCGCCTCACGCACCTGCTCGGGCGTGAGGAACCCGCGCGCCGTCTTCACCGGGCGCGTCTGTACCCCGCCGATGACCGCGGCGCCGGCGACCTCGTAGTTGAAGATGTGCGAGTCGAGGTCGAGGACGACCTCTTGGCCCGCGCGCGTGTGGCTCACCACCGAGACGAGATTGCCCATCGTGCCCGACGCCACGAAGAGGCCCGCCGCCTTGCCCAGCCGCTCGGCGGCGATCGCCTCCAGGCGCTTGACGGTCGGATCCTCCTCCCAGACGTCGTCGCCGACCTCGGCGCGCGCCATCGCCTCGCGCATCTCGGGCGTGGGGAGAGTCAGGGTGTCGGAGCGCAGGTCGACGATGTCGTGCACGGGATTTCGCCTCGTCTCACCGCTGGGCCCGAAGCCGCTGGACGGCGCGCCGGCCCCACTCGGTGTAGCCGTACTCGCTCGAGAGCCCGCGGAGGAGGTCGGCGGCCTCGGCGTTCTTGCCCTCGTAGAAGTTCACTTCGGCGAGCAGGTAGAGGGCCTCGGGGATCACGAGCGTGCGCGGATAGCGCTTGAGCACGAGCTCGAGCCGCTGGCGCGCCGCGCTCGGATTGCCCTGCGTGAAGTAGTAATTGGCGACCCACACTTCCTTCTGCGCCAGCCGCCCCCGGCAGACGTCGATCTTGGCGAGCCCCTCGGTCGCGTAGCGACTCTCCGGGTACTCCTTGACGAGCTTCCGGAACTGGTCGACCGCCTTCTGGGTGAGCCCCTGATCCTGCTCGACCGGCTTCATCTGATCGTAATAGCTCATCGCCAGGCGGTACTGGACGAGGTCGGCGATCTGGTGGCGGGGGAAGAACCCCACGAACGCCTCGAACTCCTTGATGGCCTTGTCGAACTCCGCCTCGCGATAATAGGCCTCGCCGATCAAGAAGCGCGCGCGCGACGCGTAGGACGAGTTCGGGTGGCGCTCGACGATCTTCTTGAAGTTCTCGCGGGCCGCGTCGTAGCGCTTCGCGGTCAACTCCTGCTCTCCGGTCGAGTAGAGCTCCTCGGCGGGGAGGATCGGCGTCGGGGCGGGCCGGAGCCAGCTGCAGCCGCTCGCGACCAGGAGCAGGCTTGCAAGAAGTATCCGCGCGCGCCGGGCAGGGCAGCTCAGCATGGAAAATCGGCACTTACATATAGCATATTCCGCCGCCAAAAACTCTTTGACTTCCGGGGGGCTGCCCGGTATTACGAGAGCACTCAGGAGGCGTCTCCTATGGCGTGGCCCCGCATGCTCAAAATCCGCCAGACCTTCCCTCGTCCCCGGGTGACCGACATCTCCGCCGCCGTCGCCCAGGCGCTCGGCACCGCGGAGCTCCCGATCAAACGCGGCGACACCGTCGCCGTCGGAGCCGGGAGCCGCGGGATCGCGAACATCGACGTGATCGTCGGCGCCACCGTTCGGTGGCTCCGGGATCTCGGCGCCAGGCCGTTCGTCTTCCCGGCGATGGGCAGCCACGGGGGCGGGACCCCCGAGGGGCAGCTCTCGGTGCTCGCGCACTACGGCATCACCGAGGCGGCCATGGGCTGCCCCATCCGGGCGACCATGGATGTCGTCCAGGTGGGTGAGGCGCTCGGCCTGCCCGTCTGGCTCGACCGCTACGCGGCGGAGGCCGACTGGATCGGCCTGGTCAACCGTGTGAAGCCCCATACCGACTTCAAGGGGTCGATCGAGTCGGGCCTCTTCAAGATGATGACGATCGGGCTCGGCAAGTACCAGGGCGCGATCCAGTACCATCGCGCCAACATCCACCACGGCTACGAGACCGTCATCACATCGGTCGGCCGCGAGGTGCTGTCGAAGTCGCGGATCGGCTTCGGCCTCGGGATCGTCGAGAACGGGTACGACGAGACCGCCCGGATCGAGGCGTTCACCGCGGAGAATCTCGAGGCCGGCGAGCGGCGCCTGCTCAAGGACGCGCGCGAATGGATGGCGCGGCTGCCCTTCTCCCCGATGGACGTGCTGATCGTCGAGGAGATCGGCAAGAACATCTCCGGCGCCGGCATGGATACGAACGTCATCGGTCGACCGTCCAACCCGCACGAGCCGTTTCCGGCCGATCCGAAGATCCTCTGGATCGTCGCTCTCGACCTGACCGCGGAGAGCTACGGCAACGCCGTCGGCATCGGCAACGCCGACTTCACCACGCGCCGGCTCGTGGACAAGATCGACATGAAGCCGACGCTCATCAATGCCATCACCGCCTGTGCACCGGGCGGGGCCAAGGTGCCGCCGACGTACGACGTCGACCGCGAGGCGATCGAGACCGCGCTCTCGTGCATCGGGCTGACGCCGCCCGAGCGGGCGCGGGTCATTCGCATCAAGAACACCCTGATGCTCGGCGAGATCGAGGTGTCCGAAGCGTTCCTGCCCGATCTCGCCAAACGCCCCGACCTCACCCAGCTCACCGACCCCGCGCCCCTCGCTTTCGACGCCGCGGGACGGCTCGCACCGATCGGCCGCGATTAACGCTCTCCTCGCGCGCCCGGTCGCGACGGCGGTGCTCCTGGCGTGAGGACGAGGCTCCTGTGGGCACTCGGTGCCCTCGCCGCCCTGGCCGCGGTCGCCTACGCGGGCTGGGCCTGGCACTACGCGGTCCACTACGTCTCGACCGACGACGCGTACGTCGAGGGCACGATCACCCCCGTGAGCGCCAAGGTGTCCGGCCACGTCGCCGCGCTCCTGGTCGGCGACAACCAGCCCGTGAAGGAGGGCGAGCTCTTGCTCCGCATCGACCCGCGCGACTACCAGGCGCGGGTCGCGCAGGCGCGCGCCGCCGTGTCGATGGCGGAGGCGAATTTAAAGGCGGCGCGCTCGGAGCTGCCGCTGGCTCGGGAAGAGACGCGCGCGGTGATCGACCAGGCGCGCGCGACCCTCGAGGGGGCGGTCGTCGCGGTGCGCGCGAGCGAGTCGGCGGTCGACGAGGCGCGCGCGCGGCTCGAGTCGCGGCGCGCGGCGGCCGGGCGTGAGCTCGAGCGCTTCCGGCAGCTCCTCCAGAGCGAGCTGGTCGCGCGACGCGACTTCGACGCGGCCGAGGCGGTCTACGAGACGACCAGCGCCACCGTCGAGGCGACCGAGCGGCGTCTCGCCCAGGCCGAGCGAGAGATCCAGCAGGCGCAGGCGGAGCTCGCCTCCCGCGCCCACGCCGTGGATCAGGCCAAGCAGCGCGTCGCCGAGGCGCGCGCGGCGCTGGCGCGCGCCGAGAGCCAGCTCCACCAGGTGGCGATCAAGGACGCGGCGGCGTCGCAGGCGGAGGCGCGACTGCGTGAGACGCAGGCGGACCTCGCCTTCGCCGAGCTCCAGCTCCAGTACACCGAGGTGCGTACGCCGATTGACGGCGTCGTCTCGAAGCGCTCGGTCGAGGTGGGGCAGGTGGTCCAGATGGGCCAGCCGCTTCTGGCGATCGTCCCGCTCCACGATGTCTGGGTGCTCGCGAACTTCAAGGAGACCCAGGTCTCCCGGATCCGCCCGGGCATGCGCGCGGAGGTCTGGGTGGACGGCGTCCCCGACCGCGCCTTCACGGGCAGCGTCAACTCGCTCTCGGCCGGCACGGGCGCGCGCTTCTCGCTGCTGCCTCCGGAGAACGCGACCGGGAACTGGGTCAAGGTCGTCCAGCGCGTCCCGGTGAAGATCCTCCTCGACGCGCGTGAGTTCGGCAACCCGCACACGCTGCGCGCCGGGATGTCGGTCATCGTGACGATCCGGGTGCGATGAACGGCGCCGGGTCGCGCCTGGCTCAGGCCATCCACGCGGGTCGCGGATTCGCGGACCCCGCCGCAACAGCCCCGTTGTCCACCGTGCGGAAGTGGCTGATCACCTTCTCGGTCATGCTCGTGACCGTGATGCAGATCCTCGACACGAGCGTGACGAACGTCGCCCTGCCGCACATGCAGGGCTCGCTCTCGGCCGGCGTCGAGGAGATGTCGTGGATCATCACGTCCTTCCTCGCCGCGAACGCGATTATCATCCCGGCGACGGGCTGGCTCTCGGGCCTGCTCGGGCGCCGACGCTTCTTCCTGATCTGCACGGTCCTGTTCACGGTCAGCTCGTTCCTCTCGGGCATCGCGCCCAACCTGACGTTCCTGGTGTTCGCGCGCGTGTTCCAGGGCCTCGGCGGCGGGCCGGTCATCCCGATCTCGCAAGCGATCCTCTGGGAGATCTTCCCGCTCCGTCAGCGAGGGATGGCGATGGCGCTCTGGGGCGTCGGGATCATGCTGGGCCCGATCCTCGGCCCGACCCTCGGCGGCTGGATCGCCGACAACTGGTCGTGGCGGTGGATCTTCTACATCAACCTCCCGATCGGCCTGATCGGCTTCATCATGGCCAGCGCGTTCGTGTTCGACTCGCCCCATCAGCGAAAGCCCGGGCGGGTCGACGTGCTCGGACTCGCGCTGATGGTGGTGGGGTTCGGGTGCCTGCAGCTGACCCTGGACTGGGGCGAGCGCGAGGACTGGTTCGACTCGCGCCTCATCACCGGGCTCGCCGTGGTGGCCGCCTGCGCCATCGTCGGGTTCGTCTTCCGTGAGCTCACGTGCGCCGAGCCGATCCTCGATCTCAGCGTCTTCAACGACCGGAACTTCGCGATCGCGAGCGTCGTCATCTCGCTCTCCGTCTTCGCGTTCTACGCGAGCATGCTGCTCTTGGCGCTCTACACCCAGAAGCTCCTTGCGTACGACGCGTGGACCTCGGGGCTCGTGCTGGCGCCGGGTGGGCTCGGCAACATGCTGTCGCTGCTCGTCGCGGGCCGGCTGGTCACCCGGATGGATCAGCGAATGCTGCTCGCCACCGGCTGCTTCATCAACGGCGTCGCGCTCTCGCTGATGTCCAACATGACGATCGGCGTGGACTACTGGAACCTCGCGTGGCCGCGCTTCGTCCAGGGGCTCGGCATGGGCTTCGTCTTCGTCCCGCTCCAGACGCTCGCCCTCGCGACCGTGCGCATGGAGCGGCTCGGGAACGCGACCGCGGCCTTCAACGTGGTGCGGAACGCGGGCGGGAGCGTGGGCGTCGCGCTCGCGACGACGCTCCTCGCGCGCCGGAGCCAGGCCCACCAGACCACGCTCGTCGGCCACGTCAACGTCTGGAGCGCCGAGACGGCGGCGCGCCTCAAAGGGCTCGCCGCGCAGTTCGTCGCGCAGGGCACCGACCCGTTCACGGCCGAACGCCGGGCGCTCTCGACCCTCTACGGCGACCTCGTCAACCAGGCGCGCGTGCTCGCGTATGCCGACGAGTTCTGGCTCTTGTCGATGATCTTTTTCGGGCTCCTCGCGATCCTCCCCTTCATGCGGCGCGTGCGGACCGAGCCCGCGAAGCCGCGCGAGGGGGCAGCCGCGGAGCGCGTCGAGGCGCTGCCGACGCCGACGGACTAGTCAACGTTGGGGGGAGCGACCGCCGCTCCCCCCAACTCCCCCCACCGGTCACCCGTGGCGGCCTCGTCTACGAGCCGGTTGCGCCGGCGGAGCCGGCGCTCGAAGCGGAGCCGGAGCTCGAGGCGCGGTCAGGTCGCGCCTGTGAAGTCGCCCCCTTCGACGAACTAGCGCTCCAGGCCGGGCGGGACCTGGTAGAGGTACTCCTTCAGGTACTCGATCTCGGCGCCCCGGTCCTCGATCGCGATCCGCATGAGGTCACGGATCGACAGCATCGAGAGCAGCCGCTCGCCGCTCACGACGGGCAGATGGCGGATGTTCGCCTGATCCATCTTGCGCATCGCGGACTGGTAGTCCTCGTCGGCGTCGGCCACGACGAGCCGGACCGTCATCACCTCAGCGACCGGGGTGCGGGCCGGGTCGAGGCCGCGGTCGACGACCTTCTGGACGATGTCGCGCTCGGAGAAGACCCCGACGAGCCTGTCCCCCTCCAGCACCGCCACGATGCCGACGTTGTTCGCCGCCATCGTGCGCGCCGCCTCGGCGACCGTCGCGCCGCGCTGGACCGTGAAGAGGAACCCGTGACGCATGATGTCGCGCAGCTTCTTCATTGGCGCACCCTCCCAAGGTTCTGGGCCGGTGGCGGACCGTGAAAGGTACAGGCGATAGTACCACCGAATGCGCTAGAGTAACGGCCGACCGGAGAACGCTTGTTCGGGAGAATCACAATGGCCAGGAAGCAACGACCCGCCGAGCCGCGCCGTGTGACGCCGGACGCCGTCGACCCGCGACACGCGTGGGACCGCCCCCTTCAGGCGCCCGGCCACATGCAGGTGGACTTCGAGGAGCGCGTGGACTTCCGCCGCCTGCACGCCTACCGGCTGGGCCGGGTTCGCCAGGCCCTGGCCGGCTCCGGCCTTGGCGCGCTGCTCGTCTTCGACCAGCACAACATCCGCTACATCTCGAGCACGGTCATCGGCGAGTGGGCCCGGGACAAGCTCACGCGCTGGTGCCTCCTGACCGGCAACGGCGAGCCCTGGGTGTGGGATTTCGGGTCGGCGGCCCGCCACCACCGGCTCTACGCGCCGTGGCTCCCGCCCAAGCACTCGCTCGCCGGCCTCGTCGGCCTGCGCGGCGCCGTCTCGCCGAAGGCGGGCCTGTTCACCCAGGCCGCGCGCGAGATCAAGGCGATCCTCGGCGAGGAGGGCGTCGTCGACATGCCCCTCGGCATCGACGTTGTCGAGCCGCCCTTCCTGTTCGCGCTTCAGGAGGCGGGCGTACGGGTGAGCGACGGCCAGCAGGTGATGCTCGAGGCGCGCGCGCTCAAGAGCGCGGACGAGCTCGCGCTCCTGAACATGGCCGCGGCGATGGTGGACGGGGTCTACCAGGATATCGCCGAGGCCCTCCGACCGGGCGTCCGCGAGAACGAGATCGTGGCGCTCGCGACGCAGCGGCTCTACGCCATGGGCTCCGACTGCGTCGAGGCGATCAACGCGATCTCGGGTGAGCGCTGCAGCCCCCACCCGCACAACTTCACCGACCGCCTCGTGCGCCCGGGTGACCAGGCCTTCTTCGACATCATCCAGTCGTTCGTCGGGTACCGGACCTGCTACTACCGCACCTTCAGCGTCGGCCGCGCGACCGCGGCGCAGGTCAGCGCCTACAAGAAGGCGCGCGAGTGGATGGACGAGGCGATCGCCCTGATCAAGCCCGGGGTGACGACCGACCGGATCGCCCGGGCCTTCCCGAAGGCGCAGGAGATCGGGTTCGAGACCGAGATGGCCGCGTTCGGCCTCAACTTCTGCCACGGGCTCGGGCTCGGTCTCCACGAGCGCCCCATCATCAGCCGCCTCAACTCGTTCGACGATCCGACGGAGCTCCACGCGGGGATGGTCTTCGCCGTCGAGACCTACTGCCCGGCGACCGACGGTGTCTCGGCGGCGCGCATCGAGGAGGAGGTGGTCGTCGCTCCCAAGGGCGCCCAGATCATCACGCTCTTCCCCGCCGAGGAGCTGCCGATCGCCCACCGCTACTAGCCGTGCACACGGTCCGCAGGCACGTCGTCCTCGCGGCCCTGGCGTCGGTCGCCGTCGCCGGCGACGCGGCGGCCCAGGGACCGATGCGGATCGGATTTCTCGCTCCGCTGTCGGGCGCCATCGCCGCGGCCGGCCGGGACATGTACAGCGGCTGCGAGCTCTTCTGGCAGGAGAGCGGCTGGCAGCTCGCCGGACGGAAGCTCGAGGTGATCCTCGAGGACAACGAGGGCCTGCCCGCGACCGCCCTCACCAAGCTCCGCAAGCTCGTCGAGAGCGACCAGGTCCACATGGTCGCCGGCGTCATCCTCTCGAACGTCGCGTACGCGCTGGTTCCGTACATCGAGGCCCAGGGGATCCCGACGCTCTACCCGATCAACTCCGCCGACGATCTCACCCAGCGCAAGCGGCCGACATGGCTGATCCGGACCGGCTTCTCGGCCGGCGGCAACATGCATCCGTTCGGCGAGTACGCGGCCAAGGTCCTGGGCTACCGGAAGGTGGTGACGATCGGCCTCGACTACGCGTTCGGCTGGGAGACGGTCGGTGGATTCCACAAATCGTTCGAGGACAACGGCGGGCAGATCGTCCAGAAGCTCTGGGTGCCGCTCAACGTGCAGGACTACGGGCCGTACCTCGCGCAGGTGAGGAAGGACGCCGACGCGGTGTTCGTCAATGCGCTGGGGCGATGGACGCTCCTGTTCGCGAAGGAGTACGCGGCCAGCGGTCTTCGCAACCGGCTGCCCCTCATCGCGGGCGGGACGTATACCGACGAACACATCCTCCCCCAGCTCGGCGACGAATCGCTCGGTGTGGTGAGCGCGCACCATTACTCGGCGTCCCTCGACACGCCCGCCAACCGCCGCTTCCGCGCCGCGTTCGAGAAGGCGTACAACCGCACGCCCTCGTTTTACTCGGAGAACTGCTACACCGGCGCACGGATCATCGGCGAGGCCGTGCGCGCCATCGGCGGCAGGGTCGAGGATCGGGCCGCCCTCATGGCAGCCCTCCGGAAGGTCGAGATCCAGGACGCCCCGCGCGGCCCCGTGAAGATGGACCCGTACGGCAACCCCACCCAGAACATCTACGTCCGTAAGGTCGAGCGCGTGGGCGGCCGGCTGCAGAACACCGTGATCCACACCTACCCGGCCGTGGGCCAGTTCTGGACCTACAACCCCGAGGAGTTTCTCAAGCAGCCCGTGTACTCACGGGACTTCCCACCCTGTCGTCACTGCTGAGCGCCGGCGCGGTTAGAGCAGCTTCTCCATGATGATCGTGTCCACCCACTTGCCGTCGAGCAGGCCTTGCTCTCGGTAGACGCCGACGGTGCGGAAGCCCAGCTTCTCGTAGAGCGCCCCGCCGACCGCGTTGAACGGAAAGGCGGACAGCACGAGCTTGTGGAAGCCGTGCGTCCGGGCCAGCTCGATCAGCGCTTCGAGCATCGCGCGCCCCACGCCCCGGCCGCGCCAGGCCCGCTCGACGTAGATCGAGAAGTCGGCGACGAACCGGTAGGCCTCCCGCGGGTTGAAGACGTTGAGGCTCCCCCAGCCGACCATTGTAGCGGGGGCCGCGAGTCCGGAAGACTCCGTGGGTGGCTTGACAAAGGTGCGCCCCGGCTCCGTTTCCCCTCCGCCGTGCCCGCCAACGAAGCGCGGCTCCGTCGCTTCGGCCACGACCACCGGGTGGCGCGGGCTCCGGTTCGCGAGCCACCGGCGGCGCTCCTCCGGCGTGCGCAGCTCGGTCTCGAGCGTGGCGACCCGGTCCTCGATGCCCTGGTTGTAGATGCGGCAGATCGCGTCGGCGTCGGCCGCCGTCGCGGGCCTCACGCGGTAGTCGGTCACTGGAGCGGGCTCCGCGAGACCGGCGCCATCGAGGGTGGCCTGAGACAGGGGCGGGTCGGCTTCATTCGAGCTCCCGTGCATCGAGTCGCCCGTCCTCCTGGAGCCGCGCGAACTCGTCGAGTGTCTTCCTGAGACCGTCGGCGAGCGCGGTCGGCGGCGCGGGGCCCAGGTCCTTCTGGTACCGCGCGTCGTCGAGTGCCGCCGGGAAGGGGATCGGCTGTTCGACGTGCGTGATCAGCCCTTGCGCGCGGGGCCACGCCGCCTCGATCATGCGCACCAGCTCGGCGATCGCTACCGACGCGCCGTGGAGGTTGTAGACGCGGGCGCCGTCGAGGCGGGAGGCCGCCGCGGCGAGGAGCGCGCGCGCGACATCCTCGACGTAGACGAGGTCGGTCCGCCCGCCCCACCGAATCTTGAACGCGCGTCCGAGCACGGCGGACTTCATGGCGAGCGTCGGATCGGCGGTGACGCCGAAGTCGCGCCCGGGCCCGTAGACCGAGAGGGGGCGAAAGCCCATCGAGGACAGCCTGTGCTCCGCCCAGTAGACCCGCGCGGTCTCCTCGTTGGCGACCTTGTAGACGCCGTAGTGCGTCGCCGGGAGTCTGGGCGCGTCGTCTTTGATCGGGCCGGGAGGGTAGAGGTCGGGCGCGCCGAAGACGGCGGCGGAGGAGGCGTAGACGACACGCTCCACCCGACCCTCGCTGGCTCGCGCCGCCTCGAAGACGTTTGCAGTACCGACGACGTTGACCAGGGCGCCCCTCGACGGGTCCTGGCGGCAGAGCGGGACCTGCCAGGCCGCGAGATGGATGATGCGGCGGATCGCGTGGTGGCGCACGACGCGGACCAGGGCGTCGCGGTCCGCGATGTCGCCCCGCACGATCGTGATCCGGCGCGCGACGTCGTCCCCCGCGATCATCCGCGGCCGCCACGGGTCGTCCCCGACGTCGAAGACGACGGGACGCTCACCCCCCGCCAACAGCCCGCGCACGACCCACGAGCCGATGCAGCCGAACGCGCCCGTCACCAGGGTCGCCATGAGCCGGAAAATATCACATGCGGCACGGAGCCGCGTCGCGCCTGGCTCGGGCCACCCACGACTGGCGCCGAGCACGCGGTCCCCGCTACAACATCGCCGGGCCGCGCCTCGTCTCAGGCCACCCACGGAGTAGACCGCCCTCGCGGTCCCCGCTACAATGGCCGCCGTGTTCCAGAGCGAGCGGTTCTTCCGCGAGGCCTGGCCCCAGATCTCGCAGGCGTTCGCGTCGCCGACGGACGCGGCGAGCGACGTCGAGTGGATCGTCGGGGTCGCGGCGCTCGAGGCCGGCGCGCGGATCCTCGACGCCCCGTGCGGGTTCGGCCGCCACTCGATCGAGCTCGCCCGCCGTGGCTTCCAAGTGACGGGCGTGGACTTCAGCGAGACCGAGCTCGACCGCGCGCGGAAGGCCGCCACCGAGGCCGGCGTCCCCCTGCGGCTCGTCTGCCAGGACATCCGGGACATGGAGTTCCCGGGTGAGTTCGACCTCGCGGTCAACCTCTTCAGCTCGATCGGTTACTTCTCCGACGACGAGGATCGACTGGTGATCGACCGCTTCTGGCGCGCGCTCAAGCCAGGCGGCGTGTTCGTGCTCGACACCCGGAACCGTGACCAGCTGGTGCGCTCGCTGCCGCCCGAGGAGCGCAAACGCGTGAACGGCTGGACGCTTCGCATCGAGAACGCGTTCGATCCCGCGACGAGCCGCTGGCGCGCGCGGTGGTGGCGGAGCAAGCGTGCGATCGCGAAAGCGAAGGAAGGCGCCGCGGAGCTGATCGGCGAGAGCGAGATCCGGCTCTATTCCGCCCACGAGCTCTCGGCGATGCTGCGGCCGGAGCGCTGGGGCCACGTGGAGCTCTACGGCGGGCTCGACGGCACGCCGTTCTCGCTCGACGCCCCCCGCCTGGTCCTCGTCGCCCGGAAATAGCGCTCGCGTACGCGAGGGAAAGGAGACCGCGCCGATGGCCACCGAGTCGCGTCCTCTGGTCGTGCTCGCCGGTCCGATCAATCCCGACGGCAAGGCGCTCCTCGAGCGGGAGGCCCGCGTCGTGGTCTGCGACGACGAGACCGAGGCCGGGCTCGCGAGGGTCGCCGCCGAGGCGGCAGGAATACTGTTCCGCCTTCGGCCGAGCTGCACCGAGAGCCTGATGGCTGCGTGCACGAAGCTCAGGGTCGTTGGCCGGCACGGCGTCGGCCTGGACACGGTGGACATTCCTGCCGCGACCCGGCTTGGTGTGGCGGTCGTCCACGCTCCCGGCTCGAACTCTCAGGCCGTGGCCGAGCACGCGCTGATGCTCATGCTCGCCTGTGTGAAGAGGACGCGCCACATCGACACCCTGACGCGGAAAGGGGACTGGGGAGCCACGCGGGTCGTGGGCAACACGGAGCTCGCCGGGAAGACGCTCGGCATCGTTGGCGTCGGCAACATCGGCCGCCGCGTGGCGAAGTTCGCCGGCGCGATCGGGATGCGGGTCCTCGCTTACGACAAGTACGTGCCCGACGACGAGGTGCGCCGCCGCGGGGCGGAACCCGTGAAGAGCCTCGAGGCCCTCCTGCCGCAGGTCGAGGTCCTCACGTGCCACACGCCGCTGACGTCCGAGACGACGCACATGATCAACGCGAAGACGCTCGCGCTCATGAAGCCGGGGGCCATCTTCGTCAACACCTCGCGCGGTCCCGTGCAGGACGAGCGCGCGCTCTTCGAGGCCCTCACGCGGGGGCACCTGGGCGCCGCGGGCCTCGACGTGTGGGAGGAGGAGCCGACGCCCCTCGACAACCCCCTCCTGAATCTCGAGAACGTCGTCTGTTCCCCGCACGTCGCCGGCGTCACGCGCGAGGCGAATCGACAAATGGCGGTGCAGGTCGCGGGCGAGATGCTGCGCGTGCTGCGGGGCGAGAAGCCGGAGGTGCTCGTAAACCCGGAGGTGTGGCCGCGCCTCGGCCAGAGGTAGAATGGCTCCATGCCGATCGACGCGCGCCATCCGCGGGAGATCCGGCGGGACATCCGGAATGGCAAGCTGACGGGCATCACCGCGGGGCTGGGCGCGAACCACGTCCAGGCCAACCTCGCGGTGCTCCCGAAGGCCTCCGCGTACGACTTCCTCCTCTTCTGCCAGCGCAATCCGCGGCCGTGCCCGCTGCTCGAGGTCACCGACGTGGGCTCGGCCGAGCCCGTCGGTGTCGCCCCGGGCGCCGACCTCCGAACCGACATCCCGCGCTACCGGATCTACACGCGCGGCGAGCTGACGGACGAGGTGACGGACGCGACACCGTACTGGCGTGACGACCTCGTCGCGTTCCTGCTCGGCTGCTCGTTCACGTTCGAGTGGGCGCTGCTCGAGGCCGGCGTCCGCCTCTGGCACGTGGAGCACGGCAAGAACGTCGCGATGTGGCGGACGTCGATCCCGTGTCGGCCGGCGGGCGTCTTCCACGGGCCCATGGTCGTCTCGATGCGCCCCATCGCCGCCGCCGACCTCTCGAAGGCGGTGACCGCGAGCGCGCGCTTCCCCGGCGCCCACGGCGCGCCGGTCCACATCGGTGATCCCGCGGCGATCGGGATCAAGGACCTCGATCGGCCCGAATGGGGCGACCGTCAGGAGTTCAGGCCGGGCGACGTGCCGGTCTTCTGGGCGTGCGGCGTGACGCCCCAGGCGGTCGCGCTCGCCTCGAGGCCGCCGTTCATGATCACGCACAGCCCGGGGCACATGTTCCTCACCGACCTCCCGAACTCCGCGCTCGCGGCGCTGTGAGCGTGAGGTTTCTCCCGGCGGGCGATCTCGCCGTCCTGGTCGAGTTCGACGAGGAGATCAGCGTCGAGGTGAACACGCGCGTCCGGGCGCTCGAGTTCTTGATCCAGCAGAAGGGCCTGACGGGCGTCGTCGAGACGGTCCCGACCTTCCGCTCGCTGCTCGTCTACTACGACCCACGCGCCGTCGGCTACGACGCCGTCTGCGCCTCGATCACGGAGCTCCTGCCCCAGGCGGGGACGGCCGTCCTGCCTCCCTCGCGCCTGGTCGAGCTGCCCTGCTGCTACGAAGACCCGGCGCTCGGCTTCGAGCTCCGGGCGGCGGCCACGCGGCTCGGCATCTCGACGGCCGAGCTCGTGAAGCTCCACAGCGGCGCCGAGTACCTCGTCTACTTCATCGGCTTTACCCCGGGGCTCCCGTACATGACCGGAATGCCAGAGCGGCTCACGATCCCGCGCCTCGAGACGCCACGCACGAAGACGCCGGCGGGGAGCGTCGGTATCGGCGGCACGCAGTGTTGCGTCTACTCGGTCGAGAGCCCCGGCGGCTTCTGGGTGCTCGGTCGCACACCGCTCCGCCTCTACGACCCGGAGTCGCCCGAGCCGGTTCTGCTCCGCCCCGGGGACCGCGTGAGCTTCCGAGCGATCGACCGCGGCGAATACGACACGATCGCCGCGCGCGTCGCCGCGCGAGCCTACGCGCCGGTGATCACGTGATCGGGATCCTCGACCCAGGGCCCCAGACGACCGTACAGGACCTCGGCCGGTCCGGTCAGCTTCGCTACGGCGTCCCGCCGTCCGGCCCGGTGGACCGACTCGCCTTCGTCCTCGCCAACCGCCTCGTCGGCAACCCCGACGGCGCGGCGGCCCTCGAGGGTACGCTGCTCGGGCCGCGCTTCGAGGTGGACGCGCCGTGCGCGGTTGCGGTCACCGGCGCCGACACGCCCGTGACGATCAACGGCCGGGAGACGCCGGCCTGGACGACGCTCACGCTCAAGCCCGGCGACGTGGTCAAGCTCGGTCCGGCGCGCTCCGGGGTGCGGAGCTACGTCGCGTTCTCGGGTGGCCTCGACGTTCCCCCGGTGATGGGCTCACGCTCGACCTATCTCCGCGGGCGGCTCGGCGGGCTCGAGGGACGCGCGCTCCGGAGAGAAGACCGGCTCCGCCTCTTTGCGGTCCCTCCGCCACGCCCCTGGCGCGTCGCGCCCCGCGCGGTGCCCGCGTACGGCCATGGGCGCGCGCCTCTCCGGCGAGCGGATCACGCACTCGCGCGGCCACGACATCATCTCGGACGGCATCGCGCTCGGCTCGATCCAGATCCCCGGAGACGGTCTGCCGATCGTCCTGCTGGTCGATCGGCAGACCACCGGCGGCTACACGAAGGTCGCGACCGTCTGCTCGTTCGACATCGGGCGCGTCGGGCAGGTCAGACCCGGGCAATCGCTCCGGTTCCGCGCGGTCACCGTGGACGAGGCCCACCGGCTGCTGTACCTTGCCGACGCAGCCCTCGAGACAGGGCTGCGGGAGGAGATCGCATGAGTATCGAGAAGGAGCTCCACGAGTACACGGCGAAGACGGTCCGCTCCCGTGCCCTGCACGAAGAGGCGGTGGCGGTCATGCCCGGCGGCAACAGCCGCACGACGACGTTCTTCGACCCGTACCCGTTCTACATCCAGCGCGGCCAGGGCGCCCACGTCTGGGACGCCGACGACAACGACCGCCTCGACTTCAACGGCAACTACACGAGCCTGATCCTGGGCCACGCGCCGCCGGAGGTCGTCAAGGCGATCCAGGAGGCGGTCGCGCAGGGGCTCTCGTTCCCGGGGCCGACGGAACACGAGGTGCGGCTCGCGCAGATCTTGACCCGGCGCGTGCCGTCGGTCGAGCAGATCCGCTTCACGAACTCCGGCACCGAGGGGACGATGAACGCCGTGCGCCTCGCTCGCGCGTTCACGGGTCGGCCGAAGATCGCGAAGTTCGAGGGCGCCTACCACGGCACCCACGACTGGGTGCTCGTGAGTGTCGCGCCCGACCCGAAGGCGGCCGGGAGCCGCAAGCGTCCGAAGCCCCTGCCCGCGTCTGCCGGGATCCCGCCCGCCGTGCTCAAGCACACCGTGGTCCTTCCGTGGAACGATGGGGAGGCGTGCGAGGCGATCATCGAGGCGGAGGCCAAGAACCTGGCCGCCGTCATCGTGGATCCGCTCCTGGGGATCGGGGGTGTGATCCCGCCCGTCGACGGGTTCCTCCAGCGGCTTCGCGCGCTCACCGAACGCCACGGGATCCTCCTGATCTTCGACGAGGTCATCTCGTTCCGGATCGCGTGGGGCGGGGCGCAGGAGCGCTTCGGCGTCCGGCCCGACCTCACGACGTTCGGCAAGATCATCGGCGGCGGCCTGCCGGTCGGCGCCTTCGGCGGTCGGGCCGACGTCATGAGCTACTACGACCCGCGCAAGGGCGCAGCACGCATCAGCCACGGCGGGACCTTCAACGCAAACCCGGCGACGATGGCGGCGGGCGTCGCGACGCTCAACGCGCTCACGCCCGAAGCGTACGCGCGCCTCGACGCCCTGGGCGAGCGGCTCCGCGGCGGCGTGGCGCGCCTGCTGGCCGCGACGCGACGCAAGGGCCAGGTCTCCGGCGTCGGCTCGCTCTTCTGTCTGCACTGGACCGCCGAGCCGCTCACCGACTACCGCTCGAGCCGCCCCCGAGACCCCGAGGCCCCCCTCCGCCATTTCATGGGGCTCCTGAACGAAGGCATCCTCCTCACCCAGCGGGGGCTCGGCGCCTGCTCGCTGGCGATGATGGAGGAGGACATCGACCGGTTCGTCAACGCGCTCGCCCGCGTCACGGCGCGGAGCTAAGGAGTCAGGGGGATGGCGACGAAGCACATCGATCTCAACTGCGACATGGGCGAGAGCTACGGTCGGTGGACCCTCGGCGCCGACGAGGAGATCATGCCCTGGATCACCTCGGCGAACGTCGCGTGCGGCTTCCACGGGGGCGACCCTCACGTGATGCGCAAGACCGTCGCGCTGGCGCTCCGGCACGGCGTGGCGATCGGCTCACACCCGGGCCTGCCGGACCTCATGGGCTTCGGCCGTCGCGTCATGGACGTCACGCCACAGGAGGTCAAGGACTACCTCTGCTACCAGACGGGCGCGCTGCGCGAGTTCGTGCGCGCCGCCGGGAGCGATCTCCAGCACCTGAAGCCGCACGGGATCCTCTACAGCATGATGGAGAAGGACGAGGCGCTCGCCGTCGCGGCAGGCGAGGCGGTGCTCGAGTCCGGCGGCCCGGAGCTGATTCTGATGACGCTGGCCTCGGGCAAGTACGACGCGGCGTGCCGCAAACGGGGCGTGCGCGTGGCCTCGGAGGGCTTCGCGGACCGCGCGTACAACGTCGACGGCACGCTGGTCTCGCGCAAGCTCGCGGGGTCCCTGATCACCGACCCGGAGCGCGCGGCCGCCCAGGCGGTGAAGATGGCGGTCGAGGGACGGGTGCGCACGCTCGACGGCGTCGAGATCGACATCTCGGTGCAGACCATCTGCTGCCACGGCGACACGCCGGGCGCGCAGAAGATCGTGCGGATGGTCCGTGAGGCGCTCGATAAGGCGGGGTGCCGCGTCCGGCCGCTGCGCGAGTGGCTTCCGAAGGCCTGACCGCATCCCGGACGAGAACCGACGATCCTCGAGGAGGGCGCATGGAGAAGCATGGGGTTGCGGCTCTGCTGGTCACGCTCGTGCTCGCCGGTTGCGCGTCGTCGACGCAGCCCTCGGTCATGGTGTACCCGGCCAAGGGCCAGAGCGCGGAGCAGCAGACGCGCGACAGCGGCGAGTGTCAGACGTGGGCGAAGCAGCAGACCGGCTTCGATCCCGCGACCGAGGCCGGCAAAGGCGCGGCGGTCGGCGCGGTGGTCGGCGCGATCGGCGGCGCCGCGGCGGGTGCGGCGATCGGCGCCGCCACCGGGGGCGGCGCGGGCAGGGGCGCGGCGGTGGGCGCGACCGTCGGCGGTCTGGGCGGCGCGGCGGGCGGCGGGACGTACCAGTACTCGAAGAGCAAGGAAGGATACGACCGCGCCTACGCCGCGTGCATGCAGGGCCGGGGCTACGCGGTGAAGTGATCCCCTGGACACCGCGCGGAGCCTGAGGACCCGGGACGGCGCGGTGATCGGCTACCGGCTCTGGCGGCCGGGAGCCCCGAGGCGCACGCTCGTCCTGCTCCACGGTCTCGGCAGCAACCTCACCCGCTGGTCGGAGTTCGTCGCCAACACGTCGCTCAGGGCGGACTGGGACATCCTGCGCCCGGACCTCCGCGGCCACGGTGGCTCGCTCGACCGCGGGCGGATCGGGATGGACGAGTGGTGCGCCGACCTCGCCGCGGTCCTCGAAGCGGAGCGCGCACCACGGGCCGTCGTCGCCGGCCACTGTCTCGGCGCCAACATCGCCGTCGAGTTCGCCCGGCGCGATCCCGGAGCGGTTCTCGGGCTCGTGCTCATCGAGCCGATGCTGCGCGACGCGCTCCGTGGCAGCCTGAGCGCGACCGCCCGACTCCGGCCGCTCTCGGTGCCGGTGGTGTGGCTCGTCCGTGCCCTCAACGCGCTCGGCATCCGCCGACGGCGTGTGGCGCCGCTCGATCTGGTCGAGCTCGACCGCGGGACGCGCGCCGCCATGTCGCAGGGCGGCTCCGGGACGATCGCGCGGCGCCACGCGGCTCCCTGGGTCGATCTCGCCACGACGCCCACCGCGGTGTATCTCCAGTCACTGATGGCCGTGAACCGCGGCGTGGCCGATCTCGAGGCGATCCGCGTCCCGGTCCTGGCGCTCCTCTCCACGGGCGGCGCGCTCAGCGACCCCGTGCTCACCGAGCGACGGTTGCGCGCGCTGCCGAACTGCCGGGTCCTCCGGCTCGCCGCCGAGCACTGGATCCCGACGGAGCAGCCCGAGGCGATGCGGAACGCGATCGAGGAGTGGTGCACGGAGCTCGCGACGGCCGCGCGGCCTTGACCCTGGCCCCGCGGCGATGGTCTACTGAATCGCTCGTGGACACACCACTCCAGCGCACCCCGCTCTACGAGGCGCACGTCAAGGCCGGCGCGCGCATGGTCCCCTTTGGCGGCTGGGAAATGCCGGTCCAGTATGCGGGGATCGTCGAGGAGCACCGCGCGGTCCGCGGCGCCGTCGGCCTCTTCGACGTGAGCCACATGGGGGAATTCGAGGTCGCGGGGCCGCACGCCCGCGTCGTGCTCCAGTCCCTCACCACCAACGACGTCGCCGCGCTCGCGGTCGGCCAGGTCCAGTACTCCGTCCTCTGCTACCCGAACGGCACGATCGTGGACGACCTCACCGTGTACCGCCTCGCGGACGACCGGTTCATGCTGACGGTCAACGCCGCGAACATCGACAAGGACTGGGCCCACGTGACTCAGTACACGGAGCACGGCAAGGACGCGCGCTGGACGAACGTCTCGGCGGACACCGGGCTCATCGCGGTGCAGGGGCCCCGGGCCGAAGCGCTCGTCGGCCGCCTCGCCGATCAGGACGTGACGAAGATCGGCTACTACCGCTTCGCGCGGGGCAGAGTGGGCGGAGTGCCGGCGCTCGTCTCCCGCACGGGCTACACGGGCGAGGACGGGTTCGAGCTCTACGCGAAGGCCGCAGACACCGCGCGGCTCTGGGCGGCGCTCCTCGGGGCGGGCCACGGCGACGGCGTGCAGCGGATCGGGCTGGGCGCGCGCGACACGCTCCGGCTCGAGATGAAGTACGCGCTCTACGGCAACGACATCGACGACACGACGAACGCGCTCGAGGCGGGACTGGGCTGGGTCGTGAAGCCGGCCAAGGGTGCCTTCATCGGCGGGGAGGCGCTCGAAAAGATCCGCGCCGAGGGCGTGCGCCGCAAGCTGGTCGGCATCGAGATGGTGGACAAGGCGGTCGCGCGCCACGGCTACCCGGTGCTGAAGGACGGGCGCCGGGTCGGCGTCGTCACGTCGGGCTCCTACGGCCCGTCCGTGGACAAGTACATCGCCATGGCGTACGTCGAGGCGCCGCTCGCCGGCGTGGGCACGGAGCTCGCGGTCGAGGTCCGCGGAGCGGCGAAGGCCGCGCGCGTCGTCAAGACGCCGTTCCATCCTTCACGAGTGAAGAAGGCATAGCCATGTCCAACATCCCCAAAGATCTCAAGTACACGCGCGAGCACGAGTGGGCGAAAGCGGAAGGCGACCGGGTGCGCGTCGGCATCACCGCGTACGCGCAAGAGCAGCTCGGCGACGTCGTCTTCGTCGAGCTGCCGAAAGTCGGGACCAAGGTGACCGCGAAGAGGCCGTTCGGCGTCGTCGAGTCGGTCAAGGCGGTGTCCGACCTGTTCGCGCCCGTGTCGGGCGAGGTCGTCGAGGTCAACGGCGAGCTGCCCAACAAGCCCGAAACCGTCAACCAGGACCCCTACGGAAAGGGCTGGATGATCGTCGTCAAGCCGTCGAGCAAGGCGGACTGGGACCAGCTCCTGACCGCTCAGCAGTACGAGGAGCTTCTGAAGCAGGGAGGCCATTGATGGCGTCGCGGTACATCGCCAACACGGCGGCCGAGCAGAAGCGGATGCTCGGCGTGATCGGTGCCGGCTCGCTCGAGGAGCTGCTCGTCAAGATCCCCGCCAAGGCGCGCCTCTCTCGCCCGCTCGGCCTCAGGCCGTCGCTCGCCGAGACCGACCTGATCCGCCACATGAAGGCGCTCGCGGCGCGGAATGCCGACGCGGACAGCCACGTCTGCTTCATGGGAGCGGGCTCCTACGACCACTACGTCCCGAGCCCGATCAATCACCTGATCTCCCGCGGCGAGTTCTTCACCGCGTACACGCCCTACCAGCCCGAGGCGAGCCAGGGGACGCTGCGGACGATCTACGAGTATCAGACGATGATCGCCGAGCTGACTGGCATGGACGTGGCGAACGCGTCCATCTACGACGGCGCGTCGTCACTGGCCGAGGCGGCGCTGATGGCGCACGCCGTCACCGATCGGCGCGAGGTCGTGCTGTCGCGCGGGGTGAACCCGCTCCACCGGCGCGTCGTCGCGACCTATTGCGAGGGGCCGGGGATCAAGCTCCGCGACGCCGGTGCGCCCGACGGCGTCACCGACCTTGAAGCGGCGAAGAAGCTCGTCGGCGCCAAGACCGCGGCGCTCGTCGTCCAGACGCCGAACTTCTACGGCTGTCTCGAGGACGTCTCCGCGGCAGCCGAGATCGCTCACGCGGCCGGCGCGCTGCTCGTCGTCGTCGCCGACCCGGTGAACCTCGGCGTGCTCGAGGGGCCCGGAAAGCTCGGGGCAGACATCGTCGTCGGGGAAGGGCAGGGGCTCGGCGTGCCGATGAGCTTCGGCGGCCCAAACCTCGGCGTCTTCGCCGCGAAGAAGGAGCTCGTGCGCCGGATGCCGGGCCGCCTGGTCGGCGCCACGGTGGACAAGGACGGCGCGCGCGGCTTCGTGCTGACGCTGCAGACGCGCGAGCAGCACATCCGCCGCGCGAAGGCGACCTCCAACATCTGCACCAACGTCGCCCTCTGCGCGCTCATGGCGACGATCTACCTCGCGACGCTCGGGCGGCACGGCCTCGTCAAGGTCGGCGAGCTCTCGGCGGCGAAGGCCCACTACGCGGCCGAGCGCCTGGCGAAGGTCTCCGGCGTGTCGCTCCGCTTCGGCGCGCCCTTCTTCAAAGAGTTCACGCTGAAGCTCCCGAAGCCGCCGGAGCGCGTCGTCACGAAGCTTGCGAAGCAGGGCTTCCTCGCGGGCGTCCCGCTCAAGACCTTCGACCGCGGCCTCGCCGACTGCCTGCTGATCGCCGTGACCGAGAAGCGCACGAAGGCCGAGATCGACGGGTTCGCCGCGGCCCTCGAAAAGGCGGTGGCCTGATGGCCGCCTCTGCCTACGACAGGCTGATCTTCGAGCTGTCCTCGCCGGGGCGCGAGGCCTTCTCGCTCGCCGAGGCCGACGTGCCGCAGGCCGACGTGACGAAGCTCCTTCCCGCCAGCCACCTCCGCAAGGAGGCGCCGGCGCTGCCGGAGGTCTCCGAGTTCGACATCGTCCGCCACTACTCGCGTCTCTCGCGCATGAACTACGGCGTCGACACGCACTTCTACCCGCTCGGCTCGTGCACCATGAAATACAACCCGAAGCTCAACGAGGACATGGCGCGCCTGCCGGGCTTCGCGAAGCTCCACCCGCTGGCGGCCGAGACGCTCTCGCAGGGCGCGCTCCAGCTCATGCACGAGCTGGCGCAGGACCTCGCCGAGATCGCCGGCATGGACGCGGTGTCGCTCCAGCCCGCCGCCGGCGCCCAGGGCGAGTTTGCGGGCGTGCTGATGATCCGCGCCTATCACCTCTCGCACGGGGAGAAGCGGACGAAGGTGCTCGTGCCCGACTCCGCCCACGGGACGAATCCCGCGTCCACCGCGATCGCCGGTTACGAGGTCGTCGAGGTCAAGTCGCTGCCGAACGGCGAGGTGGACGTGGACGCGCTCGCGCGCACCCTCGACACCGACGTCGCTGCGTTCATGATCACGGTGCCGAACACGCTCGGCATGTTCGAGCCGCGCATCGTCGAGATCAGCGAGCTGTGCCACGCCAAGGGCGTGCAGGTCTACATGGACGGCGCCAACCTCAACGCGATCCTCGGCATCACGCGCCCGGGCGACCTCGGCTTCGATGTGTGCCATTTCAACCTGCACAAGACCTTCACGACGCCGCACGGCGGCGGCGGCCCGGGCGCGGGCCCGGTCGGCGTCAAGGCTCACCTCGAGCCCTTCCTCCCGGTGCCCGTGGTCACCAAGGACGGAGACGGCTATGCGCTCGACTGGAAGCGGCCGAAGTCCATCGGCAAGCTCCAGGCCTTCTGGGGTAACTTCGGCATGCTCGTGCGCGCCTACACCTACCTTCGCACGATGGGACCCGACGGCCTCCGGTCCGTTTCCGACAACGCCATCCTGAACGCCAACTACATCATGAAGCGGCTCGAGAAGGATTACGACGTCGCCGTCCCGGGCCCGTGCATGCACGAGTGCGTGCTCTCGGCGCGTCGTCAGAAGAAGCTCGGCGTGACGGCCACGGACATCGCCAAGCGGCTGCTCGACCTCGGTTTCTACGCCCCCTCGACCTACTTCCCGCTGATCGTCGAGGAGGCGCTGATGATCGAGCCGACCGAGACCGAGTCGAAGGAGACGCTCGACGCGTTCTGCGACGCGATGATCCAGATCGCGCGCGAGGCCGAGTCGAATGCCGCCGTGATCCACGACGCCCCCGTGACGACGCCCGTGCGCCGACTCGACCAGACCAAGGCCGCTCGCGAGCCCGACCTCCGCTGGACCCGCCGGCCGTAGCGCCGGCCGCGCCTTGCCGGTTCGCCCATCGGCAGGCTATAGTGCCTGCCGATGGCCGGACGGATTCTCGCGCTGACACGGCTCGCTGTGTTTCAACCCAAGGCCGCCAAGATATGCCGCAGGATCTCGCAGCGTATCTCGATGGCGTCAACCCGCGCTTCATGCCCAACACGCCGAAAACGAAGGGCAGGGGTGACACGCACGGCCGGAGACGGCTCCGCAATAGGCCGCAGGAACTCGCAGCATCTAGAGTGTTATGCAGACCTGCCTATCCCGCAGTCGAATTCTAGTTGGGCGTCATAGATAAATGGCGAAGGAATATTTGCAAAAATTGTCCGCGCTAATCTTGCGACTGGATATTGAGAAAGAAGTCGATTGTCGGATAGAGGTAAAACATCTCTTCACCGGGGCAGCTCTTTACGTTAATAAAGTCATTTGTGCGTCGTGGTCTCCTGTAGGTCTGGCTTTTAAGCTGCCTGAGAAAGAAGTCGCTAGTTTAATAAGCAGTGGAAAAGCCAAGCCCTTAAAATATTTTCCAAACGGTCACGTGAAAAGGGGCTACGCACTGTTTGAGTCACCAGAAAAAAGCAGGCCAAGAAGATGGAAGGCGTATTTTGTAAAGGCCATTAAGCACAGCCATGAATAGACACATAACAACCGGTTCCACGCGACCGGCTGCGCCGGCGCGTGAACCGGGGCGTTCGGCCGCTTGTCGAACGGCCCAGTGAATCGGATATCCTTCACACGTCCATGTGCAGCATGCCAGCGGTGAAGCCAAGTTCTGGCTGGAGCCGCAGGTGGAACTGGCGGCTGATTACGGACTCGGGGCAATTCGCATCAACGCAGCTCGCAAGATCATCGAGGAGCATGTAGATGACATCCGCTCGGCCCGGGCAAAGCACTTCCGCGGTTGAGGTGACCAATGTGTCACCTCATGGCTTCTGGTTGCTCGTAGAGCAACGCGAATACTTCGTCCGATTCACGGACTTCCCGTGGTTTCGTGACGCTACTATTGCGGAATTGATGAGGGTGGAACTGCCGAGTCCGCATCATCTGTACTGGCCAGACCTAGACGTCGACCTGGCTGTCGAGTCGTTAGATCATCCAGAGCGGTATCCACTGGTGAGCCGCGCGCGGCCGACCAAGCGCTTGCAGCCGACGAAGGCGCGACGGCCATCTCAGGGAACACGAGGCCGTGGGGCGCGCCGTCGCGGCTGAAACGCGCGTTGGGCGGCAATCATGCGGAGGCTGAAGGAGAATGGAGTCGCCGCGCGGTACACTTTTTCATTCGCGCGAAGGAGCGGCTCCAGTACACCGTTCTCTTAATCGGAGGCGAACATCGTGGCAACCGTTAGGTATCTGGTCACCGACGTTGAGCGTTCTATAGCCTTCTACACGAAGGCGCTCGGGTTCAAGCTAGATCAGAGCATGGCTCCGGCTTTCGCTCGCGTCTCCAACAACGACCTGACTCTTTGGCTCGCCGGACCACAGAGTTCCGCGGTTCGGCCCATGCCTGACGGGCGACGTCCCGAGCCTGGCGGATGGAATCGCTTCGTCGTCGAGATGGAGGATCTTGTGTCACGCGTGGCGGAAATGAAGCGGGCCGGCCTACGTTTCCGCAACGATGTCGTCGTAGGGCCTGGCGGCAAGCAGATCTTGCTAGAGGATCCGGATGGCAATGTTGTCGAACTATTCGAGGCTGCGCGATAGCACAGGATGAATGTGCCCGCGGTCCACGAAGATTCCCGCCCAACAACACCCGCGGCCCAACAACCGGTTGCAGCGGCCGGCGCCAGAGCGCCGCCGCTGAAACGGGGCGTTCGGCATGAGGCGACCCGATGGTGACCTGGAAGGAGTTCGCCGCGGCTGAGCCCGATCTGGCCGACGTCGGCCGATCGTTGCTCTCTTTGTGCTCATGACCCCGACCTCCCCGAAACGGTACGATCTTTTGCGGGACGGCAAGTACGCTCTTCAGACCTTTCCCCAGCCGAAGCCCGGTAGCGACGAGTTCTATATAGCGGGCAAAGCCGTGCTGGTTGACGATCAGGCAGCGTGTGCCAACATCCTTCGAGACGCCAAGCACATGGCCGACGCCTCGGAGACCGCGTTCGAGCTCTGGATCGATCGCGTGATGCACACGACGTGGGAGCATGTGCTGACCCCGCAGATGCGCTCAAAGCACAGGAAGTGGCGCGCGCCGACAGGTCCGCCTGCGCAGAGCTGGTCTTCCTGAGGGGCCGAAAGGCCGACCCGTGGTTGCTCGCAGGGGGTCGGCGCCGTGCCGACGTCAAGGGACGCACGAACTGGGTCCAGCTCGACCTTCCGCGGCCGGTCACCGCCATGAGGCGACGCGAGCTGTTCCGTGAGCTGCGAATGCGTTATGGCGAGAAGGCGGAGACCAAGAGCGCCATGAGGCCTAGATCGCCGACTGGGAGGCTGTAGCGATGCTGAGACGGTACAGCAGCGGCTCGCTGGTCGCCATGCGATGCTAGGGGCGTGACGGACAGCCCGCGCGGCCGGACGTGGCGCCTGCTCGTGACCGAGCCCACCGACGGCGCCACGAACATGGCGATCGACGAGGCGGTGTGGCTCGGACGCCGGGCGGGCGCGTCGCCCCCGACGATCCGCTTCTTCGCGTGGGCCCCGCCTACGGTGTCGCTCGGCTACGGCCAGCCGCTCGACCGCCACGTCGACGACGCGGCCTGCCGGCGGCTCGGCGTCGGGCTCGTGCGGCGGCCGACGGGCGGGAGCGCGATCTACCACGACGGCCCCGAGCGTGAGCTCACCTACAGCGTCGTCGCCGCGGCCGACGACGTCGGCGGCGGCGCGCGCGACCTGCTGCACAGCTACCAGTGGATCGGGCGGGCGCTCGCCGCCGGGCTCCGCGCGCTGGGGGCGCCCGTCGAGATGGTCGGGGTCGCCCGCGACGAGCGCGCGACGCCTGCCTTCTGCTTCGCGCGGACGGGGAGCTGCGAGATCGAGCTCCACGGGAAGAAGCTCGTCGGCAGCGCCCAGCGGCGCTACGGGCGCACGTTCCTCCAGCACGGGTCCGTCCTGCTCGGGGTCGACGCGCCGCGCCTCGGCGCGATCTTTCCCACGACGCCCGACCCGCTCGCGACGCTGACGACGCTCGAGGCGGCGCTCGGCCACCGCCCGAAGTTCGACGATGTCGCCGCCGCGCTCGCCTCCGCGTTCGAGAGCGAGCACGGGCTCGACCTCCGGCCCGAGGGGCTCATGGCGAGCGAGACCGCCGCGGTCGAGCGCCTCGTCCGCGAGAAGTACGCCACCGACGTCTGGCTCGCCGGCCTCGCGTGAGCCGCGAGTACCCGGAGCACCCGCGGGTCGGCGTCGGCGCGGTTGTCCTCCACGAGAGCCGCGTGCTGCTCGTCCGGCGCGGCCAGGCGCCCTCTGCGGGCAAGTGGAGCCTCCCCGGCGGGCTCGTGAATCTCGGCGAGACGACGCGCGAGGCGGTGGCGCGCGAGGTTGCCGAGGAGTGCGGCCTCGCGATCCGGGTGGGGGGCGTCGCCGGCATCGTGGAGCGCGTCGTGCGCGACGAGGCGGGCCGCATCCGTTATCATTACGTCCTCGTGGACTACCTCGCGTTTCCGGAGTCCACGCGCCTCGTGCCGGGCAGCGACGCCGCCGACGCGCAGTGGATCGAGATCGACCGGGTCGCCGAGCTGGACACGACCGAGGGGCTCCTGGACATGGTCCGGCGGGCCCAGGCGCTCGAGAGAGGAGACCGCGCGTGAAGGTTGCGATCGTCACGAAACGCCTCGACGAGGTCGCGGCCGACGCGCTCGTCGTCGGTCTCTACGCGGCGGAGAAGACGCTGCCGGACGCGCTCGTCCGCCTCGACCGCGCGGCGGGCGGGCACCTCAAGGCAGCGCTGGAGGCCGAGAGCTTCAAGGCGAAGGCCGGACAGGTGATGCACGTTCACACGGGCAAGCGCCCGCACCGTCGCGGCGGAGGTCCTGGGTGACCGGCTGCCCGCCCCCCAGCGCGCGCAGGCCCTCGTCGAGGGCGCGCTCCTCGGGACGTACACCTTCGACCGCTACAAGAAGGAGAAGCCCGAGCGCGCCGTCGAGGAGCTCAGGATCGTCGACGCGGAGGCTCGCCACGGGCGCGAGATCGAGGAGGGCGCCCGCCGGGGCGAGGTGTTCGCGCGGGCCACCGCGTACGCACGCGACCTCATCAACGCCCCGGCGAACGAGCTGAGCCCGAGCGATCTTGCGCGCGCCGCCGTGCAGCTCGCCAAGGAGCGCCGGCTCGCGATCCAGGTCCACGACCGCGCCGCATGCAGCCGGATGGGGATGGGCGCGTTCCTCGGAGTGGCGGCCGGGAGCGCCGAGGCGCCGAAGTTCATCCACCTCACGTACGCGGCCCCGGGCCGTGGGAAGAGGCGTGTCGCGCTCATCGGCAAGGGCGTCACGTTCGACTCGGGCGGGCTCGACCTCAAGAACTCCGAGGGGATGCAGCGGATGAAGAACGACATGGCCGGTGCCGCGGCAGTCCTCGGGATCATGGGCGCGCTCCCCCAGCTCCGGCTGCCGGTGGAGGTCCACGGCCTGATCGCCGCCACCGAGAACATGCCGTCGGGCACGGCGGTCCGCCCGGGAGACGTCCTGCGCGCGATGAACGGCACGACGATCGAGGTGGGGAACACCGACGCCGAGGGACGCCTCACGCTCGCGGACGCGCTCTGCTACGCCGCCGCGCGCGTCAAGCCCGATGAGGTGATCGACCTGGCGACCCTGACCGGTGCCTGCGTTATCGCGCTCGGCCCGCTCTGCGCCGGCCTCATGGCCAACGACCAGGCGCTCGCGAAGCGGTTGCTCGACGCGGGGGAGTTGGCGGGCGAGCGGCTCTGGCAGCTCCCGCTGATCGACGAGTACCGCGAGCACCTCAAGAGCGAGGTCGCCGATTTGAACAACGTCGGACCGCGCGGCGGTGGCGCGATCAACGCCGGGCTCTTCCTCAAGGAGTTCGCCGGGGACCTGCCGTGGGCGCACCTCGACATCGCGGGCCCCGCGTGGAGCGAGAAGGATCTTCCGCTGGTCCCCAAGGGCGCCTCGGGCACCGCCGTGCGCACGATCCTCACGTACCTGGCGGGCTAGGGTGGGCGGCGCGGTCGATCTCCACTCGCACACGACCGCGTCGGACGGCTCGCTCTCGCCGCGCGAGCTCGTGCGGCTCGCGGTGCAGCATGGCGTGCGTGTCCTCGCGATCACCGATCACGACTCGACCGACGGACTCGCCGACGCGATGGACGAGGCGCAGAAGCACCCACCGCTCCAGATCGTCCCAGGGCTCGAGATCAACTGCGACGTGCCGAGCGGGCCGGACGGCGGGCCCTCCGAGATTCACGTCCTCGGCTACTGCGTGGATTGGGAGGCCGGGTGGTTTCAGGACTTCCTCGCCGAGCAGCGCGCGGAGCGCCGGCAGCGTGTCTACCGTATGGCGGAGCGGCTCGCCGAGCTCGGCATGCCCATCGACCCCGCCGAGGTCCTGGCGCTCGTGAAGGAAGGCGCCGCGGGACGGCCCCACGTCGCCCAGGTCATGGTCAACCACGGCTACGTCAGGTCCGTGCGCGAGGCGTTCGATCGCTACCTGCGCGCGGGCGGTCCTGCGAACGTTCCGCGCAAGCGCCTCACGCCCGCGGACGCGGTTGGCGTGATCCAGCGAGCGCAGGGCGTGCCGGTGCTCGCGCACCCCGGCCTCGCCGGGCGCGATGACCTGATCCCGGACCTCGTGCGCGCGGGGCTCATGGGGATCGAGACCTACTATCCAGAGCACTCGGCGACTCAGACCGCGGCGTACCGCGAGATGTGCCGGTCGCTCGGCCTCGTCGCGACCGGCGGCTCCGACTATCACGGGTCCCAGCCCGGGAAGGCGTCCAACCCCGGAACGCCGGCGATCCCGCTCGGCGTCTGGGAGGAGCTGAAGGCCCGCGCCGCGCAGGCCCGGGGTGGCAGTGCGAGGTGAGCGCGGCGAGCCGAGCCTGAAATGGTTTGACGATGAACGTCCAGATCTTCGGCTTCACCGACTGCCAGGACACCCGCAAGGCGCTTCGCTTCTTCGCGGAGCGGCGGGTCCCGGTGCACTTCGTGGACCTCGAGGAGCGCCCGGCCACGCGCGGCGAGCTCCGGCGCTTCGCCGGGCGCTTCGGCGCCGCGGCGCTGATCGACCGCGAGAGTCCGCGATTCCGTGCTCTC
>WNGM01005192.1_pt1 | contig 29901 bp, 21 predicted proteins | sample 5400571 | NCBI WGS metagenome assembly WNGM01 (sample SAMN13153378, study PRJNA577476) | soil metagenome | isolation source: 100 cm soil or saprolite under Garry oak tree replicate 2 | place: USA:California | collected 2016-06-15 | reverse complement strand
TTGGCCACCACAACATTTTGTCGGAAGAACAGCGTCGCTTTCAATCTAAGAATTTTTGGACTATAGAACAAGCGTCTCAACGAGGACTCCACCACTTCCGGCAAGACAACTGTCAGAGTCTCCTCAGGATACTGCTGATGCACCGCGTCAATATAGTCAAGCAAGGGAAGGAGTTGGCTCCATGTAGGTGGGGTTGCCTGAGGTGTTCGATGCGCCAGGTCAAAATAGTCGAGCAATGGATAGGGGGGCTCGCGATCCCCCGGATCGATGATGTCCAGTGATGACAACTCATGTGCAGAGAGACTTGTTTGCCACGTGTCCCAGGCGGCTCGCAGGGCATCAGCCTTCCTCCTATTGACAGCCACGTGGACAGCGGTCACCTGCGGTGAGAACGAACGAGCATAGGCCACAGCCTGTTTCGCTGCGTGATTCAGTTCAGCAACGGGGACAATGAGCCGGTGATGGATGTCCTGTGGATGGAGAGGAAGCGCCGTGATCCGCTCACGCTCCACGTACCGGTAATGGTGACTGATACCTGTAAACAGCAGCACCAACAGAGGGATGAGTACTACGACGATCCAGGCACCCTCCAGAAACTTCATCGAGGCCACGACCAGTGCGACCAGGCCCGTGGCAACAGCCCCCACGCCATTGATCAGCAAACTGCGCAGCCAGTGGCGCTCTTGCGTGCGTAAGCGCCACCAGTGCACCACCATGCCTGCCTGTGAGAGCGTAAAGGCAATGAAGACGCCCACGGCAAACAGGTTAATGAGTGCGTTCGTATTCCCCTTAAAGATGATGAGTAAGATGCAGGCCAGCACCGTGAGTGCGATGACGCCCACAGAGAAGGCGAGCCGATCCCCTCGAAGGGAGAACTGCTTGGGTAAGTAGTCGTCGCGTGCTAAGAGAAAGGCCAGACGCGGAAAGCCAGCGTAGCTGGTCTCAGCCGAGAGCGTCAGGATGCCCAGCACCGAGAGCTGGAAGATGGGAAACAAGAAGATCAACGGACCTGAGAAGACATCCTGCGCAATCTTCGCAATCACCGTGGGATTGCCTGAAGGTTCGGCCTGCACCGCATAGGTCATCGCCAGCAAGGTGATGCCCAGGAAGAGCGACCCCAGGATCAGGGCCATCCAGGTCAGGGTAATAGCAGCGTTACGGGTCTCGGGTTTGCGAAAGATGGGGATCCCATTGGAGATCGCCTCGACGCCGGTCATCGCCGAACAGCCCGTCGCAAACGAGCGCAAAATGATAAAGATGGATAACGGCTCGATGGCCTGCACCGTGGGAGTGAATTGCCCAATGAGCGGCTGATGTAAGAAGACGTACGCTTTGACCAGGCCCACGATGATGAGCAGGGAGGCGCTGGCAACGAAGAAATACGTCGGCAAGGCAAAGATCGACCCGGACTCACGCATTCCCCGCAGATTGAGAATCGTCATCACGACCACCAGCGCAAGATCCATCGGGACCACGTAGGGCTGCAGAGCGGGAAGGATCGAGACCACGTTGTGCACACCAGCTGCGACACAGACGGCCACATTGAGCACGTAATCAATCATCAAGGCGGCAGCGGCGACCAACCCAGGCAGGATGCCCAGGTTCTCGCGCGCCACAATATAGGATCCTCCGCCACTGGGATAGGCAGGGATGGTCTGGCGATAGGAGATCGTCACGATGGTGAGCAAGCCCAGAATCACCAGGCTAATAGGCAACGTCAAGCCCAGGTACAGCGAGCCGGCTGCCACCAGGTTAATCAGGATCGCCTCGGTGGCAAAGGCGACGGACGAAATCGCATCCGAAGAGAGAATAGCCAGGGCTTTGAATTTACTCAAGCGCTCCCCTTCGTCCTGCATCGTCGCGATTGGGACGCCAATAAAGGCCCGTTTGAGCCAATAGAACATCTGAGCCGGCGACCCTTCTGGCACTCCTGCGGCCTCAGTGGCTTCAAGCACCCCTTCCTTGACGTGGTGAAAGGGCTGATGCCGTGGCAGCGTGACACGGATGCGCACATTTCCCGGCGTGCTGCCTCGGATTTCCTCCCTGCTTCCAAGCAGGATCAAATCAAAATCGTCTTCATCGCTGATAGCCAGATGCTCTTTGGAAGCATCTTGATCGGTCGTGCGCTCGAGGGCGTCTCGGTCCTGTTGATCCATCGCTTCTGCTCCCTTGTACCTGGCTTTAGACCTGTCAATGCTGAGCGAGGGCATGGGCAACAACCTGGGGCAGCAGGTCGGGATCGTCAACGATCAACTGAGGCGGAAGGAGTCCACTCTCATGCAAGCGCTGGCGTGTGAGGGGCGTGCTCACGGCTATTACGTGCATGCCAGCCGCCAGTGCTGCCTCCACCCCGGCAGGCGAATCTTCGATCGTCAAACAGTCTGCTGGAGGCACTCCCAGAACCCGCGCTGCTAGCAGAAAGATCTCTGGGTCGGCCTTGCCTTGTTCGACATCGTCCCGCGTGGCCACGAAGTCGAAGGTATCGCTCAGCCCCAGCACCTCCAACACCCGCTGCACCTGCTCGCGGTACGACATCGTCGCTAGAGCTATTGGATAACCCAGACGCCGGAACTCGTGTAGCAAGGCGATGTTGTGCGGCCACTGCTGCTTTCGTAACAACTCTGGGTCTTTGAGCATCGCCTCGTAAATGGGTTGCCGCACCTGTACATAGGCTTGCCAGGGCGCACTGACGCCGAACTCTGCCATGCGTGCGCGAGCTGCTGCCTCCAATCCGAAGCGCTGCAGCAACGCCATCGCCACCTCCTGGCGAGACAGGCCAACTACATCCTTAAAAGCCTCGACGACTTCCTCCTCGTTCAGTTCAGGGCGCAATTCGACAGCGGCTCGAGCATAGGAGAGCGCTTTGAGTTCCTCGGTCTCCACCAGCGTCCCATCCAGATCGAAAATTACCGCACGAATCATGTGAGTACCTCCATCTGCTTCTTCAGTCCGCCGACAACTTCCTTGCCCAGGTGAAACGTGATGGCGCTCCGCTTGGCCTGACGTCTAGCAGCGCCTGTCGGTCGCTCAAGGCCTGAGCCATCTTGAGCACACCGAACGTGATGGTCGATGTTGGGGACCCTGCCTCGCCAGGAATGGGCGCATCCCGTAGGGAGAGCGCCTTGGCTGCTTCCACATTGGGCCGGTCAAAGGGGTTGATGCCAATACGCCAACCAGCCAGGGTGGTCGCCATCTCCCAGCGTGCGCACGGCTGGACGGAGTATCACGCTGGTGTCTCTCTTAAGGAGTGTAGCTGACCACAGGGGGACAAGACAATACCCAAAAGGAGTAATTCCTGGGTGATTTTTGCCCAGGAAACGGATGAAGCCGACCCCCATCAAGAGCCCTTCCTTCCAAGGGCAATGAATCGCCTCGTGGCGCAAAGCTGTAGGATGAAAGCAAACCTGGAGACATCCCATTGCTTACCTGCTCTTACAGCAGATGGAGCAAGCGCGCTTTAACGATGACCTGAGCCCGCCTCTGCACGTTCAGTTTGCCACAGATATTCAAGACGTGTTTCTTGGCGGTGTTCACACTGAGCGTCAACTGACAGGCAATCTCTTGATTGGAAGCCCCATCCAGCAGCAACTGCAGCACGTCGCGCTCGCGTGCCGTCAGCGGTTCCACCAGCAAACTGCGCTGGGGGGCTGGGAGCGGGGAAGCGGTCCGGTCCCGTTTGCTCGCAGTACGCAGCGGTTTCGCCACAGAAAACGCCGAAGCCGCCAGCGCATGGGAGAGCGCCTCGACCACGTCCCCCTGCTGCTCGTACCAGCGGCTGGCACGGCGGTGCAACTCCGGGATCAGACGGGGCGCGCTGTGCTGCAAGCGCTGCTGCAGCACCTGGGCAAACAACTGGTGGTAGCGATACCAGCGCCGTTCGTCGTCCAGGGGCACCACGAACAGATTGGCCTGCTCCAGCAAGCCGAGCTGCGCCTGGCTGTCGTGCTGCCCGCGCACCGCATCGCACAACGGCCCGCTCAGCCGCTCCAGGAGAGAGGTCTGGACCAAAAAGTCCTGGATGGCGGCGCTTTGCCGGCTCAGGACTTCCTCCAGCAGGTAGTCGGCGATGGTGTGATGGCGGCCACTGAAGCTCGCGAGGTAGCCGGAGGCATCCGCCCGCCCCTGCAGGGCCCGCGCCGCCAGCTGCAAGCCGGTGATCCAGCCTTCGGTGCGGGCGTGCAGCTGCGCGCACTCCTGGGCCGCCAGCGGCAGTCCCCTGCGCTCCACCAGGTAGGTGCGGCTTTCCTCGGGCGTGAACTGCAGCTCGGCGGCGCGCAGTTCCAGCAAGGCGTCTCGGCCACGCAGGCGCGCCAGCGGCAGCGGCGGGTCGGCGCGCGTCGCGAGCACCAGGTGCAACTGGGGAGGCCGGTGCTCCAGCAGCAAGCGGAGCGCGGCATGAATCGCCTCGTGGGTGATGAGGTGGTAATCGTCCAGGACGAGGACCACGTGCTCCCCCGCGTCGCTTCCGCGCGTCAGCAGCTCATTGAGCAGCGCCGTCACCAGGCGCTCCACCCGGGGCGGGTGCTGGGGAGGGTGCTGCGGCTGGAACGCGCCCTGCGCCCGGCCTCCCCCTGCCAGGCGCGGGTCCGTGCTCTGCAAGGCGGCCAGCAGGGAGGAGCAGAAGTGGGCCGGCTCATTGTCCGCTGGTTCGAGGGCGAGCCAGGCGAAGGGGAGGGCAGCGGAGGCCAGCCACTGGGCGAGCAGGCTGGATTTGCCGTAACCAGCCGGGGCCGACAGGAGGATCAGGGTCCGCTCCAGGCCCTGCTGCAGGTGCTGGAGCAGGTGGGGACGAGGCAGCAGGTGGGGCGGCAGGCGCGTCCCCGGGAGGGTGCTGACCGGCAGCATCTCGGGGGGCAGGCCAGCCAGCACAGCCAGCAGAGCTGGCCCCCCGGTCGTGCGGCCACCAGTCCCGCTCTGGTGCTCTGGCTTGCCCCCGACAGGCGGGGGGGAAGCAGGGCGCGCGCGCGAGGAGGCGCGGGCTTCCTCCTGGGGCACCGCGGCCACGGCGGCTGGCGACTCGAGCCAGAGGGCCTGGGCGACCTGCTCCAGGCGCGTCAGGGTCAACTCCGTGCCTCGGCCCAGATAGCGCTTGGTCAGTTTGCCCGCGACGCGGGCGTAGGCATACCAGTACTGCCCGCCCCGCTGCCGGTGCTCTTGCCGGGCCGTGTAGGAGCCGTTGTGGTAGTGACCAGGCGGGGCTGTCCAGAACCAGCGCCCGTGCCTCCTCCCCCTGGCCCTCATACAGCACATAGGCCTGAGAGGAGGACGACCAGGTGAGCGTATAGTCTGCGCTTTTTGGCATCGCATGCTCCTTCACGTGCGTTTACGTGCGTTGGCAGGACCGTGTTACCCAACAGGGTGTTACCTACTGCGGTGGCCCTCGTCTTTCGTACCCTTTGGGTAACATGGCTACACAAGGAGAACCGTTCGCGCCGGTTCAGTCTGAAAAACGATAGGACCCCTTCTTTCGGGAGTAGCTGGAACGTACACGCCAACTTCCCGCTCGTACACGTTTCAATATCTTTAATGGAAAGAACTTCGTCATTACAAATATATTGTAAACGATTACAATATATTTGTCAAGGATTTTCAAGTAAAGTTTGCTTTTCAGCAAAATCTCACAATAACAAGGCTGAATCTTGCATAATGAAGGAATTTTAGCACGGTCATATGTGAAATCGTTTGCAATAACTATAACATACTTGACGGAAATGTGCGATACTCTGATCGTATCGTTTACAACGATCTACTCTGGTACCTCTGTTTTGAACGAGTCTGTCCTTGGGAAGGAAGCAGAGGGAGGTGAAGAGCGTTGCCGATCCCTGCCCTGGCCCTCCCTTCAAGGGTAGGTATTTTGTGAAACGAGCAGGGAAGCGGCTTCGCCTCGTAGGGGCGGGGGTGGCAGGGAGGAAGGGTGGGGACCCTTGGGTCGCCCTGCGTCCTGTTCCCCTACCGCTTCGCACCTGCCTACCATCGGCGAAGCCAGGGCGACGCAAGCGTCCCCACTCCACTCTGCCCCTCTCCCGCCCCTACGACTGTGACAATCTGCCCCAAAAACCTACTGTTGAAAGCCCTGGCTCTCCCCCTCTCCTGCAAAAGAGTGTTTGCTGCTAAGATTTTTCTATTATTTAGGAGGAGAGGAATTTGTATGGTCAGCAACAAAGCTGTCGCCGCAGCCGCGGGTTATCAACTGCTACGGTGTCGCGGGTACTCTCTCATGGCCTGCATGTGCCCCCGAGGTGCGCGAGCGTGTGATGGCGGTGGTGGACCGATGAGGGTATCGGCCGAACCTGGTGGCGCGCAGCTTGCGCCCCCCAACTATCCCATCCCATTGGCCTGGACGCATCCGCTATTCGCAACCCGTTCTTTCCCCTCGATCAGCGGAGCCGTCGAAGATGTCGCCTATGAGCAGGGGTTCAGCGTCTACCTGTGCCACACGGATGACAAGCCTGAGAAGGAAGCGATCTCCCTCAACCTGCTGCGGGATGAACATGTCGCAGAGGTGATTTGCTCGCCGACACGACAACCCTTGCCAACTTCACCGCTGCTCACCTCAACTTTCCTCTCGTGGTCATTGACCGCTCTCTCCCGATCAGCGATGTCGACGTCGTGGTGCTTGATAACGTCGATTCCGCGTATCGCCTCACCACGCATCTCGTCGAGCATGGTTCCCAATGGATTGCGGCCCTCTGTGGGGAGATGAGGACTCCTGGGCCTGAACGGCGAGCGGGGAATGAAAAGGAAAAGGCCTTGCGGGCACATGGCCTTGCTCCACTCGCCGAACAGGTGAAGTATGTCCAACCCCTCTCACCCTCATAACCCAACCGACCGATGAGAGCGGCAAGACCGCGACCGAGTTGCTCCTGCAACGCGTTGCCGATCCCAATCGTCCCAATTGTCAGAATATCCTGAAGGGGCTGTTACTGGTGCGAGGAGCCAGTACCCCTCGGTGGTGAAGAAGCAGGGGTATGTTGCAACAACGTGTCACGGAACGCAGCGAGCATGCCGTAGTTGTTACTGTTCAGTTTAGGCCGCCACGCCAAATAGACGGGCTTTGCAACACCACCCGTCCTCCCAGGTGCCTGGGTAAAAATCACCCCGGAATTACTCCTTTTGGGTACTGTCTTGTCCCCTTGTGGTAAGCTACACTCCTTAGAGACATCAGCGTGAGAGACATCAACGTGATACTCCGTCTAGCAGTGAGTAAGGAATTGGAGATGAATACTGCACCTGTTCCTGTTGATCTGACTCTTTTCAAAGCCTATGATGTGCGCGGCATCGCTGGCGAGAATCTCACGGACGAAGTTGCCTATCGTATAGGCCGTGCTGCCGCTCACTACTTGAACGTGCCGGAGATTGCCGTGGGCCGCGATATGCGGCTTTCATCACCCCAATTGGCCGCCTCCCTGCTCCGCGGTATCATTGATCAGGGCACGAACGCGATAGACCTGGGCATGGTCACGACCGATGGACTGTACTTTGCGGTGGGGGCATTCGACTATCCTGCCGGGGTGATGATCACCGCCTCACACAATCCCGGGCAGTATAATGGCATGAAGTTCTGCCGTGCCAAGGCCTTCCCTATCAGCCTGGACTCCGGCCTGGCTGCTATCGGCGACCTGGCGGTCCGAGGAGACTTCCCCACACCTGTTCACACCGGGCAGGTGACGAAACACGATATCGCTGATGCCTATGTCAAGCATGTCCTCTCGTTCATTGACGTGAACAAGATCAAACCACTCAAGGTGGTGATCGATGCGGGCAATGGCATGGCCGGGCTGGTGGTGCCTCGCGTGTTTACGCATCTGCCCTGCGAGCTCGTGCCGCTCTACTTTGAACTGGATGGTAGCTTCCCCCATCATCCTGCCAGTCCCATCGAGCCTGAGAACATGATTGACGTACAACAGAAGGTCCGCGAGGTTGGGGCCGATCTGGGAGCTGCCTTCGATGGTGATGCTGATCGCATGTTTCCGGTGGATGAACATGGCGATCTGGTGGATGGCTCTATGGTGACGGCGATCGTCGCCAATAGCCTGCTACACAAGTACCCCGGGTCAACCATCCTCTACAACCTGATCGTTTCTAAGAGCGTGCCGACGCTCATCGAACAACTGGGTGGCCAAGCGGTGCGTACTCGCGTCGGGCATTCCTATATCAAGGCCGACATGCGCCAACGGAATGCCATCTTCGGCGGTGAACACTCCGGTCACTTCTACTTCCGTGACAATTGGTATGCCGATTCGGGTCTGATTGCCTTGCTCCTCACGCTGGAACTCGTTTCTATGGCAGATCAGCCCCTCTCTGAGTTGCTCAAACCCCTCGATCAATGGGTGCGTAGTGGTGAAATCAACAGCAGGGTGAGCGATGTGCAGGGCAAGCTCCATGCGTTAGAGGAGCGGTATAGCAGGGAGGCAGAATCTGTCGATCACCTGGATGGCCTGACGTTCGACTATGGTGACTGGTGGTTCAATGTGCGGCCATCCAATACAGAACCCCTCCTGCGAGTGAACGTGGAGGCGAGGACGAGGACGTTGATGGAGCAGAAGCGTGACGATATCTTAGCCTTGATTCGTGGATAGTACCCTGGTTTGCAGTCTAAAAGAAAACAAGCATGAGCGGATTGAAAGGAGAATTTTTCTATGGCTACTCGTGTAGGTATTAACGGTTTCGGACGCATCGGTCGCCAGTCGCTCAAAGCAATGCTGGAACGCCATCCGCGCGACCTCGAAGTCGTTGCTGTGAACGATCTGACTGATACGAAAACGAATGCCCATCTCTTAAAATATGACTCCACCTATGGTCGCTTTCCAGGCGAAATTGAGACGACCTCTGACGCTCTTATCGTCAATGGGCACACCGTCAAAGTCATTTCACAACGCGACCCGGCACAAATTCCCTGGGGTGATTTAGGTGTAGAACTTGTCATCGAATCTACCGGTCTCTTTACGGATGCCAGCAAAGCGGCAGCGCATCTGCAAGGTGGTGCGAAAAAAGTCATTATCTCTGCTCCTGCCAAAGGTGAAGATATTACCCTTGTGCTTGGAGTCAATGAAGATATGTATGATCCGCGCACGCACAACATTATTTCTAACGCTTCCTGCACGACCAACTGCCTAGCTCCTGCCGCGAAGGTACTCAACGATGCTTTTGGTATTGAGAGAGGCTTGATGAACACCATCCACTCTTACACGAACGAACGCATCCTGGACCAGGTGCATAAAGACCTGCGGCGTGCTCGCACTGCCGGTGCCAACATCATCCCTACTACGACAGGAGCTGCTCGCGCGCTTGCACTGGTCATTCCCGAACTCAAGGGACGCTTCGATGGCATGTCACTGCGCGTGCCGTCAGTTACCGTCTCGGTCGTCGATTTTGTGGCCACTGTGCGCAAGGGAGCCGCGAAAGAAGATGTGAACGACGCGTACAAGCGGGCTGCCGCCGGTCCTCTCAAGGGCATTCTCAAATATTCAGAAGAACCGCTTGTTTCTTCTGATTTCCGGGGTGACGACCACTCCGCGATCGTTGATGGCCTTTCGACTATGGTCGTTGGCGGGAACATGGTCAAAGTTATTGCCTGGTATGACAACGAGTGGGGCTACTCCTGCCGCGTCGCCGATCTCGTCCATTTCCTCGCGGAAAAAGGCCTGTAGGGACACCTCTTGCAGTACCTGGACGTAGCAGGTAGTTAGGACAAATTGTATGAATAAGAAATCAGTTCGCGATATCGATGTCGCGGGAAAGCGTGTTCTGGTGCGCGTTGATTTCAACGTGCCATTAGATGCAGAGCGACATATTACGGACGATACGCGCATTCGCGCATCGCTTCCCACCATACAGTACTTATTGGAGAATGGAGCGGCTGTTATCCTCATGTCACACCTTGGGCGACCAAAGGGAGAAGTGAATAAGAAATATAGCCTGGCCCCAGCAGCGCAACGCTTGAGCGAACTCCTGGGTAGGCCCGTACAGATGGCACCGGATTGTGTTGGTTCCGAAGTCGAGGCTCAAGCAAAAGCGCTGCAGCCGGGACAGGTACTCCTACTAGAGAACCTACGCTTCCACAAGGAAGAGGAGAAGAACGATCCTGGGTTTGCTAAACAGCTTGCCTCTCTCGGCGAAGTATATGTCAACGACGCCTTTGGCTCCGCCCATCGCGCCCATGCTTCGACGGAAGGTGTCACTCACTATCTGCCGGGTGTTTCTGGCTTCTTGATGGAGAAAGAGATCAACTATCTGGGATCGGCCCTGGAACACCCTCAGCGGCCTTTTGTATCCATTGTCGGTGGCGCTAAAATCTCCGATAAGATCATGGTGTTAGAGCGGCTTATCAGCATGGTTGATAAGCTCCTTATTGGTGGAGGCATGGCTAATACTTTCCTCAAGGCGGAAGGCTACGAAATTGGCGATTCGCTATTTGAGGAGAGCAATGTTGATACTGCCCGCGATCTCATTACGAAAGCGCGTCAACGTGAATTGGAGTTGCTATTGCCCATTGACGTGGTAGTCGCTGATCGCTTTGAAGCCGGTGCGAACACCAGGGTCGTTGATAGCAGCCAGGTTGAACCCGGTTGGCGTATAATGGACTTAGGCCCTAAAGCCATTGATGCTTTCCAGCGAGCCCTCGCAGACGCACAGACCATCGTCTTTAATGGCACGCTGGGAGTAGCAGAATGGTCTGCCTTTGCTCAGGGGACCAATGCTATCATCGAGGCACTGGCCGAGCGTACCAAAGCTGGGGCAACCACGATCATTGGCGGTGGTGATTCTGCGGCAGCAGTCGAACAGGCAGATGCAGCCGATAAGATGTCCCACGTTTCAACGGGCGGTGGGGCCTCGTTAGAGTTCCTGGAAGGGCGTGTCCTGCCAGGGGTAGCAGCATTGCAGGAGAAGGAATGATGACAACACCATCTCGCAGTGCCATCATAGCAGGTAATTGGAAGATGCACTATGGCCCCGAGCAGGCATCACTCTTCGCACTGGAGATCGTACCGGTGCTCGGCCGGCTAGCCGAGCACTACCCTCAGCTCGTGACGGTCTTGTGCCCGCCAGCCATTTCACTCGCTGCTGTACGCGAAGTGCTGCAGACACACCCGTTTCCGCGGATTGAGCTGGGCGCACAGAACATGTTCTTTGAGGAGAAAGGCGCTTTTACTGGCGAGATTTCACCCAATATGGTACGAGAGTTATGCCGTTATGTAATTCTTGGCCACTCTGAGCGCCGCACGTATTTCGGCGAAACCGATGACATGGTGAACAAAAAGGCACAGGCCGCACTGCAACATGGTTTGTGCCCAATAGTATGCATAGGTGAGCGCCTTGAACAGTACGAGGCTGGTCAGACTGAGGATGTCATTCGCTTCCAGGTTCAACAGAGCCTCGCAGACTTCCCAGCACACGCTGTGCAAGAAGTGGTTGTTGCTTATGAACCTATCTGGGCTATCGGTACCGGCAAGGCTGCTACTGCTGATGGGGCAGGCAAGGTGATTTCTCTTATTCGTCGACTCTTCGAGGAGAGATACGGGAATGAAGCGGCAACAACGCTACGCATTCTCTATGGTGGCAGCGTCACCTCAGCCAACATCAGCGAATTTATAGCCCATCCCGACATAGATGGAGCACTTGTCGGAGGAGCCAGCATTACACATGACTTCGTGGAGATCGTGCAGAAGGTGAGTGAGACGATGCAAAGGTAAAAATGGAACGGTAATTTGTAGTGGATACAGGCTATTCCATAAATAAGGGTTACCGTATCATGTGGACGAAACAGACACGAAGCGTTTGCAAGCGATGGAAAAAACAGTTGTTCTGAATGATACAGCGACCCCTGAGAGGAGAACCGATGCGACGCACCAAAATTGTCTGTACGATCGGTCCAGCGTCCAGCAGCGAAGAGCGACTCGAGCAGCTCATGCGTGCTGGTATGAATGTTGCTCGCCTGAACTTCTCGCACAGGACGCACCCTGAGCACGAGTTGGTCCTGGATCGCATACGCACGATTTCTGCCCGCTTAGGGTGTGCCATAGCCATCCTGCAAGACCTGCAAGGACCCAAGATTCGGACTGGCACGTTAGAAGGAGGCCAGCCTGTCCTACTGGCGGATGGTGCCAGGGTGACGATTACTACCAGCGATGTGGAGGGAAATGCAGAGACGATCTCGACCACCTACAAGCAGTTACCGCAGGATGTGAAGGAAGGTGACCATATTTTGCTGGACGACGGCCTCCTGGAACTGCGTGTGCTTGGCTCAGATGAGACCGGGGTACAGTGCCTGGTCGTGCATGGTGGCCTGCTCAAAGAGCACAAAGGCATCAATCTGCCGGGGGTTGCTGTAAGTGCGTCAGCACTCACGGAGAAAGATCGTGACGACTTGAGATTCGGCGTGAGGCACGGCGTTGATTATGTCGCGCTCAGTTTCGTCCGCCGACCAGAGGACATAGTAGAGGCCAGGGCTTTTATGCGGCAACTGCAAGCGGAGCAAGGGGGAGAACAGGAGCAGGTGAGCATTCCCTTGATTGCCAAGCTTGAGAAACCAGAGGCGGTCGTCCGGCTCGATGAGATTCTCGACGTGGTCGATGGCGTGATGGTCGCACGAGGCGACTTGGGAGTGGAGATGGCCCCGGAGAAAGTGCCGCTCATCCAGAAACGCATCATCGTCGCTTGCCATGATCGGGGGTTGCCCGTCATTACCGCAACGCAGATGCTCGAGTCCATGATCACGCACCCACGTCCAACACGAGCGGAGGCCAGTGATGTCGCCAATGCCATTCTCGATGGGACGGATGCACTCATGCTCAGCGCGGAAACCAGCGTTCGTCAACCGCACTGCCAGGACCTGACCCCGGCACACGCGGTCAGCCATGCCGCTCGCGCATTGGCAGAGGAGACCAGTGTGCAAGCCATTGTTGTCTTTACCCGTTCGGGTGCCTCAGCTCACCTCATCTCCACGGATCGACCACGTACGCCGATCCTGGCCTATACCCCCTCAGAGCACGTCTATCGTCAGCTTGCACTCTGGTGGGGCGTGTGGCCCCAACGCATTGACATGCAAGAGACGACGGAGAAGTTGATTGCGTGTGTCGATCAGAGGCTGCACGAGGACAAGCTCGTATCACGGGGCGAGCATGTCGTGATCATGGGGGGTCTACCCATCGCGAGTGAGGCACCGACGAACTTTGTGAAATTGCAGCGGGTAGGCGATGGTATATGATGCAACAACAGAGAGGAGAGGTATATGTCACATAAGAGCCAGGGACCGACCATTATCGAAGATATGCAAGCGAGAGAAGTGCTCGATTCACGTGGAAATCCTACTATTGAAGTGGCCGTGCTGTTGATGGGGGGAGCACATGGTGTGGCGGGCGTTCCCTCCGGGGCCTCAACCGGAGCGCATGAAGCGGTCGAACTGCGTGATGGGGACAAGAGCCGCTATGGCGGCAAGGGCGTGCTGAACGCTGTTCGACACGTCAATGAGACCATTCGCGAGGCGCTTGTTGGACGCGATGCCGCCGAGCAGGTGCTGGTAGATGAACTCATGATCGAACTGGATGGGACGGCCAACAAAGCCAGATTAGGAGCCAACGCCATCCTTGGTGTCTCGCTTGCTTTGGCAAAGGCGGCAGCCAACGCAAACCAGCAGCCCCTGTACCGGTATTTCGGTGGGGTTTCAGCACGCACGCTGCCCGTTCCCATGATGAATATTTTGAATGGGGGCAGACATGCCGATAACTCCACGGATATGCAGGAATACATGATCTTGCCTGTCGGGGCCTCAACCTTTCGTGAGGCCCTGCGTATGGGCGCGGAGGTGTATCAGGGCCTGAAAAAGGTCTTGCAGGGCAAAAAGCTCAATACGAATGTAGGGGATGAAGGGGGCTTTGCTCCCTCGCTCGGTTCCAACCGCGAGGCGTTAGAGGTCATTGTCGCAGCAATCGAGGCAGCGGGTTACAAACCGGGCGTGGATATTTTCTTGGGGATGGATCCTGCCGCGAGCGAGTTCTATCAAGATGGCAAGTATGTGCTGGCACGAGAAGGCCGCACCCTCACCTCCAGCGAAATGGTCGACCTCTATGAGCAATGGCTGAATGAGTACCCGATCATCACCATCGAAGACGGTCTGGCCGAAGATGACTGGGAAGGATGGGCTCAGTTGCAGCAGCAACTGGGCCAGCGGGTGCAGCTGGTAGGAGATGACCTCTTTGTGACCAACACCGAGCGTCTCAAGCGGGGGATTCACGAGCATTCGGCCAACGCGATTCTCATCAAGCTCAATCAGATTGGGACGCTCACGGAGACTCTGGCGGCCATTGAGATGGCCAAGCGTGCAGCATTTACAGCGGTGGTTTCCCATCGCTCGGGCGAAACCGAGGACACGACGATTGCAGATCTGGTGGTTGCCACCAATGCCGGACAGATCAAAACAGGTGCACCCGCACGGAGTGAACGTGTGGCTAAGTATAACCGCTTACTCGCAATCGAGGATGAACTTGGGGCAGAGACGGCCCGCTACGCTGGGTTCAGTGCCTTCTATAATGTGCCAGTCCTTTATGCCAGGGTATAACAGTGTACATTTTGATCCGATAGTGAGGTTATGAAGCAAGACAGAAAGTGAGGGTTGACCCAATGGCAAACCAGGAACAAGAGGCACTCATCGCTAACGGTTGGGAGTTTCGCCTCGTCAATGACCATCTGTTTATCACGTCTCAGAGCGATCCCACAAAACAGGTACAACTGAGTCCGCAAGCGGCATTCGCGCTCCTCAACTACTTGTCCAACTACAGGGATGCACTCTACTGGAGGACAGAACAGGAAGGGAAGGGCGAACCAGAACCCGATTTTGAGCACATAGATGAACCGGAGTATTAGAACGCTATGGTGAGGTACCGTGCAGAACTGGCAAAAGGCGCGAGTATTGCCGTTACCAGATCGGCCCCGAGCAGAGTGAGCGCTGCACGGGGCTACGTCTGAAATCGTCATGACCTAAAAGGAGTTACGTAGTAATGAGCACAACACCTTCAGGACGACCCCGCCCTTTTGTTTTGATTGTCATGGATGGCTGGGGCATCAACCCGCGCAAAGAGGGCAATGCCATTACCCTGGGACACACGCCGAACATTGATAAGATCGCAAGCCAGTGGCCTCATACCGCCGTCAAAACGTCAGGCGCAGCGGTGGGCCTACCAGAAGGCCAGATGGGGAACTCGGAAGTGGGCCATCAGAATATCGGTGCGGGGAAGCGCGTCTTGCAAGACTATACCCGTGTCAGCGAGTCGATTGAAGACGGCAGCTTCTTCCGGAACCCGGCGCTGCTGAAAGCTATCGAGCATGTCAAGGAGAACTCATCCCAATTGCATATTTGTGGTCTCCTTGGCGATGGCGGAGTGCACGCGCACGAGTCCCACCTGGAAGCACTGCTGCGGTTGGCACAGATCCATGATGTTGAGCGCGTCTACGTCCACTCCTTTACCGATGGTCGCGATACCTCACCTACAGGCGGCATCGAGTTCATGAAGCTTTTACAGGCTCGTGCGCGAGAGATTGGTGGTGAGCACGCGGCGAAGGTGGCTACAGTCAGCGGTCGCTATTATGCGATGGATCGTGACAATCGTTGGGACCGCACAGGCATGACTTATCTTGCCATGACTCGTGGAGAAGGACTGCGGGCCAGTTCAGCAGTAACGGCTATTCAGCAATCCTATGATAAGGACATCACTGACGAGTTTATTATTCCCACGGTCGTCATGGAGGATAACCATCCCGTTGTGGAAATAAAGGCAGGTGATGCGCTGATTCATTACAATTTCCGTCCTGACCGTGCTCGTCAACTCACCAAGGCTTTTGTGATGAAGGAACTGCCGCCCCAGGCTGAAGGCAAGTTTAATAGAGGGCCGCGGCTGGATGACCTGGCGTTTGTGATGATGACGGCTTACGAGGAAGGACTGGATGCTGATGTTGCCTACCGCGCCGACGAGGTAGAGATGCCCCTTGCACGAGTTATCTCCGATGCTGGTTTGCTCCAGTACCACACTGCCGAGACAGAGAAATATGCCCATGTGACCTATTTTATCAACGGGCGGCGCGAGATTCCGTTTCCGGGTGAAGACCGTTTACTGGTGCCGTCACAGAAAGTGCCCACGTATGACCTGAAACCAGAGATGAGCGCAGCGGGCATCACCGATACGGCAGTCGAGCGTATTCGCAGCGGCCAGTACGACATGGTGATCATGAACTATGCCAACGCCGATATGGTTGGTCATACAGGGGTAATCGAGGCTGCGATCAAAGGCGTTGAAGCGGTTGATACAGGTGTTGGGCGTGTCGTAGAGGCAACACTGGCAGTTGGCGGTGGATTGCTGATTACCGCTGATCATGGCAATGCCGAGCAGCTCATTTACTATGATACGGGCAAGCCATTCACGGCGCATACAACATTTCCGGTACCGCTGTATCTGGTAGTGCCACAACTGGTACAGGCAAAGTTGAGGACGGATGGAATTTTGGCGCATGTGGCACCTACGATTTTACAAATTATGGGTATTCCGCAACCGATGGATATGACGGGAAGGTCGTTGATTTTGCCGTGATTTGTGTAGACCTTGAGGGCATCTCTCATCATCCTGAACGGGAAGGCCTGTTCACTATGAAACCGAGAGCAAAGGAGAAAACCACCGTGCCGCGTGACTTGCCACTTGGGAATGGAAAACTGCTACTGAATTTTGACCAGCACTACAATCTCCGTGATATTTACTGGCCTCATGTCGGTCAGGAACTGCACACTGGAGTCGATATCGTCGATATCGAGGAAGAAGCTTCCCCCCCTATCTCTCACACAGGGGTCTGGGTCGATGGGCAGTTTGCATGGCTCGATGCCCCTGAGTGGGAACGTGAGTTGCTCTATTCCAGGGAGACGCTTGTTACCCACGTGACACTCCTTCATCCCACGTTACAACTCCAACTGGTCTTCAGCGATGTCGTTGATTTCCATGACGACATCTTCCTGCGTCATGTTGAGGTGACGAATCAAGCCGATCATCCACGAGAGGTGCGTCTCTTTTTCCACTATCACTGGCATATCACAGGTGATGCAGAGGGCAATACGGTCTTCTACTCTCCAAAGCAGCAAGCACTGGTGGCTTACAAACAGGCAACCTACTTCCTCATGGACGGACAGGTCGGTAGCGGCAATCAGACCACCGTTGGGATTTCGAGTTGGGCCACGGGAAAGAAAGATTTCAAGGGAGCCGAGGGAACCTGGCGCGATGCCGAGGACGGCGAATTGGGTCGCAACCCCATTGCTCAAGGGCGGGTCGACGGAACACTCGCGCTGCATCTGCCAGAAGTGGCAGCGGGGGCGACTGAAGAAGCCTTCCATTGGCTGACCGTAGGAGACGACCTGCCAGCGGTCGTGTCTTTAGACAAGAAGGTTCGCGCTCGCAGTCCTCAATCGTTCCTCAACCGCACACGCAATTACTGGTTTCGGTGGGTCAATAAAGATGAGCAACACTTCGGTGACCTCTCACCTGAACTGGTTGAGCTGTACAAGCGCAGCCTGTTGGTGCTGCGCACCCAGATTGATGCTGGTGGTGCGATTGTTGCCGCCAATGATGGCGATACCTATAGTTATTCGGGTGATAGTTACTCCTACATGTGGCCCAGGGATGGGGCCCTGGTGGCAAACGCTTTGAACCATACGGGCTACGCGGCGATCGCACGCCTGTTTTATGATTTTTGTCAGGAGGTGCTGACAGCAGAGGGCTACCTCTTACACCGCTATAGCCCCAACCGCTTGTGGGGTAGTAGCTGGCATCCCTGGGTTGATCAGGAGGGGGAGTCACACCTGCCGATCCAGGAGGATGAAACAGCGCTGGTTGTGTATAGTCTCTGGCAACATTATCGCTGCTTCCACGACATCGATTTCGTCTCGTCCCACTATCACCGATTCGTGACTCCTGCTGCTGGTTTTCTTGTCAGCTACAGTGAGCCCTACACGCATCTGCCCGCTGCCTCCTATAATCTGTGGGAAGAGCGACACGGGATTTTCACATACACGACGGCGACGGTCTATGCTGGACTCGATGCTGCTGCCAGCTTCGCCGTACTCTTTGGAGAAGAGGAGCTCGCCAGCAGATATCGCCAGGCCGCAGAAGAGATCAAGGAGGCGGCCCTTCGCTATTTGTGGGACGAGGAACGGGGACATTATCTGCGGATGATCACCGTGGACAAAAGCGGCACCATCCAGAAGGACCCGACGCTTGACAGCAGCGTGTGTGCGCTCTTCCAGTTCGGAATGTTGCCAGCGCATGATCCACGCCTCGAGCACAACAAGCACGCGCTCGAGCAGACGCTGTGGGTAAAAACGCCCATAGGGGGTATGGCACGCTATGAAAACGACGACTACTGCCGCGTCACGCCTGATCTCTCCCTGGCACAGGGCAACCCCTGGTTCATCTCTACCCTGTGGCTCGCACAATATCGCATTGCTCATGCCACGACGCTCAATGAATTGCACCAGGTGAGCCCGCTCTTAGAGTGGGCGCAGGCCCATGCCTTGCCGAGTGGGGTCATGGCGGAACAAATCGATCCCTTCACCGGTGAGCCACTGAGTGCTTCACCGCTGACCTGGAGCCATGCCGAATACGTGATGACCGTGCATCGGTACCTGGGAAAGTACCGTGAGTTTCAGAAAGCATAAGGGGCTTGCTGGGGGTACGAGTAGCATTGGAACGGCGTACCTTCTGATGAGAGGAGGTGTAGCTCTTTATAGAATGGGTGAGTTTTTAAACTGATATCGTATATTATGGGCGAGATATAATTATGGTGTGCAATTGTGAAGGCCAGCCTGGGATTTGATAATAATTCCGTCGGGCTCTTCGTTCGTAATCCAAAGTAATATGAGCGATCCCGACGTCTCGAAGTACTTCTACAAATCTTCATGCTAAGTAAGTTACGCGGGAAGAGGGTAGACTCCTCCTCCCGCGGGGGAAGGAACGGAACAGATGGAACCAACCAAAGTACAAGGCAAAGCGCGGATGTCCCGCGGAAAGTTTAATGGGATCAATGCTGTTGCCGATGAAAGTGGGATCATCGCCGCCGCAGCGATGGATCAGCGTGGTTCCCTCCGCAAAGCCATTGCTAAGGCAAAGGGGAGTGATGCTTCTGAAGCCGAAGTGAGCGAGTTCAAGGTGCTGGTAACCGAGGTGCTCACTCCCTACGCCAGTGCGATTTTGTTAGACCCGGAGTACGGGCTCGAAGCGGTGAAACATCGGGCCAAACAGGCTGGTGTGTTTCTCGCTTACGAAAAAACCGGTTACGATACCATGTCCAGAGGGCGGCTGCCTGATCTACTCTCGGAATGGTCGGTGCGACGGCTCATCGAGGCGGGTGCCGACGTGATCAAAATCTTGATGTACTATGATCCCGACGATACCGGGCAGATCAACACGATCAAAGAGGCCTTCGTCGAGCGGGTGGGGGCCGAATGCCGAGCCTACGACGTTCCCTTTTTCTTGGAGGTTATTGCCTACAGCGACGAGGTCGGCGCTGACACCAGCCTCGCGTTCGCACAGGTCAAACCCTCTATGGTGAAGAAGTACATGCGGGAATTCTCCCAGCCGCAGTACGGGGTGGATGTGTTGAAAGTCGAGGTCCCGGTCAATATGCGCTATGTGGAGGGCTCCAAGGCCAACCCGGATGGGCAGGTCGCCTATAGTCGGGACGAGGCCAAGCAGCACTTCCGCGAGGCCGCAGGCGCTACGCGCGTGCCCTTTATCTACCTCAGCGCCGGTGTGAGCGACGAGGTCTTCCGCGAGACGCTGGAACTGGCCGCCGAAGCCGATACGCCGTTCTCTGGGGTGTTGTGCGGGCGGGCGACGTGGCAGGAGGGGATCCCCTTGTATGGGCAAGGCGGGGCCTCGTCATTACGGAGCTGGCTGGAAGATCAGGGAGTGCGGAACATCCAGGCATTGAATGAGGTGCTCAGGAAAGGGGCGAAGCCGTGGTGGGACTTCTATGGGGGCAAGAATAACATTGAGCTTGTAGACGCACAGATGTAACGCCCATTGCTGATGGGGAGATACTTTATCTCCTGGATTATCGCCATGGTCCAATTACCTGTGCGGATGAACGGACGCTGGCGTGGTACTTCGCTCCGCTCGAAGATGCCGCAAGCTGGACGGGCGCTACCGCGTGATGGACAGACGATGATCCGCACATTGCCCTCGCAAAGGCTCGGCTTCTTGCGGTAACGAAATACCTTAAGAAGGAAATGCAGGCATGAAAACTGAAGAAGTTATGACCACCAGGGTAATTACGGTTACAGAAAACGATACCAAACAGCAGGCGGCACGCCTGCTCTCGCAGCACCGTATTAGCGGCCTGCCTGTCGTCAACGCTGACAATGTCGTGGTGGGTGTGGTGACCGAGTACGATGTTATCAGCAAAGAAGGGCCGACGGTCCGCGAGATTATGACCCGTGGGGTCATCAGCGTGACCCCGGATACTGACTTGGACGAGGTGAGATATATCCTCGTGCACGAACGCATCAAGCGCTTACCGGTGATCGATAAAGGCAGACTGCTTGGGATTGTCAGCCGCGCCGATCTGGTCAGAGAGGTGGCGATAGGCTGGATGTGTCCTGTGTGCGGAGAAGTGGTTCGTGGCGAGGAACAGCCGGAGCGTTGCCCACGCTGCGAGGCAAAAAATGTGGCTGTTACGTATGAGCCGGAAGATCCAGGATCATAAGAAGCTGGTTTTACCGACCCTGTTATATCTCGCGCTAGCTATAGAGGCTGGGTGGGCTTCGCCACTCCGTGGTCACCACCGCCCTTGACCAGAAAGGATCAGGTACACTGTGGACACGACAAGCAAACCGCAAGCGGATGCGCAGGACGCCGCATCTGTCCGCGAACAAACATATCCGCCACTCCCCGAGGGGGTAGATCGCGAGACGCTCCTCGACTCCTATTACCAGATGGTCCTTGTCCGCCGCTTTGAGGAAAAAACGGGGGAGATGTATCAAAAGGCTCGTATTGGCGGCTACTGCCATCTCAATCTAGGTGAGGAGGCCACCGTCGTTGGCTTCTGCCAGGGTCTGGAACCGGCCGATTACGTCTATACGAACTACCGGGAGCATGGCTATGCCATTGGTCGTGGCATCTCGCTCGGTGCAGTCATGGCCGAGCTATTTGGTAAGGACACCGGCTGCTCACGTGGGCGTGGTGGTTCCATGCACCTCTTTGACCTCGAACGTCACTTTATGGGTGGCTACGCCATCGTCGGGGGCCAGATTCCCCTGGCCACCGGTGCCGCCTTTGCCATCGCCTATCGTGGCTCCTCGGAGGTCGTGGCCTGCCAGATGGGCGATGGCACCACCAATACCGGCGCCTTCCATGAATCGCTCAACCTCGCGAAGATCTATCATCTACCCATCGTCTATTTCGTGGTGAACAATCTGTATGGCATGGGCCTGCGCGTTGAGCAAGGCTCTGCCGTGAGCGAACTGTACCGCAAGGCCTGCGCCTACGATATGCAGAGCTGGCGGGTCGATGGCAATGATGTGCTGGCCGTACGCGATGCGATGCGCAACGCAGCAACACTTGCACGCGAAAAGCACGAACCGAGCCTCGTAGAAGCGGTGAGTTTCCGCTTCCGCGGGCACTCCGTGGTGGACCCGGATCGCTACCGCGCCAAGGAGGAAGTGCAGAAAGGGCGCGAATATGATCCGATCATGGCGTTCGCGGCACGCCTCACGGCGGCCGGTCTGCTCGATGAGAACGGGGGTCGCGAGATCGACGAGCGAGTGCAGCACGAGGTGGATGAAGCGGTCAAGTTTGCCGAGGAGAGTCCATATGCGTCGGTGGAGGAGTTTATGCAGGGGCTCGAAGAGTATGTCTACGCACCTGGAGATGCGGCGGTGAAAGGAGCATAAGCATGGCTGAGATCACCTATCGGCAAGCGCTGCATGACACGCTGCGCGAAGAACTGCTGCGCGATGAAAATGTCTTCCTCCTTGGTGAGGAGATCGCTGTCTTCGAGGGCTCCTATAAAATCACGGCCGGGCTCTTGAAGGAATTTGGCCCCAAACGGGTGGTGGACACGCCCATTGTCGAAAATGGCTTTGTCGGGATGGCTACCGGTGCCGCCATGCTCGGGCTGCGTCCCATCGTGGAGATCATGACCATCAATTTCATCATCCTGGCGATGGATGAGATTGTCAATCATGCCGCGAAAATCTATGCCATGTTCGGCGGGCAGTGCCCGATCCCGCTGGTGATTCGTACCCCTGGCGGTGGTGGCAATCAGCTGGCGGCCACGCACTCGCAGAACCTGGAGGTCTGGTTCGCGCACGTACCCGGCCTCAAAGTGGTTGCCCCGTCCACACCGGCCGAGGCGAAGGGGCTGCTGCGTAGCTCTGTACGTGACAACAATCCGGTGATCTTTCTCGAAAATCTGGCCCTGTATAATACCAAGGGCGCAGTGCCTGCTGATGATTACCTGGTGCCCATTGGTCAGGCGAAGGTGACCAAAGAGGGCAGTGATCTGACCGTGATCAGCTACTCCCGCATGGCCGTCGTAGCCCTCGATGTCGCTCGCCGCATGGAACAGGAAAACCAGTTGAGCATCGAGGTGGTGGATCTACGCTCGCTGCGACCGCTCGATCATGAGACCATGCTCACCTCGGTCAGGAAAACGAACCGGGCGATTGTCTTTGAAGAGGACTGGCGCTCGTTCGGCATCGGCGCGGAAATTGCCGCGTTCTTACAAGAAGAGGCGTTCGATGACCTGGATGCCCCTGTCAAACGCGTGGCCAGCCTGGAGGTGCCGCTGCCCTACTCCAAGCCGCTGGAGCTCGCCACGCTGACGGGACCATCGCCCGGTGGCTGATGTCCCCAGGTGACGAGATCAAGAAGGGCGATATCCTGGCCGAGATCGAGACCGACAAGGCCACCATGGACCTGGAGGCCTACGAGGCAGGCACCCTGCAACAGGTCCTGGTGCAAGAGGGTGAAACGGTACCCATCGGCCAGGTCGTGGCTCTCATCGGAACCGGCGCGGTAGCCCAGCAGCCAGCTCAGCCTGCGCCTGCCGCCGCCAGGGCCGGTGCAGACGGAGCAGGCGCATCTCCGCCTGAAGGCCCACCGAAGGCAGAGGCGAGTACGCAGGGCCCTGTCACCGCCGAGAGCGGGGAGAGTGGAGCAGTCAAAACGTCCCCATTGGCCCGGCGGATGGCCGAAGAGCACAGCATCGACCTGAGCCAGGTGCAAGGGACCGGCCCCGGTGGCCGCGTTGTCCGCGATGATATTGAAGATTTTCTGGAGCAGCGCGGCGCGCCTCCTGCTCCTGCTGCACCTGCTCCTGCACCCATGCCCGCCGCTCCTCCACCGGCGGCACCAGCCCCCGCCGCAGCTCCGCCGGAGACAGAACTGGTGAAGCTCTCCCGTGTGCAGTTGCTCATCGCACGTCGCCTGACCGAGTCGAAACAGACCATTCCACATTTTTATGTCAGCAGCGAAGTCGATATGACTGATGTCCTGGCCCTGCGCCAGACCCTCAATGCGAACGTCGGCGAAGAGGGCGTGAAGGTCACCGTCAATGATTTGATCGTGAAGGCCTGCGCCCTGGCCCTCGAGAAGTTCCCTGAGGTCAACAGTTCCCTCAAGGAGGATCATTTCGTTCGCTACAAGCACATCAACATTGGCATCGCTGTAGATGCCCCAACCGGACTGGTGGTTCCCGTCATCCGCGATACCAATACCAAGGGTGTGCGCTCCATAGCCCGCGAATCCAAAGCGCTGATTGCGAAGGCGCGCAACAACAAGCTTACTCCAGCCGATTTGGAGGGGGGCACCTTCTCGGTCTCGAACCTGGGCATGATGGATGCCTCCAACTTCATTGCGGTCATCAATCCCCCGCAGGCCGCGATTCTGGCGGTGGCAGCCGCACGCAAACAATTCGTCCCGGTTGATGGGCAGCCGGTGATCCGTGATCTGATGACGATGACCATGTCGACCGACCATCGTATTCTCTCCGGGGCAGCGGTCGCCCGCTTCCTCCAGGAGGTCAAGCAGTTACTGCAGAACCCGTACAGTTTAATGGGCTAGTAGCCGGGTAGAGTGCCGATTTATCGAGCAAGCCAGCAGAGGAGAAAGAGCATGGCAAGTACGCAGTATGATGTCGCGGTGATTGGCGCGGGCCCTGGCGGTTATGTTGCTGCCATTCGTGCCGCGCAACTTGGCGCAAAGACCGCCATCGTCGAAAAGCAGTATCTGGGAGGCACCTGCCTCAACGTCGGGTGCATCCCCTCCAAGGCGATGCTGCACATCGCCGAAGTAATGCAGAGTGTGGCATCAATGGGCGAACTGGGCATCGAACTCCCGCAGCCACCGAAGTTTGATATGAGCAAAGCCGTCTCCTTTACCGCCAGCGTCGTCAAGCGCATGACCGGCGGCATCGGGACACTGATGAAGGGCAACCATATTGATGTGTTTGATGGGCTGGGAACCGTCGATTCCTCGCGTACCGTCACGGTGACCAAGAGTGAGAGTGCCAAGAGTGACGGGTCGCCACAACAATTTAGTGCGAACAAGATCATTCTTGCCACCGGTTCTGTGCCGCTCATACCCCCTTTTCCCGGGATTGACGGGCGCAATGTGATCAATAGCGATACGTGCTGGCACCTTCCCAAGCTGCCGGAAAGTATCATCTGTGTGGGAGGCGGAGTGATCGGGGTCGAACTGGCCTGTATGTTCCATGGCTTAGGCTCGCAGGTCACGGTGGTCGAAATGCTGCCCACCATTCTGGCCCCGGTGGATGACGAGGTACGCACCCTCCTCGTGCGTTCGCTCGGCAAGCACGGCATCACCATTGCCACCAATGCCACGGTGCAGTCCGTCGTCGATGAGGGCAACCTGAAGAAGGTGATCGCCAGCACACCACAAGGGGAAAAGACCTTCACCGGCGAGTATGTGCTGATGGCGGTCAGCCGCCGCGCCAACACAAGCGGACTGGAGCAGCTCATGGAACAGGGACTGGAGAACGACCGTGGCCGTGTGCGCGTCAACGAGAAGATGGAGACGAACCTGCCTGGCATCTATGCCATCGGCGACCTGGTCCATGGGGCTGGCTTGGCTCATGTTGCCTCGGAGGAAGGGGAGGTGGCAGCTGACAACGCGCTGGGCCATCTCGCGAAGATGGACTACAACGTTGTCCCCAACCCCATCTATACTTTCCCGGAGATCGCGTTTGTCGGGCTGACGGAGGCACAAGCGAAGGAGGAATATTCCGACGTGCTGGTCGAGCGCTTCCCATGGGCGGCAAATGGCAAGGCCGTCGGCAGTGCCCATACCGAGGGCTTCACCAAAGTCATCCTGGGCAAGTACAACGAGATTTTGGGTGCGCATATCATCGGTCCAGATGCGACCAACCTGATTACGGAATATTCGGTTGCTATGCGCAATGAGCTCACGGCTGATGAAATTATCAGGACGATCCACCCGCATCCAACGCTCAGTGAGGGGCTGCGCGAGGCGGTCCTGGCAGCGGAGGGGCGTCCAATTCATATTCCGCCAAAGCAACCAGCACGAGCAAGATAGCACACACATACACCCTTCCAAAGGAGGTGGCTGATATGAAGGACGTACCCAATACAGAGACGAATACTGCCAATGAACAACTGGTAGCACCACAGAGCGTTGAGCCTGCGCAGCACCCGGTTCCTGCGGTCAAGCCGCGTGTCGTGATTGTCGGAGCTGGCTTTGGCGGCTTACATGCAGCGCGCGACCTACACAACACGCCTGTCCAGGTGACGGTGATCGACCGCAATAACCATCACCTGTTTCGCAGCGTGCTCAGCAAACAAAAGAACGCCGAGGTGGTGCTGGGTGAAATGACGGGAGTAGATACACAGGCCCAGCGGGTGCTTATGCACGATGAGTCCCTGCCCTATGACTACTTGATCCTGGCGACCGGCGCACGTGACGGTTACTTTGGCCATAACGACTGGGCACCATTCGCTCCTGGACTCAAATCGATTGTCCAGGCGACTGCCATTCGACGCAAGATTCTGCTGGCGTTTGAGAGGGCTGAACGAGAGAGCGACCCGGAGAAGCGCAAGGCGCTGTTAACGTTTGTGCTGGTGGGCGCTGGCCCCACGGGGGTCGAGATGGCGGGGGCGATTGGTGGCCTGGCCCACAAAACCCTGGTCTCTGACTTCCGCCATATCAATCCAAAGGAAGCACGTGTTGTGCTTGTCGAGGCCCTTCCACGCATCCTGATGCCTTTTGATGAGCGGTTAGCGAAAAAAGCGCACAAGGCCCTCGAACGTCTGGGGATCGAAATCCGAACGAATGCTCCTGTCGAAGCGATCGATAGTGAAGGAGTTGTGATCGCCGGGGAACGTCTTGCCGCCAAAACGGTCATCTGGACGGCGGGTGTCGCGGCCTCGCCTGCTGGTCAGTGGCTGGGCACCGAGACGGATCGGGCGGGCCGCGTCAAGGTCGGCAGCGATGTGACCGTCCCTGGTCATCCCAACCTGTTTGTGATTGGCGATACGGCCAGTTGCGCCCAGGATGGCAAGCCGCTGCCGGGCGTGGCGCAGGTCGCGATGCAGCAAGGACAGTATGTGGCTTCCGTCATTGCTGATCGGGTCGCTGGCAAAACACACCCCAAGGCATTTCGCTACGTCGATAAAGGGAATATGGCCGTGATAGGACGCTTCTATGGCATCGTCGCGATCGGGAAGTTTCGCGCCGCCGGTCTGGTGGCCTGGTTCTTGTGGCTGGTCCTGCATCTCATGTTTCTGATCGGCTTTCGGAACCGCGTAGTCGTCGGGCTCCAATGGTTGGTGTACTTCACGACCTTCCAACGTGGTGCGCGGCTCATCACCTTCGAGGATAGCTCACGTCCCCTGTAGAGGTGCGTTCGTTTTCCATCTTCAGCATGGGGGGAGATCATAAGAGGGGTTGCTGGCCCAAGATTTGAAAGGAGACAGTCATGTAGGGGGTACACCACCCGGCATGAAAAAGGACTTTTTCAGAGGAGAAATATGCGATGTCAACATTGGAAGGCGCGGTTGTAGTCGTCACTGGTGCTGGTAGAGGCATAGGGCGTGCGATAGCAGAAGAACTGGGGCAAGGTGGAGCAAAGGTGGTCGTGAACTATTCGCGCAGTAGGGGACCAGCAGAAGAGCTAGTCGCGGAGCTTTTGCAGAAAGGAGCACCGCGAGCTGTAGCGATCCAGGCAGACGTAGCTAATCCAGATCAGGCTGCCAACCTTATCGAGGAGACAGTGAAACAGCTTGGCCGCGTCGACGTGCTGGTCAATAACGCAGGCATCAATATTGACCGGTCGTTGAAGAAGATGACGGTCGAAGATTGGGATACCGTTATCCAGGTGGACTTGAGCAGTTTCTTTTATATAGTCAGGGCCGCCATTCCCTATTTAACGGAACAAAAAAGCGGGAAAATCATCAACATCAGTTCCTTTGTAGGACAGGCGGGGAATTTTGGTCAAGCTAACTACTCGGCAGCCAAGGCTGGAATAATTGGTTTTACCAAAACAGCCGCCTTAGAGTTGGCTCGCTCCAATGTAACCGTCAATGCAGTTTGTCCTGGTTTCATAGGAACCGAAATGTATGCAACAATTCCAGAGAAGGTGAAGGAGGCAATTCTCCAGCGTATACCTCTCGGTCGCGTTGGTACTCCTCAAGAGGTAGCTCGCGCAATCCGCTACCTGATTGTTGACGGGGACTATATCACGGGTCAGACGCTTAGTATCAACGGTGGCATTTACATGTAGAGGATATCTGAGCGATTTCCTAACGACCAGTTGTCAATCGTTGTTTGAAAATACATCTCGCAAGAGATACAATGTATTGCCTCCCTTCAGGCATGTCAGGCAATTGTAGTCTACCCCTGAGGAGATGTGGGAACTTTGTAGGATTAAAACAAACAAACAGGAAGGTAGCAAATCCCTATGGCTGAATTGCAAGAAGCGGTGATTGTGAGTGCGGTGCGTACCGCGATAGGTACGTATGGCGGTGGACTGGCAGAAGTGCCAGCAGTAAAATTAGGCGAAATTTGTATCAGAGCAGCTTTGGAGCGTGCCGATCTCAAACCTGATCAGGTTGAAGAGGTGATCATGGGCAATGTGCTTCAAGCTGGGCTGGGTCAGAATCCGGCTCGTCAAGCTGCTGTCAATGCCGATTTGCCTGTCGAGATTCCCTCGATGACGATTAACAAAGTCTGTGGGAGCGGCCTCAAAGCGGTCGCGTTGGCAGCGCAAGCCATCAAGTTAGGAGACGCGGAGATTGTCGTGGCCGGTGGAATGGAGAGTATGAGCCGTGCGGCCTATGTGATCGAAAAGGCGCGTTTTGGCTACCGCATGGGGGATGGGCAACTGGTCGATTCGATGATCCGGGATGGCTTATGGGATGCGTTTAACGATTGCCATATGGGCATCACGGCGGAGAATATCTGCATGGAGAGCCACTTGAGTCGGGAAGAACTCGATGCGTTTGCGCTGGAGAGTCAGCAGCGAGCGGTGCATGCCATCGAAAGTGGGAAATTCCGCGATGAGATTGTACCGGTGGAGGTCCCGGGCCGAAAGGGTCCCACCTTCTTCGAGCAGGACCAGCAACCACGAGCCGGTACGACCGCCGAGGCTTTGGCCAAGTTGCGCCCGGCATTTAAGAAGGACGGGATGGTGACCGCAGGCAACTCGTCTGGCCTCAATGATGGAGGAGCGGCAGTAGTGGTGATGAGCCGGAGGAAAGCCGAAGAGCTGGGATTAAAACCACTGGCCACAATACGCGGCTATTCCTCAGCAGGGGTGGATCCGCGCATTATGGGGATGGGGCCGGTGCCTTCCAGCAGGCGCGCGCTGGAGAAGGCGGGCCTCTCGGTGTCGGACCTGGATTTGGTAGAGGCCAACGAGGCCTTTGCTGCGCAGTCTGTAGCAGTAGGTAAAGTGCTCGGTTTCGATCGCTCGAAGCTCAACGTCAACGGTGGTGCCATTGCCTTAGGTCACCCGGTTGGAGCCAGCGGGACGCGGGTGCTGGTCACTCTGCTCTATGAAATGCAGCGACGGAATGCTCACTACGGGCTGGCCACCCTGTGTGTCGGGGGTGGTCAGGGCGTGGCAATGATTGTCGAGCGCTGATCGTCGTGAAGTGCATGTGTTAACAGCCTTCGACACTGCGTGATGAAAGCTCTCAGCGCCTCAAGCACAGGCGGAGCGCGCTCGTGCCCTCGTCGAGAAGTTGCAACAGAAGACCCAGGAGCAGCAAGAAGTGTTCCAGCCAAAGGAGCTACCTCTATGGCAGATACAGTATCGGGCGAACAGAATCCCTTCGAGGCCTGGAGCAAGCTGATTGAGAGCACGATGAAGGGGTATTCGGCCGGGCAACCGCTTGCCCGGCCCTCACAGGGGAACGAGAAAGATCCCTGGATTGTCCAGATTGACCAACTCTGGAAGGCCAATCCTTACAGCAAATTGTTGCCCATTGACCCGGCTGAGATTACGCGTGCTTTCCAGCAGATTTGGTTTGATTCTGTACGCCATCCGGATCGTGCCTGGGCCACCTATAGTGATTTCGTTCAGCAATCTACGCAGTCGATGACGACGGCTGCTCTGAAGTTCTGGGGGGGTGATCAAGACGCCAAGTCAGTTGTTGAGCCAGAGAAAGGCGACAAACGCTTCAGCGCCCCAGACTGGCAACAGAATCCCATCTTTGACGCACTCAAACAGAGTTATTTGCTTACAGCGACTACCTTACTCAAGACCGCTTCGGAGATTGAGGGTTTGGATGAGCATCAGCAGCGCAAGTTGGTGTTCTACCTGCGCCAGTTCCTGGATGCGATTAGCCCCACGAACGTTCTGTTCACCAATCCACAGGTGATCCACGAGACC
>WNGM01003100.1_pt1 | contig 30022 bp, 27 predicted proteins | sample 5400571 | NCBI WGS metagenome assembly WNGM01 (sample SAMN13153378, study PRJNA577476) | soil metagenome | isolation source: 100 cm soil or saprolite under Garry oak tree replicate 2 | place: USA:California | collected 2016-06-15 | reverse complement strand
CGGCCCCGGTGACGGCCGCGAGCAGTTCGAGCGCGGGACCGAAGCTGCCGCCGCTGCCCGCCCCGGAGTCGCTGGGCGGCGCGTTCAGCGCCGTCAACAGGCGGGCGGTGTGGTCCTGCATCCGCTCGCGCCAGGCGAGCGCGGCGGCCATCCGGTTCAGGCCGCGCGCGATCATCCCGAACTCCTCGGGCTGCGCCTCGTCGAGCCGCTCGTCGTATTTGCCGGCCGCCGCACGCTCCAGGGCCCCCACCACGTGCGCGAACGGCGCTGCGAGCCGGCCGCGGTTGTACCACAGCGCCACGCCCAGCACCACCAGCAGGATCACAAAGATGACCGAGGTCTGGACGGCCGTCTGGATCGCGTCGTCGCCCACTTCGACCGTGAGCTCGCGCATCGCCGCCAGCTCGCTCCGGAACGCGGGCGCGGCGGAGGCGCGGTCCAGGTCCTCGAGGCGCTGGGTGAGCACGACCATCGCCGCCTGGGTGCGGCGGGCACTCTGCCATGTGGCGATGAGGCTGGCCAGGCCGGCGACGGCGATCCCGAGAAATGCGACCGCGAACACGCGGCTGAAGCTCGGCGCCTTGAGGGTGATCATCGGCGGATCTATAAATGGGGGAGCGTGCCGCCCCGGGACAAGAGCGCGGCGCCACCTCGGCTGCTGGCGGCCCGTTCCCCCGCGCTGTATGCTAGCCGCCACCGTGTCCGATCTGCTCGACACCCTGCGTCGAACGCTCGCCGACCGCTACGCGGTCGAGCGCGAGCTCGGCCGCGGTGGGATGGCCACCGTCTTCCTGGCCGAGGACGTGAAGCATCACCGTCCCGTGGCGATCAAGGTGCTCCACGCCGAGCTCGCCGCGGCCCTGGGAGGCGAGCGCTTCCTCCGGGAGATCGAGATCGCCGCGCGGCTGCAGCATCCCCACATCCTGCCGCTGTACGATTCGGGTTCGGTCGCCGGTCTCCTGTACTACGTCATGCCGTTCGTCGAGGGCGAATCGCTGCGCGACCGGTTGACGCGGGAAAAGCAGCTCCCCCTCGAAGACGCGCTGCGGATCGCCACCGAGGTGGCGGGCGCGCTCGCCTACGCGCACAGCCACGGCATCGTGCACCGCGACATCAAGCCGGAGAACATCATGCTCTCGGCCGGCAGCGCGGTGGTCGCCGACTTCGGCATCGCGCGCGCCGTGACGGCGGCAGGGACAGGGGAGCACCTGACCCGGACCGGCACGATCATCGGGACGCCGGCCTACATGAGCCCCGAGCAGGCGACGGGCCGTGCCGACGTAGACGGCCGCAGCGACGAGTACAGCCTGGCGTGCGTCGTGTACGAGATGCTCGTGGGCGAGCCGCCCTTCACCGGGCCGACGGCGCAGGCCGTCATCGCGCGCCACTCGCTCGACCTGGTGTCCCCGCCGTCCATCGTGCGCGCCTCCATCCCCGACGCCGTGGAAGCGGGGATCCTGCGGGCGCTGTCGAAGGTGCCGGCCGACCGCTACACCACGACCGCGCTGTTCGCAGAGGCGCTGAACACGCCGTCCCCCGCGACGGGCGCGGTGCGCCGCGCGACGCTCGAGCGCGGTGTGGCGCGTCCGCGGCTCGGGTGGCGGTGGGTGGTGCCGCTCGTCGTCGCCGTGGCGGCCGCGGGGGGATACGTCGTGGTCCGGTCGCTGCGCCCGGCCAGGTGCCCTCGCTCACGGTGATCTCGCCAAACGGCATCGCGCCTTACCGCGATCCGGACGTCCCGGCCGACAGCGTGGCCCGGGCGCTCAAGGTGGGCACTATCGTGCGCGGCGGCGTGGCGCCGGCTGAGGGAGCAGAGGGGCGCGGTTATCAGATCTCCGTGCGGCTCATCGACGGGGCGAGCGGCGCGGACTTCAAGCGCGCGAGCTTCGAGCAAGCGGCCGGTGCGGTGCTCGCGATGCGCGACAGCCTCGCCCAGAAAGTGGCGGGGTTCCTGCGGGAGCGGTTGGGTGAAGAATTGCGCCTGCGCGAGCAGCAGGCCGGCACCCAGAGCGTCGCCGCGTGGTCGCTGGTCCAGCAGGGGGAGCGCGCGCGCAAGGACGCGGAAGCCCGGTTGCAGGCCGACGACGTGGAGGGCGCGTTCGCCGGGTTCCAGCGCGCCGACTCCTTGCTCGCGGCCGCCGAGGCGGCCGATCCCCGGTGGGTCGAGCCGGTGGTGCAGCGCGGCTGGATCGCGCACCGCCGCGCCCGGCTCACGCGCGACCGCAAGGGAACGGCGCAGCTGCTCGGCACCGCGCTGGGGCACGCCGAGCGCGCGCTGCGTATGGCCCCCGGATACCCTCGGGCCCTCGAGCTGCGGGGCACGGCGCGCTACACCGGCTGGGTGCTCGAGCTGTCGTCCGACCCGCCGGAGCAGGGCCGCCTTCTCGCGGGCGCGCGCCAGGATCTCGAGGCGGCGACGCAGGCCGATCCGACGTTGGCGGGCGGGTTCAGCACGTTGAGCCACCTCTACTATCAGACGGAGGACGTGCCGGCCGCCGTGCTCGCCGCGCGCAAAGCGTACGAGGAGGACGCCTACCTCACCGTGGCGAACGACGTGCTGTGGCGTCTGTTCATCGGCTCGTACGACCTGCAGCAGTTCGGGCAGGCGAATCGCTGGTGCCAGGAGGGCGGCGAGCGATTCCCCGCCTATTATCGATTCGCCGAGTGCCGGCTGTGGCTGATGACGGCACCGACCACGACGCCGGATGCGCGGGAGGCGTGGCGCTTCTACGCGAAGATCGATTCCGTCACACCGCCGCCGCTCAAGCCGTTCGAGATGCATCGTGCCAAGATGATCGTGGGAGCGGTGCTCGCCCGGGCCGGGCTGGGCGACAGCGCGCGGCAGGTGCTGGTCGCCGCGCGGGCGGGCCCGGACGTGGACCCGCAGCAGGACCTGCTCTCGCTCGAGGCCTTCGGTCGCACTCTGCTGGGAGACCGGGGTCAGGCGATTGACTTACTGCGGCAGTACGTGGCGGCGAACCCGGCGCACGCCTTCAAGCGCGGCGGTGGTATCTCTTGGTGGTGGAGGGACTTACGCACCGACCCCCGGTTCGGGCAGCTGCTCGAACGGGGGCCCTGATCCGCGCCGGTTCCGGGTCTTGCGGAGCGACATAATCGGCGCAGGTTCATGATGCATCCGGGCCACACCCGACCGCCAGATGGAAGGAGTTCCGCCGTGAAGCGCGCTGCCCTGCTTCTCCTGACCGCAGCCTTGTTTGCTGCATGTAGCGACCACAGAGAGCCGACCGCCGCCAGATCCTCCGGCCTTTCCGCAGATATCTCCGACGCAGGACACACGAGCACGAGCTTCGCAAGCAATCCACACTTCTGGTGGCTGCCGCCGCTCGTCGCGGCACCGAGCCCGACAGGCGTGTTCAATCCGCGACTCTCCCCGGTGGTGCAGGTCTGCAATGCCAGAGTCGTGATGCCGTGCCCTGCCGACCAGCTGCACGTCGCCTTCACGAAGACCAGCGGTCCAGGGTCGCAAACGGTCCGCGTCGACGCGGCGAACAAGCAGTACATCGTGAACTGGAACACCGACCTGTCCACCGAGCCGGTCGGCTCAAGCTTCCGGCTCCTGGTCGTCGTGCACGACCGCCTCTTGGGCTTCGCTGACGTCGATGTGCTCCCCTTGGGGAACATGAGGAATGCCAATACCGGCGTCGACATCCCGCTCGTAGACGGGCGGACGTTGCCGATCAAGTTCCGGCTCGAAGAGGGGGCGCTCGCCGCGAGCTGCACCAATGTCAGTCTCGACTGCGTCGAGCAGACCGCTTTCCCCGACAAGGACAACATTATCCTCACTAAAGGGAAGCAGGCGGGAACCTTTCTTCCCGCCGGCGCGCTGAGCCAGATCGTAACGGTGGCGATCATCGAAAACACCACTAAGCCGTGCATCCCGCCGCCGTTCGCGTTGCCGCAGTACTTCCCAGAGCCCGATCAAAAGGGATGCTACGACTTCTTCACGGATCCAGGTCCGAGCATCTTTAACACGACGCCCGACAACCCGGTGATCGTCGCCATCTGCGTCGAGTCGGGCTTGGATCCCGCGACGACCGGGCGCAACATCCAACTCTTTCAATTCGACCCAGGTCAACCGGCGCGGCCGCTGACGCCCCATTCGGCGGCGTTCATGCCGTGCGAGCCCGATCCGTACCAGGAGGTGATCGGCTCCGCCAGGCAGGGCTTGAGCAAGGTCTTCGCCTTTGCCAGGGCGCGACTGCACCGCGTGCTCACGTATTTCGCGCCCACGTCGCTGCATGCCGCTCACGTCGGCGTGGGAGGCTCGACCGGCTCCTACAGCACGATGACTTGGTCGATCCTGGCCCAAATGGACAAGAACTCTGCCGATCCGCAGACGGCGACGGTGGGGACGCCGGTGCCCGCCCCGCCCCAAGTCCTGCTGCGTGATACGTCGACGGTTCACAATCCCGTCGCCGGCGTCACGGTCACCTTCTCGACCGACGGGGGCACGATCGCGAATCCCACGGTCGTCACGGGCTCCGACGGGCTCGCCTCGGTCGGTAGCTGGACGCTCCCAGCCACGCCGGGAACCTACCATGTGACCGCGACGGCTGGCGGGGCGATCGGAAGCCCACAGGTGTTCACGGCGACCGCTGTGCTGCCGATCTTCCAGGCGACATTCACTAGTGATGCGGCTGGCGCTCCGCCGGGCACGCCGGAGATCGGTGCCTGGACCCTGATCAATCCGGATGGCACCATCCTCGTCCAGTCGGCCGTCGGGAACCTGACGAGCAAGCCCGTGGAGCTGACCCAGCTCGGGCTACAGGCAGGGAGCGTGAAGCTGTTCGGCGCGGTGGCCGGTACGCCGCCAGCGAGCGGCGTGTACGTCGCCCGGTGGCGCTCCCTGGTGCACTCGGCGGACGCCTGCTTTAACGCGCTCGTGCTGCGGGACGCGGGCAGCCTGATTCTCGCAGACGTGGATTATCGTCCGGGTGGGCAGCTGACCTACAACAGCAATAGCCTAAACCTCACCGTGGGCAGCTGGACTCGGGACGTGGCGCAGCTGTTCGAGATCACGATCGATCTCGACAGGCACGTCACGAGCCTCAGCATCGACGGTGTCCCGGTGACGGCGGCGCAGGGATTGCCATTCTCCGATCCGACGGGGACCCCGGCCAACCTCGGTCAGATCAATATGGAGCTGGGCTGCATCGCGCCACAGGACTACGCCTGGGACAATATCACGATCGCGCGACAATAGACGCCGGAGGTTCGGACGAGTGGGCGGAAGGGCGGCTGCAGACTGGCCGCCTTTCTCGTTTACCTCCTCCTCGCACGCCGCTAGCTTCCATCTCCGTGCGTCCCCACACCCTGGGCATTCTCGGCCTCGGCGCGATCGGCGGGTCCGTCGCCCTCCAGGCGAAGCGCGCCGGCATCGCGACGGTGCTCGGCTGGTGCCCCGACCCCGCGGAGCGCGCCGCCGCGGCCCAGCAGGGGGCGATCGACGACGCGCCGCCCCGCGCCGCGGACGTGGCGCGCGCGGCGGAGCTGCTCGTCCTCGCGGCGCCGCCCGCCGCGAACATGGAGCTGCTGGAGCGTCTCGAGCACGACGTCCCGGAAGGCGCGGTCGTCACGGACGTCGGGTCGGTGAAGCGCGCCATCGTCGCGCGCGCCGAGGGGCTGGGGCTGGCGGCGCGCTTCGCGGGCGGCCACCCGCTTGCCGGCACGCATGCACGGGGGTTCCGCGCCGCGCGGCTCGGCCTCTTCACGGACGCCGTGGTCTACGTGACGCCGACGCGTGACGGCGGCGCAGCGGCGCGCGAGGTGGCGCACTTCTGGTCCGAGACCCTGGGCGCCCACCCGGTGGTGATCGATGCCGCTCAGCACGACCGCCAGCTCGCCGTGACGAGCCACCTGCCGCAGGCCGTGGCGTCGCTGCTCGCGAGCTTCCTGGCGCGCGCCGCGCCGCCCGGCGCGTCGTTCGGTCCGGGGGCGCGCGACACCACCCGCGTCGCCGCGAGCGACCCGGCGCTGTGGGCGGAGATCTTCTTGATGAATCGGGACGAGCTGCTCCCCGCGCTCCGCTCCCTCGAGACGCCGCTCGGTGAGCTGGAGCGCGCGCTCGAGCTGGGCGACGCGCCAGCGCTTACCGCCTGGCTGGGTGGCGCGGCCGCCTGGCGCCGGAGACTCGATCCGTGAAGGTGCGGGGCAGCGTGCGCCCGCCGGGCGACAAGAGCATCTCCCATCGCGCCGTGATGCTCGCGAGCCTTGCCCGCGGGACCAGCGAGCTCACCGGGCTGCTCACCGGAGAGGACGTGAAGAGCACAGCCCGCGTGCTGCGGCAGCTCGGCGCCGAGATCTCGTCCATCCGCGAGGGCGCGAAGATCGCGGTGCACGCTGCACGGTTCACGCCTCCCGCTTCCCGGCTGCACTGCGGCAACTCGGGCACCACTGCCCGGCTGATGCTCGGGATCCTGGCGGGTCAACGATTCGCCGCCACGCTGACGGGCGACGCCTCGCTGCGCCGCCGCCCGATGCGCCGGGTGACGGAGCCGCTCCGCGCCATGGGCGCGGAGATCACGGAGGAGGGGGGAGGCGACTCGCTGCCCCTCGCGATCCGGGGCGGCCGGCTGCGGTCCCTCGCGTACACGACGCCAGTCGCGAGCGCCCAGATCAAGAGCGCGCTGTTGTTCGCGGGGTTGACGGGCGGCGTCGGCGTGACGATCCGCGAGCCCTATCGCTCGCGCGACCACACCGAACGGTTGCTGGTGCACCTGGGTGTTGGGCTCCACGAGCGCAACGGTGCCATCGTGCTCGAGCCGTCCGGACCTTCCAACCTTCCGTCCTTCCATCTTTCTGTCCCAGGCGACGCTTCCTCCGCCGCGTTCCTCGTCGCCGCGGCCGTGCTGGCCGAGGCAGGCGAGCTGCTCGTAGAAAACGTCGGGGTGAACCCCACTCGCACCGGGTTCCTCGTGGTGCTCGAGCGCATGGGTGCGCACGTGGAGCGCGTGAACCTGCGGGACGAAGGCGGCGAGCCGGTGGCCGACCTCGTCGCCCGTCCCGCCGCGCTCTCCGGCACGGAGGTGACCGCCGCCGAAGTGCCGACGCTGGTGGACGAGGTGCCGATCCTGGCGGTGCTGGCGAGCCGCGCGCAGGGAGAAACTGTGTTCCGCGACGTGGGCGAGCTGCGGGTGAAGGAGAGCAACCGGCTCGAGCTGATCGCGGCGAACCTGCGCGCCGTGGGCGTCGAGGCCGAGGCGCGCGGCAACGACCTGCACGTGTGCGGCGCGGCGCGGCCACCCCGCGGCCCGGTCGCGACGGCGCGCGACCACCGGCTGGCGATGGCGTTCGCCGTGCTCGGCACGACACCGGGGGCTGCGGTGCGGCTCTCGGAACGGGCTTCGGTGGCGATCAGCTATCCCGGCTTCTTCCGCGACCTGAAGCGAATGGCCCGCGGTGCGCGTCATCGCGATTGACGGGCCGGCGGCATCGGGCAAGTCCTCGACGGCGGCCGCGGTGGCCCGCCGGCTCGGCTGGGCGCATCTCGACTCCGGCGCGCTGTATCGCGCGATCACGCTCGCGGCGCTCGACAATCTCGGGGAGCAGGCAGCAGGGAGCGGGGAGCCGTGGTCGGCGGAACGCATCGTGGCACTGGCTGAGGAGCTGCCGGTGCGGCTCGTGCTGGTGGACGACACGTTCCGGCCGGAGGTGGCGGGGGTGGACGTGGAGCAGGCGATCCGCTCGGAGCGGGTGACCCACCGCGTCTCGGGGCTGGCCGCGATCCCCCAGGTGCGGCACTGGGTGAACGTGCGCCAGCGGGAGGCGGTGCTCGGCCACCCGGGGGGCGTCGTGGTGGACGGGCGCGACATCGGCACGGTGGTCTTTCCCGACGCGCCCCTCAAGGTGTTTCTGACGGCGACCCCCGAGGAGCGGGCCCGGCGGCGGCTCGCCCAGGCGGGCGAGGGTGCGGCAGGCCAGATCGACCCGGAGCGGCTGCGGCGCGAGACGGAGGCGCTCGCGGCGCGGGATCGGGCCGACTCGACGCGGCGGGTAGCGCCGCTCCGGGCGGCGGCCGACGCGGTGCGCCTCGACACCACGCGGCTCTCGCTCGACGACCAGGTGGGCCGGGTCGTGGCGCTGGCGCGCCAGCGGTTCCCTGGGTAGGTTTCGCCGCTCGCTCCCCGGCCTTACGCGCGGGGCTACCGCCCAAACCCGTAACCGAACTGGTGTATTGAATGCTGGTGGAAACCGAAGACCTGCCCGAGAAGCCCGAGACTCCTTCCCCCGCACACCACTCCCCAATCCGCGTCCGGTCCGATCTTCAGGAAGAGTATTCGGCGGACGAAATCGCGAAGATGACGGCGCTGTACGAGGGGACGCTCTCCAACATCGAGGAAGGGGAGATCGTCAAGTCGAAGGTCCTGCGCGTGACCGACACCGCCGTCATCCTGGACGTCGGGTTCAAGTCGGAAGGCGCGGTGCCGATCGACGAGTTCAAGGACGCGCACGCCCTCAAGGAAGGCGACGAAATCGAGGTCTTCCTCGAGCACCTGGAGGACCAGGAAGGCGCCGTCGTCCTGTCGAAGAAGAAAGCCGACTTCATGCGGGTGTGGGAGCGCATCCGCGAGGCCTACGAGAAGGACGAGCCGGTCTCCGGGACGCTCGTGAAGAAGATCAAAGGCGGCGTCGTGGTGGACCTGATGGGCGTGGACGCGTTCCTGCCGGGGAGCCAGATCGCCCTGCGCCGCGTCCCCAACATCGACGAGCTCCTGGGGCAGAGCTTCGATTTCAAGATCATCAAGCTCAACAAGCGGCGCCGCAACATCGTCGTCTCGCGTCGCGTGCTGCTCGAGGCCGAGCGCAAGACGAAGCGCGATGTCCTCATGAAGGAGCTCCAGGTCGGCCAGACACGCAAGGGCGTGGTGAAGAACATCACCGACTTCGGCGCCTTCATCGACTTGGGCGGCGTCGACGGTCTGCTGCACATCACCGACATGAGCTACGGCCGCGTGCAGCACCCGTCCGAAATGGTGCGCATCGGGCAGGAGCTCGAGGTGAAGGTGCTGGACATCGACTGGGAGCGCGAGCGCATCAGCCTGGGGTTGAAGCAGCTGCAGCCGTATCCCTGGAAGAACGTGGCCGCGAAGTATCCCGTCGGCACGCGCGTGCAGGGCAAGGTGGTCTCGATCACCAACTACGGCGCGTTCGTCGAGCTGGAGCCGGGCATCGAGGGCCTCGTGCACATCTCGGAGATGAGCTGGACCCGCAACGTCCGGCACCCCTCGAAGATCGTGTCCATCGGCGAGACGATCGAGGCGGTCGTGCTCAAGGTGGACGAGACCGAGGAGAAGGTCTCGCTCGGCATGAAGCAGACCGAAGAGGACCCGTGGATGGCGCTGCCGCAGAAGTACCCGGTCGGCACGCGCCTCAAGGGCAAGGTCCGCAACCTCACCTCGTTCGGCGCGTTCGTGGAGATCGAGCCGGGGATCGACGGGCTGATCCACATCTCCGATATGTCGTGGACCAAGCGCGTGCAGCACCCCTCCGAGGTCGTGAAGAAGGGCGACGAGGTGGACGTGCTGATCCTCAACGTCGATGCCGAAAACAAGCGCATCTCGCTGGGCCTGAAGCAGGCGCAGGAGGATCCCTGGCTCAGGATCGGGGAGACGTACCCCGTCGGCACCGACCTGCGCGGCCGGGTGTTACGGCTGATGGACAAGGGCGTCGTCGTGGACCTGGGACACGACATCGAAGGGTTCGTCCCGATGTCGCAGCTCGGCATCCCGGACATCTCCAACCCGGCCGACGCCGTGAAGGAGGGGCAGGCGGTGGAGCTGAAGGTGCTGGAGGTGGATCCGATCCACCATCGGATCGTGCTGGCGGCGACCGGCTGGCCGAAGGAAGACGGTACCCAGGAGGCAGCAAAGCAGGAGAGCCAAGGCTAGACGGCGAGACGGGTAGACGGCGAGCGGGTTGTAGGTCGACGGGGTCAGAGCTTCCTGACCCCTTTTTTCCTGGCCACCGCTCTCCGTCTACCCGTCTACCCGTCTACCCGTCTACCCGTCTAGCCGTCTAGATTTTCGGCCATGACTATGCGTGAGAAGCTCGAGCTGCTTCAGAAGCGCCGCGCCGAGGCCGAGCTGGGCGGCGGCGCGGACCGCGTCAAGGCGCAGCACGAGAAGGGCAAGATGACGGCGCGCGAGCGCCTCGACGTGCTGCTCGACCCCGGGACGTTCGTGGAGCTGGACCGGTTCGTGACGCACCGCGCCACGGACTTCGGGCTCGCGGACGAGAAGTACTTGGGCGATGGAGTCGTAACTGGCTCCGGCCGCATCGACGGCCGGCTGGTGTACGTGTTCGCGCAGGACTTCACCGTGTTCGGCGGCTCGCTCTCCGAGGCGCACGCCGAGAAGATCTGCAAGGTCATGGACCTCGCCGTCCGGAACGGCGCGCCCGTGATCGGCCTGAACGATTCGGGCGGCGCGCGCATCCAGGAGGGCGTCGTCTCGCTGGGTGGCTACGCCGCGATCTTCCTGCGCAATACGCTGGCGTCGGGCGTCGTCCCCCAGATCAGCGCGGTGCTCGGTCCCTGCGCCGGCGGCGCGGTCTACAGCCCGGCGATCACGGACTTCGTGTGCATGGTGCGGGGCGTGTCCTACATGTTCGTCACGGGCCCGAACGTGGTGAAGACGGTGACGCACGAAGAGGTCGACTTCGAGGGCCTGGGCGGGGCGGACGTCCACGGCGGGGCGTCCGGCGTGGCGCATTTCGTCCACGACTCCGAGCTGGAGTGTCTCACGGGGATCCGCACGCTGCTCGGGTACCTGCCGAGCAACAATCTCGACGATGCCCCGCTCCGCCCGTCCGCCGATCCGACCGATCGGCGCGACGAAGAGCTGCTGGACGTCGTGCCGGACAGCCCCACCAAGCCGTACGACATGCACGACGTGATCCGGCGCGTCGTGGACGACGGCGCGTTCCTCGAGGTGCACCGCGACTATGCCGGAAACCTGCTCGTCGGGTTCGCGCGGATGGGCGGGCGGCCCATCGGCGTGGTCGCGAACCAGCCCGCCGTGCTCGCCGGTGTGCTCGACATCAACGCGTCGGCGAAGGGCGCCCGCTTCATCCGGTTCTGCGACGCGTTCAACATTCCCGTGGTGACGTTCGAGGACGTGCCGGGATTCCTCCCGGGTGTGGCCCAGGAGCACGGGGGGATCATCAAGCACGGGGCGAAGCTGCTGTACGCCTACTGCGAGGCCACGGTCCCGAAGCTCACCGTGATCACCCGCAAGGCGTACGGCGGCGCCTACGACGTGATGAACTCGAAGCACATCCGCGGGGACTACAACGTGGCATGGCCCACGGCGGAGATCGCGGTCATGGGGCCCAAGGGCGCGGTCGAGATCCTCTATAAAGGAGAGGAGGCGAGCGAGGAGCGGGAGGCGGAGTACCGGGAGAAATTCGCCCACCCGTATCTCGCAGCGGGGCGCGGCTACGTGGACGACATCATCGACCCGCGGGACACCCGGCCCCGGCTCGTCGGCGCGCTCGCCGCCCTGGCGACCAAGCGGGACCGCAATCCGCCCAAGAAGCATGGCAACATTCCTCTCTAGCGCGCTCGCGGTGGCGGCGCTCCTGCAAGCGCCGCCACCGGGCGCCGCGAGCATGCCGGACTCGCTGGCGTCGCTGCGCGCGCGGCTCGGCCGGGATTCGACCGACGGGGCGGCGTGGCTGCTCGTGGGGCGGGCGTACCTGGGGCTCGTCGACGAGGCGCACGGCCCGACGCATCGGCCCGCGGGGGACAGCGGCTGGGTGCGCGCCGTGCTCGACAGCGCCGACCAGGCGCTGGTCCGCGCCGCGGCGCTGCTCGGCCCGCCGGGAGCGACCGCGGCGGGCGACAGCGCCCGCGTGCTGCGGGTGGGCGGGTGGAGCCGGCGGGCGCGACTGGCCTGGGAGACGGCCGGGATCGGCGCGGGCCCGCGCGACTGGGGGCCGGTGCCCCCGGACCTGCGGGTTCCCCCGGTGCTCGAGGAGCTGGGCGAGAATCTGCTGCGCGCGTGCCCGATGTGGGGCGTGCTGCTCACGGCCGGCGACGCCGACTCCTATGCCGCGTGGTACATGCGGTTTGCGCGCGGGCTGCGCCCCGACGTCGTGGTGCTGCCGCTCGCGGCGTGGCGCTCGGACGCGCCATTGCGGGCGCGCCTCGGGACCGACCTGCGGCTCGGCCGCCGCGGCAGCGACGACGCGTGGCTGGCCGAACTCGTGAAACACCGCCCCGTGTGCGTGAGCATGGCGTTCGAACGGCCGCCCGAGCCGCGCACCCACATCGGCTGGGCGATCCGCTCGTTCCTCTGGGTGGGCGGTCCGCTCAAGGAGCAGCGCGTGCCGCCGCACGACTTCGTGTTCGCCGCGCTGCGGATCGCCCTCGACCAACGCGACCCGTGGGCGGCGCCGGCGCTCGCCGTGTACGCCCGCGCCGCCCGCGCGACGTCGGCATTGTGCGAGCCGCTCGCGACGTTCCGCGTCGCGGCGGAGGTGGCGGCGTGCCGGAAATGAGACTCCGTCACGAGTGTTCCCACCCTCAAGGGCGGGCTCGGCGAAGCGCTGTCCTTAAGGACACTGCCGTGCCGAGCCCAGACTTCAGCCTGGGAATCTCATGGGGGACTTGCTAGACCTCGATGTCGCCTACGATCAAACGGGTGCTGGTCGCGAACCGCGGCGAGATCGCGCTGCGCATCATCCGCGCCTGCCACGAGGAGGGTCTCGAGGCGGTTGCGGTGTACTCCGAGGTCGATCGGCTGGCGCCCCACGTGCGCGCCGCGGAGGTGGCGGTGCCGATCGGCGCCGCTCCCGCGCCGCAGTCCTATCTGGACGGCGCCAAGCTGATTGATGCGGCGCGACGCACCGGTTGTCAGGCGATCCATCCGGGCTACGGCTTCCTCTCCGAGCGCGCGCCGTTCGCCGAGGCGGTGACGGACGCCGAGTTGGTCTTCGTCGGGCCGCCTGCCGCCGCGATCCGCGCGATGGGTGACAAGACCGAGGCGCGCCGTCGCATGCAGGCCGCCGGCGTGCCGATCGTCCCCGGGACGACCCGGCCAGTCGCCGACCACGCGCAGGCGCGCTCCGAGGCGGCGCGGCTCGGTTATCCCGTGCTCCTCAAGGCGGCGGCCGGCGGCGGCGGAAAAGGCATGCGCCTGCTGCGCGAAGAGGGCGAGCTCGAGTCGGCGTTCGAGGCCGCCGCGAGCGAGGCGCAAAAGGCCTTCGGCGCGGGAGAACTGTATCTCGAGCGGTATCTCGAGCGACCGCGCCACGTGGAGATCCAGGTGCTCGCCGATTCCTACGGCCGCGTCGTGGCGCTGGGCGAGCGCGAGTGCAGTATCCAGCGGCGCCACCAGAAGCTGATCGAGGAGTCGCCCTCCCTCGCGGTGACGCCCGCGCTGCGGCGCCGCATGAGCGAGGCGGCGACCGCCGCGGCGGGCGCCGTGGGATATCTCGGCGCCGGCACCATCGAGTTCCTGCTCGCCCAGACCGGCGAGTTCTACTTCCTCGAGATGAACACCCGCCTCCAGGTCGAGCACCCCGTGACCGAGCTCGTGTACGGCGTGGACCTCGTGCGCGAGCAGCTGCGCGTGGCGATGGGCCAGCCGCTGCGCGTCCACGCCGGCGCCCTGCAGCCGCGCGGCCACGCGATCGAGTGCCGCATCACCGCCGAGGATCCCTTCAACGACTTCCTCCCCGCGACGGGCACGGTCCGTCACCTGCGGGTGCCGGGCGGGCCGGGGGTGCGCTGGGACGCCGGCGTCGAGACCGGGAATGAGGTCACGCTGCACTACGACCCGCTCATCGCGAAGCTCATCGTGTGGGGCGAAACTATCCCCTCGTCCCAGGCGTTCCACCTCCGCGTGATGGACGACCCCGACTTCAAGCGCGGCGACGTCGACACCACGTACCTTGAGCGCGCGGGCACGCGGCTCCTCTCCGCCGACGTGCGGCCGGAGCTGGGCCGCCCGCTCGCCGTCGTGGCCGCGCTGCTCGCCGAGGAGCGACGGCTGGCTGCGGCGCCGCAGTCCCCGTCCAACCTTCCCACCGTCCAACCCTCCTCCTGGCTGCTCGCGGCCCGGCGGGAGGCGCTGCGCGAATGAACGACCTCGTCGCCATCACGGGGATCGCCGCCGGCGGGGACGGCGTGGGCCGGCTCGCGGACGGGCGCGCCGTGTTCGTGCCGCGCACCGCGCCCGGGGAGCGGGTGCGGCTCCGGGACGGCGTCAGGCTCCACAAGACCTTCGCGCGCGGCGAGCTGGCGGAGGTGGTGGCTCCCGCCCCCGTCTCCGGGCCGGCCGGCAGCGCGCGGGTGACGCCGCCCTGCCCCCATTACGGGCGGGATCGGTGCGGCGGCTGCCAGCTCCAGCATCTCGCCTACGACGCCCAGCTCGCCGCGAAGCGCGCGATCGTGGGCGAGGCCCTGCGCCGCATCGGCAAGCTCGACGTGGCCGACCCCGAGATCGTCGAGGCCGTGGAGGAGTGGCGCTATCGGGCGAAAATCAGTCTGGCGGTCAAACCGGTCGGACGGTCGGACCGTCGGACGGTCGGACTACAGCCCTACGATCGCCCGGGCGCGGTCTTCCCTCTCGCCGACTGTCACATCGCGGACTTCCGGCTCATGGCGTTGTGGCGGGAGCTCAAGCCGCGGCTCGAGCTCCTGCCGGCGAAGCTCACCCGCCTCACGCTGCGGCTCGACCGCGAGGGGCGGCGCCACGTGATCGCGGAATCGGCGGGCGAGCCGTGGCTCGACGCCGACCGGCTGCGGGCGGCATTGCCCGACGGTGACGCCGTGATCTGCTGGTGGCAGCCGGCCGAAGGCGTGGCGCGCGTGGTCGCCGGGCCGGCGACGGGCTTCCCCGCCACGGCGTTCGAGCAGGTGAACCCCGAGATGGGCACGCTGGCGCGGCGGTGGGCCGTCGCGCAGCTGGGCGACGTCCGCGGCGCGGTCGTGTGGGATCTCTATGGTGGCATCGGCGACATCGCCGTCCAGCTCGCCGAGCGCGGCGCTCAGGTCGTGAGCGTGGATGCCGACGAGCAGGCGATCGAGTGGGCGCGCGGTCGCGAGGTGGCGCGTCCCGTCCGGTTCATCGCCGGGAGGGCCGAGGACGTGCTCCCCACGCTCCCCGAGCCGCTCGGCGTCGTCGTGAACCCGCCCCGCGCCGGGCTGCACTGGAACGTCACCCTGCGGCTCACCGGCCAGCCGGTGCCGCGGCTCGCGTACCTCTCCCGCGACCCGGCCACGCTGGCGCGGGACCTGCAGCGCCTCAGCGTCAACTACCGAATCACCGCCGTGCGCGCGTTCGATCTGTTCCCGCAGACGGCGTATGTGGAGACGGTGGCGGTGTTGGAGGGGGCATGAGACAAGAAACGGGAAACGCGGAACGCGGAACGCGGAACAGCAGGGGGAGGAATGTTCAGAGAGCGACCTCTCACTTCTGTTCCGCGTTCCGCGTTCCCACTTCCGCGTTTGGGGTGGGGCCGTGAAGTACTTCGTCCGCATCGGCGCCCAGACGGTCGAGGTGGAGGTAGACGGTGCCCGCGTGGTCGTGGGTGGGGAGGAGTTCGAGGTGCACCTCGCCGCGATCCCCGGCACGCCGCTCTACCACTTGCTGCTCGGCGGCGGGTCGTGGACGGTAGCGGCCCAGCCGCTGGACGGCGTGGGGCGGTGGGCGCTGGGCGTGGTCGGCGAGCGCGTGGAAGTCGAGGTCGCGGACGAGCGCACGCGCCAGATCCAGGCGTTGACCGGGGCGCGGAGCAATCCCGGCGCCGGCGCGACGATCCAGGCTCCGATGCCGGGGCTCGTGGTGCGCGTCGAGGTCGCGGTGGGGCAGCGCGTCGAGCCCGGAGCGGGCCTCGTGGTGGTCGAGGCGATGAAGATGGAGAACGAACTGCGCGCACCCCGCGCGGGCGTGGTGCGCGAGGTGCACGTGGCGGCGGGGCAGGCGGTGGAGCGCGGCGCGCCGCTCGTCACCCTCGCGAGCCCGGACCAGACTTAGCGGTCTACCAGCTGAGGCGGCAACCCCCGCCGTTCGCGTTCACCCAGTTCTGCTGGACCAGGAAGTCCCTGCCGCCGACCTGCATGTTCGCCGTGGAACCGTTGGAGGTCGTGTACGTCGCGCCAAAGTCCCAGGCGCACTTGTCGGCATTCTCGTTGCCGGCGTTGTCGTACCACGCGTTGAGGTCCTCGTCGGTATTCGTTTCCTCGGTCTCGTGCGCGAGGGTGTTCACCTCGGCGTCGGCGGCGGGGTCGTTGTTGGGCGACCCGTTCAGGGCGTTGCAGTCGAAAAAGTCGATGTCGTGGGGCATCGCGGCGTACTTCACGTCGTTCCCGTTCCAGGAGAAATTGCCGTGGTACGCGCAGTACACGATGCCGAAGCCCCCGCCCAGGTTCACCAGGGCGTCGCTGAACACGAGGTACAGCGTGTCCGCTCGTGAACCCGGCGACGACCTGGTCCTGAATTTGCTGATCGAGCACGGGCACGAGCGGGAGCGGCACGTTGGTGTTCGCCGCCCAATACTGGGTGTAGGTCACGCTGTTCTGGATGTGGGTCCCCGCGCCGTCGTAATACGTCGTGTTGATGTTGTAGTACGGCGAGCCGCCGAGGTGGCTCATGAAGAAGCCCACGAGCGAGCCGTCGCCGCTTCCCGGGCCTTTCGTCCCCGGCGCCGGCCCCCCCGGATAGATCGTTCGCAGGTGGTCGCCACGGCGCGCCGCGCGTCACCGGCGCGAGCGCGGAACCTTCAGGTTGACACGCCCTTACGGCTCCGGTATAGTTCCCGGCTGTGTCGAGACCGAGTTACGAGAAAGGCCGGGCATGAAGACGTTCAGCTTGCGCAAAGAAGACGTGGCACGCCGTTGGGTCGTGGTGGACGCGGCCGGGCAGCCGCTGGGCCGGCTCGCGAGCCGCGTTGCGCAGATCCTGCGCGGCAAGCACAAGCCCACGTTCACGCCGCACCTGAACGGCGGTGACTTCGTCGTGATCGTGAACGCCGAGAAGGTCAAGCTGACCGGCCGCAAGATCGAGCAGAAGCGGTACTTCCGGCACACGGGCTACATGGGGCACGAGCGCTTCCGGCCGCTCGCAACCCTGTTGGCGCAGCATCCCGAGCGCGTGATCGAGAAGGCGGTGTGGGGGATGCTCCCGAAGACGACGTTGTCGCGGCAGAAGGTCAAGCAGATGCTCAAGGTGTACGCGGGCCCCACGCATCCGCACGCGGCACAGCAGCCCGAGCCGCTCACGCCGGTGGAGGCTTGATGGGCGAGAGCCTGACGCCGGAGCTGCGCTGGCACGCGGTGGGGCGCCGCAAGGTGAGCGTGGCGCGAGTGTACCTGACGCCGGGCTCGGGCAAGTGGAACATCAATAAGCGCACTCTGGGTGACTACTTCCCCCGTCCCTCGCTCGTGTCGCACATCCAGCAACCGTTCACCGCGACCGACACGCTGGGCGCGTTCGACGTGCGGGCGCTGGTGCGGGGTGGGGGCGTGACGGGGCAGGCGGGGGCGCTGCGGCTCGCGATCGGGCGGGCGCTGTGCCTCGCCGACGAGCGGCACCGCAAGAAGCTGCGGGAGCAGGGACTGCTGACGCGCGACCCGCGGGTGGTCGAGCGCAAGAAGCCCGGCCGGGCGGGGGCGCGCAAGCGGTTCCAGTTCAGTAAGCGGTAGGAAGGCAACCACACACGTCGCCCGATTCGGTGCCTGGGTCCCCTCGGGGTGGCATCCGGAGATGACGGCGGCGGCGGACGAACCCACGAGAGGGAGTGCATGACGCAGCCTCAGTTGCAGGACCTGCTGGAAGCGGGCGTCCATTTCGGGCATCAGACGCGCCGTTGGAATCCCAAGATGCGCCGGTTCATCTTCGCCGAGCGCTCCGGGATCTACATCATCGACCTCCAGAAGACGCTCCGGCAGATCGAGGCCGCGCAGGAGCTGCTGCGCGGGGTGGTGCTGAAGGGCGAAGGCATCCTGTTCGTCTGCACCAAGAAACAGCTGAAGAACATCATCCAGGCGGAGGCGCAGCGCTGCGGCGCGTTCTACGTGACGGAGCGCTGGTTGGGCGGCACGCTCACCAACTTCCAGACCATCAAGAAGCAGATCAAGCGGCTGAAAGATCTGGAGCAGGGCACCGCCGAGGGCGAATTCGAGAACTACACCAAGAAAGAGCAGCTGCTGTTCGACCGCGAGCGCGTCAAGCTCGAGAAGTACCTCTCCGGCATCAAGAACATGGGCCGGCTGCCCGGCGCCTTGTTCGTGGTGGACTCGAAGAAGGAGCGCATCGCGGTGGCCGAGGCGAACAAGCTCGGCATCCCCGTCGTGGCGATCGTGGACACCAACGCGGACCCGGACCCGATCAGCGTGCCGATCCCCGGCAACGACGACGCGATCCGGGCGGTGTCGCTCATCGCGGCCGCGCTGTCGGACGTGATCATCGAGGCGCGGCGGCAGTCGCCGCTGCGCGAAGCGGCCGAGGAGGGCGAGGCGGTGACCTACTCGACCGAGACGGGCGTCGAGGCGGAGGTGGAGGGGGAGAAGAAGAAGAAGCCGGCGCGCCGCAAGCGGCGCCCCAAGCCCGAGGCGATCGCGGCGCGGCTCAAGACCGACGAGGCGCCCGAGGCGCCCGAGGCGCCGGCCCCGGCGGAATCGAGCGGCGGGGGCGAAGGCTAGCCGTCGCGCCGCCGTTCTGTGGCTAACCGACCGCCGCCCCTCGAGCCCCACGGCGCGAGGGCGGCGTTTTTGCGAGGAGTGAGAGCGTGGCGACTGTGAAAGAGATTCCGGCGAAGCTCGTGGCCGAGCTGCGCGCCCGCACGGGCGCCGGGATGATGGACTGCAAGAAGGCCCTCGAGGAGACGGGCGGCGACCTCGAGAAGGCCGTGGACGTGCTCCGCACGAAGGGCGCCGCCAAGGCCGACCAGCGGGCGGGGCGCGAGGCGTCGGAGGGGCTGATCGGCTCCTACGTCCACCACGACGGCCGGATCGGAGTGCTCGTGGAGGTGAACTGCGAAACGGACTTCGTGGCGCGCACGGACGGCTTCCGGACACTGGTGAAGGAGCTCGCCCTCCACATCGCCTCGGCGAAGCCGTTGGCCGTGCGGATCGAGGACCTTCCCCCCGAGCTCGTGGAGCGCGAGCGGAAGGTCTACGAGGCCCAGGTCGCGGAGCAGAAGAAGCCCGAGCCCATCCGCGGCAAGATCGTCGAGGGGATGCTGAAGAAGTTCTACGAGGAGAACGTGCTGCTCGAGCAGAAGTTCGTGAAGGACGACAAGCACACCGTCGGCGATCTGGTGCGGGACGTGGCGGCGAAGACCGGGGAAAAGGTGCAGGTGCGCCGCTTCGTGCGGTTCGAGCGCGGAGGGAACTGAGTGGCGGCCGCCCGCCTCGCCTACCCGCGCGCCCTGCTCAAGCTCTCGGGTGAGGCGTTCGCGGGCGAGCGGGGCGCGGGCGGCGGCATCGACTTCGCCGTCATCGACAAGCTGGGGAACGAGCTCAAGGCGGTCGCGGCCCTGGGGGTGCAGCTGGGGCTCGTGGTCGGCGGCGGCAACATCCTGCGCGGCACGGCGGCGAGCGAGCAGGGCATGGACCGCGTGTCCGCCGACTACATGGGGATGCTGGCCACGGTGATCAACGCCCTCGCGCTCCAGGACATCCTCGAGAAGAAGGGCGTGGACACGCGGGTGATGACGGCGATCCGCATGGAGGAGCTCGCCGAGCCCTACATCCGGCGCCGCGCCGTGCGCCACCTCGAGAAGGGCCGCATGGTGATCTTCGCGGGCGGCACAGGAAACCCGTACTTTTCGACCGATACGGCGGCGGTGCTGCGGGCGCTCGAGATCGAGGCGAAGCTGCTGCTCAAGGCGACCAACGTGGACGGGGTCTACACGGCCGACCCGAAGCGCGATCCCAAGGCGACGTTCCTCGCCGAGCTGTCGTTCCGGGACGCGCTGGTGAACGGCTACGCCGTGATGGACGCCAACGCGTTCGGCCTGTGCAAGGAGAACAAGCTGCCCATCGTGGTGTTCAACATCAACCAGCCCGGCGCGACGGCCAGGGTGCTGGCCGGGGAGCGCGTCGGCACGATCGTCCAATGACGACCCTCGCGGACCACGCGAAGCAGGCGAAGCAGGCGATGGACAAGGCAGTGGAAGCGGTGAAGCGCGAGTTCTCCACGGTCCGCACGGGCAAGGCGACCACGTCGCTGCTCGACCTGGTGCGGGTCGAGGCGTACGGCAGCGAGATGCCTCTGAACCAGGTGGCAAGCGTCGCGGCCCCCGAGCCGAAGCTCCTGACCGTGCAGCCGTGGGACAAGTCGCTCCTCAAGGCGGTGGAGAAGGCCATCCTCGCGTCGGACCTGGGTCTCACCCCCTCCAACGACGGGAACCTGATCCGCATTCCCCTGCCGCCGCTCACCGAGGAGCGGCGCAAAGAGCTGGTGAAGGTCATCCACAAGTTCGCCGAAGAGGGCCGCGTGGCCGTCCGGCACGCGCGCACCGAGGCGATCAGCCGCATCAAGAAGGCCGAGCACGTCTCCGAGGACGAGAAGAAGCACGCCGAGAAGGACGTCCAGAAGCTGCACGACGATCACCTGCGGCTCGTGGAAGACGCGGTGAAGGCGAAAGAAGCGGAGATCATGGAGGTCTAGATGGGGGACGACCTCCTCGCGCAGATCCGCGAGAACGGCGCGGTCCCGCGCCACGTCGCCATCATCATGGATGGCAACGGGCGCTGGGCCCGCGAGCGCAGCCTGCCCCGGCCGCTCGGCCACCGGGCGGGGATGAAGGCGGTGCGCGAGGCCGTGGAGGGGGCGATCGCGGCGGGCGTGGAGGTACTCACGCTGTTCGCCTTCTCGGACGAGAACTGGCAGCGCCCCGTCACCGAGATCTCCGCCCTCATGGAGCTGCTCGAGGAGTACATCGCGAAAGAAGTGGCGGAGCTGCGGGGCCAGGGCGTGGCCGTCCACGTCCTGGGCGATCGCACCCGGCTGGCGCCGGGAGCGCGCGCCGCGGTGGAGCGCGTCGAGCGCGAGACGGCGAGCGGCACGCGGCTGTCGCTCAACCTGTGCATCTCGTATTCGTCGCGCGCCGAGTTGGCGCGGGCGGCGCGACTGCTCGCGGAGGAAGTGCTCAAGGGCGCGAAGCGGCTCGAGGACATCGACGAGGAAGCGGTGCGGGAGAAGCTCTACACCGCGCCCTGGACCGATCCCGACCTGCTGATCCGCACCTCCGGGGAGCTGCGCCTCTCGAACTTCCTGCTGTGGCAGCTCGCCTACACCGAGCTGTACATGACGCCCGTGCTCTGGCCCGACGTGACGCGGCGGGAGCTGTTCCAGGCTATCCTCGATTATCAAGGACGCGAGCGGCGGTTCGGTCGGGTCAGCGCGCCCCGCTGATGTCCCGGAACCTCGTGGTGCGGATCGCCTTCGCCGTCCCGGCCATCGCCGTCACTCTGGTGGCGCTGTGGCTCGGGGCATGGGTGCTGGCGACGCTCGTCGCGGCGCTGGCGGTGCTCGGCACGCGCGAGATCTACGACCTGGCGCGCAAGCGCGGGGTCGAGCCCCTCGAGACCCTCGGACTCGCGGCGGCCGCGGCGATTCCGTTCGGCACGTTCTGGGTGAAGGACCTCGCGGCGTGGGAGCCGGTGCTGTACGGCGCGGCGGTGTGGCTGCTCGTCGTACTGGCCGCGGCGGTGCGCGCCCGGGGGCCGGAGCGGCGCCCGCTCGAGGCCGTGGCGGTCACCGTGTTCGGCGCCCTCTACGCCTCCGCGCTGCTCGCGTTCGTCGTGGCGATCCGGCACGGCCCCCATTCGGACGCGCACCCGCGCGGCTCCGCGGCGCTGGTCGCCTTGCCGCTGGTGGTGACCTGGGTGGGCGACACCTGCGCGATGGCCGCGGGGGCGCTGGTGGGCGGGCCGAAGCTGGCGCCGGTGCTCTCGCCGCGGAAAACGTGGGCGGGAGCAGTCGGCGGCGTCGTGGGCGCCGTAGTCGCCGCCCTGATCTACGGTCCGCTCGTGCTGACCCGGGTGGCCCTGGGGCTCACCGTGTGGCAGCTGCTCGTCGCGGGGGTCGTCCTGGCCGTGGCGGCGCAGGTCGGCGACGTCGCTGAATCGCTGTTCAAGCGCGAGGCAGGCGTGAAGGACTCCTCCTCGCTCTTTCCGGGCCACGGCGGCGTGCTCGACCGGCTCGATTCGGTCTACTTCGTGCTGCCCGTGAGCGCGGGACTGTTCCGCCTGTTCGGCGTCGCATGAGCGTCGGCGTCGCGATCCTCGGCTCCACCGGGTCGATCGGCTGCTCGACCCTGCAGGTGCTGGCGCGGCAGCGGGAGCGCTTCCGCGTCGCCGCCCTCACCGCCCATTCGAACGCCGATCTGCTCGAGCAGCAGGCGGCGGAGTGGAAGCCGGGGTACGTGGGGCTGGTCAACGGAGGGAGCAGGGAGCAGGGAGCGGGGAGCGGGGCGTCATGCCTCGTCGAGGCCGCGACGCGGGCCGACGTCGCCATCGTGGTCAACGGGATCGTGGGCGCGGCGGGGCTCGAGGCGACCCTCGCGGCCCTGCGCGCCGGCAAGCGCGTGGCGCTCGCCAACAAAGAAGCGCTCGTGATGGCGGGCGAGCTCGTGACCCGGGCGGCGCGCGAGGGGGGCGGGGAGATCGTGCCGGTGGACTCGGAGCACAGCGCCGTGCTCCAGTGCATCACGGGGCGCCGCCCCACCGAGCTCGAGCGGCTCATCCTCACGGCGTCGGGCGGCCCGTTCCGCACCTGGACGCCGGAGCGGGTCGCGGGGGCCACGGTGGAGGAGGCGCTGCGCCATCCCACGTGGCGCATGGGAAAGAAGATCACGGTCGACTCCGCCACCCTCGTCAACAAGGCGCTCGAGGTGATCGAGGCGCACTTCCTGTTCGCGTTGCCGTACCCCGCGGTCGAGGTCGTGGTGCACCCGCAATCGGTGGTGCACGCGTTCGTCGAGTTCGTGGACGGCTCGGTGCTGGCGCAGGTGGGCTTCCCAACGATGGAGCTGCCCATCCTCTACGCCCTGACCCATCCGGAGCGCGTGCCCGACGCGGGCGCCCGGCGGTTCGATCCGGTGGCGGCGGGGAGCCTCACGTTCGAGCCGGTGCGACCCGACCTGTACCCGGCGTACGGGCTGGGGCGCGCCGCGGCGGTCGCGGGGGGCACCGCGCCCGCCGCATTCAACGCCGCGAACGAAGTCGCCGTCGAGCTCTTCCTCGAGGGACGGATTCGGTTTGGGCGCATCGCGGAGACGATCGCGCGCGTGCTGGACGCGCACCGGCCGGGCGACCCGGGGTCGCTCGCGGCGGTGCTGGCGACGGACGCCGAGGCACGCCGGCTGGCGCGGGAGGCCGCGTGCTCCTGACGCTGGTCGCGCTCGCGGTCGTGCTGGGGCCGCTGATCTTCGTGCACGAGATGGGACATTTTGTCGCGGCCAAGGCCGTCGGCATTCAAGTGTTGCGGTTCTCGCTCGGGTTCGGGCGGCCCATCTTCGCGTGGCGCCGCGGCGAGACGGAATACTGGATCTCGTGGATCCCGCTCGGCGGCTACGTGAAGATGGCCGGGCTCGAGGACGAGGGCGTCGCGGGCAGCCTGGAAGGCGGGAAGGCGAGCGTTCCCATCGACCCGGCGCGCGCCTTCGACCGGCAGCCGGTGTGGAAGCGGACGATCGTGATCCTGGCGGGTGTGACGATGAATATCGTGTTCGCGTACTGCATGTTCGCCGGTATCGCGGCCACCGTCGGGGCCCCGGAGCTGGCGAGCACCCAGATCGAGTCGGTCACCACGCGCACGCTCCCGCCGGGCACCCAAGCGCTCGGCACCCTCAAGTTTGGTGACCGCATCGTGCGGGTGAACGGCGACACCGTCCGGTCGTGGAACGCGGTCATCGATCATGTGCTGGCGAGCTCAACCACGCTGCGTCTCGACCTCGCGGGGCGCGCCGAGCCGATCGTGGTGCGGCTCCCCGATGTCGCGACCCGGCAGGCGGTCGCGGGCGCGCTGGTGCGGCTGGATCCGCCGCGGCTGGGGCTGCTCGGTCCCGGTCAACCGGCGCTCCGCGCGGGACTCAAGACCGGAGACCTGCTGCTGCGCACCAATGGGGACACCCTGCGCTCGTGGAGCGACGTGCTCCACGCCGTCTGGAACAGCCCGGGGAAGGCCCTGCACCTGGACGTGCTGCGAGACGGCAGGGTGGTCACGGTCACCGTAGTGCCCGACACCAGGACGAAGACCGATACCACGTCGCCCCGGCCCAAGGTCTACGGTGTCATCGGCGCGGGTCCCGATCCGGCCACGATCTACATGCGCGAGCCGCTCGGCCAGGCGGCGCTGTCGGGGCTGATCGAGACCTGGGGGCGCGGACTGATTGTGCTGGGATTCCTGAAGGGGCTCATCCTCCACCAGGTCTCGGTGCGCGAGGTGGGCAGCATCATCACCGTGGGCCAGATCTCGGGCCAGGTGGCCCAGCTCGGGCTCGTCTCGTTTCTCACGTTCATGGCGTTCTTCTCGATCAATCTCGCGATCCTCAATCTCCTGCCGATCCCGATCCTGGATGGCGGGCAGTTCATGTTCCTCGTCGCCGAAGCGGTGCGCCGCAAGCCGCTGTCGATCGAGCTGCGCACGCGGCTCACGCAGGTCGGGTTCGTCGTGCTGCTCGCCATCATGATCCTCGCGCTCACGAACGACGCGCTCCGTGTCCTCCCCCGTTAAGGAGGCGCTCGAGAGCTACGTCGCCGGACGCCTGAAGGCGGAGCGGCTCGTGATCGCGGTCGCAGCCGCGTATTACGGGGAGCAGGCCGGAGGGAGCAGGCAGCAGTTGCAGCCGCTGATCGAGGTGATCGATCGGGCCTCACCGGGGATCGTCGAGTTGGGCCGCGTCGAGGCGACGCCCGGCTTCGAGCTGCGGCTCGGCGAGCGACCCTTCCCGAAGCAGTACGAAGCCGACCTGCGCCGGGCCGCGGAGGCGTGTCTCGCGAGCGAGCGCACGACCGGGGTCCTGGACGTCGCGGCGCTGCGGGGCCCGGGACTGCTCACACGAGCGGCGCGCGCGATCCGCCGGTTGTTCAGCTCAGCCTGACCACCACCGTCTCCAGCGCTCCAGCAACCTCGACCGCGTCGTTCCATGCACCGCTGCGAGATCGGCGAGCAGCTCGGCGGCATCCCGGTAGCGATCGTCGGGATGCTTCGCGAGGCACTTCATCACCACGCGCTCGAACCGCTTGGACAGCGCGGGGCGCTTCTTTCGGAGCGACGCGGGGGCATCCTCGACGTGCATACGCGCCAGCTCGAACCAGTCGCTCGAGGTGAACGGCAGCTCCCCCGTCGCCGCCTTGTAAAGCGTGACGCCCAGCGCGTAAAAATCGGCCCGCTGATCCACGAGCCGCCCCTGCGCCTGCTCGGGGGAGAGGTACTGCGGCGTGCCGATGGTCATGTTGACGCCCGTGGACGCCACGTATCCGGAGACGGCGCGCGCGATCCCAAAATCGGAGATCACCGGGCTGCCGTCCGCATGGATCAGGATGTTGTCGGGCTTCAGGTCCCGATGGATCACCCCCTGCTGGTGCGCGAACTCGAGACCGCGCGCGACGCCGGCCGCGAGGCGCACGATGTCCGGCTCGGGGAGCGGGCCCTCGCGCTGGATGCGGGCCCCGAGGCTGTCGGCGCACAGGTCCATCGCGAAGTAGACGTAATTCCCCGAGCGCGCCACGAAATGGATGTGAATGATGTTCGGGTGCCGGAGCTGCGCGGCCGTCTCGGCCTCATTCCGGAACCGGCTCTCGAACTGCAGGTCGCCGGCGTAGCGGGGCTTCAGGATCTTGACCGCGACGGGTGTCCCGTCCAGTTCCCGACCGACGAACACCCATGCGAACCCACCTTGGCCGAGCGGGCGCTCGAGGTCGTAGGGGCCGACGGTGCGGCCGACGAGGTCCGAGGGCGCGTGGGTCACGAGGGCTTTACAAACACGTAACGGGCGTCTAAGTTACTGCGCTCTCAACAATTAGGGAACTGGGACGGATGTACGACAAGACGACGCCGGTCAGGAAGTACGGGCGGCACGAGCACGACACGGGGTCGGCCCCGGTCCAGATCGCGCTGCTCACCGAGCGGATCAACAGCCTTACCGATCACTTCCGGGTCAACCCGAAGGATTTCCACGGGCAGCGCGGGCTCTTGAAGATGGTCAGCCAGCGCCGCCGCCTGCTGGAGTATCTGAAGCGCACCGACCTGGAACGCTATCGGCAGCTCATCGACGAGCTGGGTCTCCGCCATTAGCAGAGCTGGCGTCGCGCTGGGCGCCCCCGGAAGAGCACCGGGGGCGGCCTGGCGTATTTCTTTGTGCTCTAGACAGGCAACAGAGTGAAGCACGTCGAACGCGAGTTTGCGGGGCGCGTCTTGAAGCTCGAGGCGGGCCGCCTGGCCAAACAGGCCGCGGGCTCCTGCCTCCTGCAGTTCGGGGAGACGGTCGTCCTCGCCACGGTGACGGTGTCGGACAGCGTGTCGACCCTACCGTTCTTTCCGCTGACCGTCGAATACCGCGAGAAGAGCTACGCCGCCGGCAAGATCCCCGGCGGCTTTTTGAAGCGCGAGGGGCGGCCTTCCGACGAGGAGATCCTCTCGGCGCGGGTGACCGACCGCTCGGTCCGCCCGCTCTTTCCCGAAGGCTTCAAGAACGAGATCCAGGTCTTCATCTACGTGCTCTCGGCGGACCAGGAGAACGACGCCGACGTGCTGGGCGTGACCGCGGCCTCCGCCGCGCTCACCATGTCCAAGGTGCCCTGGAACGGCCCCATCGCCGCCGTGCGCGTGGGGCGGGTCGAGGGCGCGTGGATCCTCAATCCCACCTTCCAGCAGCTCGAGTTCTCGGACGTGGACATGGTCGTGTCCGGCGGGAAGGACTCGATCGTGATGGTGGAGGGGGGGGCGCTGGAGCTCACCGAGGCCGAGATCGTGAAAGGCCTCGAGGTCGCGCAAAAGGGCATCCGCGAGCTGCTCGACGCGGCGGGCGAGCTGGTCGCCGAAATGCAGCAGCCCAAGATGGAATGGACCAAGGTCGAGCCGCCGGCGGGGCTGGTGGCGCGCGTGAAGCAGCTCGCAGAAGCCCGGGTGTCGGAGGCACTCAACCTGCCGGAGAAGTCCGAGCGGGCCCAGGCGCTCGCCGCGCTCAAGGCGACGATCCAGGAGCAGCTCGCGGCGGAGTTCCCCGAAAACACGAAGGACGTTGCCAACGTCATCGAGGACATCGAGTACCGCACGATGCGCGAGCAGGTGCTGACGCACCGCGAGCGCGTGGACGGCCGGGATCTGGACACGGTGCGGCCGATCAGCTGCGAGGTGGGCGTCCTGCCGCGCACCCACGGCTCCGCGCTGTTCACCCGTGGCCAGACGCAGGCTCTCGTGTCGGCGACGCTCGGCACCGTCTCGGACGAGCAGCGCATCGACTCGATCGACGTGGCGCAGGAAACGTCGAAGTCGTTCATGCTGCACTACAACTTCCCGCCGTTTTCCACCGGTGAGGTCCGGCCGATCCGGGGCACCTCGCGCCGCGAGGTGGGGCACGGCGCGCTCGCCGAGCGGGCGCTGCAGGCCCTGCTGCCGCCGTACGAGCAGTTCCCCTACACCATCCGCATCGTGTCCGACATCCTCGAATCGAACGGCTCGTCGTCCATGGCAACAGTGTGCGGCGGCTCGCTGGCGCTGTTCGACGCGGGCGTGCCGATGACGGCCGCCTGCGCCGGCGTCGCGATGGGGCTCGTCAAGGAGGGGGACCGCGTGGCGGTGCTCACCGACATCCTCGGCACCGAGGACCAGCTGGGCGACATGGACTTCAAGGTGGCGGGCACGCGCCAGGGCGTTACGTCGATCCAGATGGACATCAAGATCGCGGGCCTCGAGTTCAAGATCGTGAGCGAGGCGCTGGAGAAGGCGAAGCAGGCCCGGCTCCACATTCTCGACATCATGGACCAGGCGATCCCGCAGCCGCGCTCGCAGCTCTCCAAGTACGCGCCGCGCATCATCACCGTCCAGATTCGGCCGGACAAGATCGGCGACCTGATCGGCCCCAAGGGCAAGACGATCCGCGGCATCCAGGAGCAGACGGGCGCCGAGATCAATGTGGACGACAACGGCCTCGTGACGATCTCCGCCGTCGGCGAGGGCGGCGAGCGGGCGCGCGACATGGTCGCGGCGCTCGTGCAGGAACCCGAGGTGGGCAAGGTCTACGAGGGGGTCGTGAAGAGCACCACGGCGTTCGGGGCGTTCATCGAGATCCTCCCCGGGGTCGAGGGACTGCTCCACATCTCCGAGCTGCAGCACGGGCGCACCGAGCGCACCGAGGACGTCGTGAAGAAGGGCGACCATGTGCGCGTGAAGCTGCTCGAGGTGGACGAGCGCGGCCGCATGCGGCTGTCCCGCAAGGCGCTGCTCGAGAAGCCGGAGCCGGCCCGCTCCCGCTGATGGAGACGGTCCGGCTCGACCGGGAGATCAGCCAGACCACCGCGCCGAACGGCGTGATCGTACTGTCCGAGCGGGTGGCGAGCGTCCGCTCCGCCGCAGTCGGCATCTGGGTGCGCAGCGCCAGCGCGCACGAGCCGCGCCCCAAGATGGGCGTCTCACATCTGCTCGAACACATGGTGTTCAAGGGGACCGCGCGCCGCACCGCGCAGGAGATCGCGCTGGCGCTCGAGTCCCGCGGCGGCTCGCTCGACGCCTACACGTCCCGCGATACCACGGCGTTCCAGGCCCGCGTGCTCGACCAGGATCTGCCGCGGGCGCTCGACGTCCTCACCGATCTCGTGCGGAACCCCACGCTCAAGACCAGCGACCTCGAGCTCGAGCGCAACGTCGTGCTCGAGGAGATCAACATGGTGGAGGACGCGCCCGACGACCAGGTGTTCGATCTCTCCTACCAGGCCCTCTGGCCCAACCATCCGTACGGCTATTCGATCCTCGGCACCCGCGACACGGTGAGCACGCTGTCGGCGGACGACCTGAAGCAGCTCCACGGCCGGGCGTATTTCCCCGGGAATTGCGTGATCGCGGCGGCGGGGAACCTCGAGCACGAGGGGCTGTTGGACGAGCTGGGGAAGCTGGGATGGTTCGATGGGGACCGGGGACGGGGGACGACGGACGGGTTGGCTGCGGCGGCGGTGCCTCCGGCGGTTCGTGGCTTCGAGACGCGGCACGGGAAAGAGACAGCGCAGACGCACATCGTGTTCGCCACCGACACCGTGCCCTACGCCGACCGGCGCAAGTACGCGCTGCTCGTGCTCGGCAACGTGTTCGGCGGCGGCATGTCGAGCCGGCTGTTCCAGCGGATCCGTGAGGAGCTGGGCCTCGCGTACGCGATCTATTCGTTCACGAGCTTCTATCGCCAGATGGGCGTCGCCGGCGTCTATGTCGGCACGCAGCCCAAGACCGCGGCGCAGGCCGTCGCGGCGATCCGCGAGGAGTACGCCAAGCTGGCGCGCGAGGGCTTGAGCGGGCGGGCGCTCGCCGAGGCGAAGCAGCAGACGCGCGGGCAGCTCGTGCTCTCCCTGGAGGGACCCACGGCCCGGATGTATCGTTTGGCGGGCTTTCCGGTCTGCTTTCCGGTCTATGGCGAACCGTACGAGAGCCTCGATCAGATGCTCGCCACCGTGGACGCGCTCGCAGCGGACGACGTCGCGTCCGTCGCGGCCGAGTTCTTCGCTCCCGAGCGGCAGCGGGTGATCTGGCTCGGGCCGAACGACAATAAGGCGTAGCACCGAAGGGCGTCACGAGCAGGCGTCACGGAGAACGTCACGGAACGCCGTACAGCGGAGCGCGCATGATCGTCGGAGTTCCGAGGGAGATCAAGACCGCCGAGAACCGCGTGGCGCTGGTGCCCGCGGGAGTGGAGTCGCTGGTGGGCGACGGTCACTCCGTGCTCGTCGAGCAGGGCGCAGGCCTCGGCTCGGGGTTCGCGGACGACGCCTACCGCGCCGCCGGGGCGACCCTCGTGCCCAAGCCGGGCGACGTCTGGGCCAAGGCCGAGATGGTCGTCA
>WNGM01001073.1_pt1 | contig 30030 bp, 26 predicted proteins | sample 5400571 | NCBI WGS metagenome assembly WNGM01 (sample SAMN13153378, study PRJNA577476) | soil metagenome | isolation source: 100 cm soil or saprolite under Garry oak tree replicate 2 | place: USA:California | collected 2016-06-15 | reverse complement strand
GATCGACATGTTGCAGACGGTCAGCCGCTCCTCCATCGTCATGCGCTCGATGACGGGCCCGGCGTACTCGTAGGCGTAGCCGACGCCACCCTTCACGCCGAGCTGGTTGATGATCGCGAGGATCACGTCCTTGGCGTAGACGCCCCTGGCGAGCGCGCCCTCCACCCGCACCTGGCGCAGCTTGGGCTTGGCCATGGCGAGGCACTGGGTGGCCAGCACGTCGCGCACTTGCGTCGTCCCGATGCCGAAGGCGATGGCGCCGACTGCGCCGTGAGTGGACGTGTGGCTATCACCACACGCGATCGTCATGCCTGGCTGGGAGAGGCCCAGCTCGGGCCCGATCACGTGGACGATACCCTGCTTGCCGCTCGCCATGTCGAAGAGCGGCAGGCCGAACTCCTTCATGTTCCGGTACATGTGCTGGGCCATCTCCTCCGCCTCCGGGTCGGCGTAGGGACGAGTCTGGTCAGCTGTCGGGATGATGTGATCGAGCGTGCCGAACGTCCGCTCGGGCATGCGCACCTTGAGCTTCAGCTCCTTCAGCATCTGGAAGGCCTGCGGCGTCGTCACCTCGTGGATGAGATGCAGGCCGATCAGGAGCTGGGTCTGGCCGGACGGCAGCACTCGGACTGTGTGAGCTTCCCACACCTTGTCGAGCAGCGTGCGAGCCATGGAAATCCTCCGCCCGCGTATCGTGCCCCATCGAGAGCATGGAGTCCAGCGGAGCAGCCCCTTGTCTGCACGTCGATACTCTTGCGGTGTCCCAGCCTGGGGCCGTACGCTGCGCAAGGGGGTGTGACCGATGGGAACCTTCTTTGTGGAGGCGCAGCTCGCCGCGCCGGAGAGACCCGAGCGTCGTCAGCCGGTCGAGCTGCTCGTGGACAGCGGCTCCACCTACACTTGGGTCGCCGCCGCCCTTCTGCGCGGGCTGTCCGTGGTGCCCACCGAGCGACGTCGCGTCGTGACGATCGCGGGCCAGCTCGCCGAGCGCGACGCCGCGGAGGTGCTCATCACCCTCGAGGGACGAACGCTCCATACCGTCTGCCTCTTCGGTGATGCGGGTGACCTCGACGTGCTGGGCGCTTACACCCTGGAAGGGTTCGGGTTGGGGGTCGATCCCGTCCAACGCAAGCTCATCCCGGCCCTCCAGTACGGCGCGGCGACGGCGTAGCTCCTCGAGGCGATGACCAGCCCCTTCGTCCCCGGCCCGCCGGTGCGCATCGCCGGCGCACCCCGCGGTCCGCTGACCGGCCTGACGTTCGCCGCCAAGGATCTCTTCGACGTCGCCGGGCATCCGACCGGCGGCGGCAACCCGGACTGGGCGCGGCAGCATCCGGTGCCGACGCGCCACGCGTGGGCGGTGCAGCGCTTGCTCGACGCCGGCGCGACGCTGATCGGTAAGACCGTCACCGACGAAGTCTCGCTTGGCATCCTCGGCGAAAACCCCTTCGACGGCACGCCGCTCAACCCGAAGGCGCCCGACCGCGTGCCCGGCGGCTCTTCGTCGGGTTCGGCCTCGGCCGTGGCGCAGGGGCTGTGCGACGTAGCACTCGGCACCGACACCGGCGGATCGGTGCGCGTGCCGGCGAGCTTCTGCGGGCTCTACGGCATCCGGCCGACCCACGGCCGGCTCGACCTCACCGGTATGATGGCGCAGGCGCCGAGCTCCGACACGACGGGATGGTTCGCGCGCGACGCGAAGACATTCGCCCGCGTGTCGGAGGTCCTGCTCGGCGAGCCGATCCCGGCGAGCCTGCCGACCCGGCTCGTCGTGGCGGTCGACGCGTTCGGCTTCGCGGACGCCGAGACCGCCGCGGCGCTCGGGCCGATGGTGCGCAAGCTCTCGGCGCTCGTGAAGGAGGTGCGCGAGGACCTCCTGGCTCCACCCGGGCTGTCGGTCTGGGCGCGGGCGCAGCGCACGCTCCAGCCCTACGAGGCCTGGCTCACCTTCAAGGACTGGATCGATCGTGACAACCCGCGCTTCGCCTTCAGCGTGGCCCGCACGCTGGTTCTCGCCAGCACGATCCCCGAGAGCGAGCGACAGTGGGCGGCGATGATGCGCGCCGAAGCGTGCGCCCGCCTGGCGTGGCTGCTCCCGCCCGGGACCATCCTCTGCATGCCGACGACGCCGTTCCCGGCGCCCCCGAAGGGGCTGCCCCTCGCGACGCTCGAGCCGCTGCGCGCGCGCATCGGTTGCCTGGCCTCGCAGGGCGGCCTGACGGGAGTGCCGCAGGTGAGTCTGCCGGGGGCGGCCGTCGACGGCCTGCCGGTGGGCCTGTCCATCCTCGGGGCGCGCGGCAGCGATACAGTGCTCGTGGCCGTGGCGAAGGCGATGGAGGCCGGCCGGTGATCGACGCACTTCTGTCCGCCGACTAGGGCGCCGCGCTGCGCCGCGGGGCCCTCCTTCCGTGGATGGTGGTCGGCGCGGTGTGGGTCACGCTGGCGATCGCCTCCGGCCTCTATTTCTCGTTCCCGGTCTTCTTCGTGGCGCTGCTGGAGGAGTTCGGCTGGCCCCGCGGGGCCACCGCAGCGGCGTTCTCGATCTCGTCGATCGTGCAGGGGGCGTTCTCGCCCATGGTGGGGATCCTCGTGGACCGCGTAGGACCGCGCCGGGTCATGCTCGGCGGGGCGTGCCTGCTCGGCGGCGCGTGTGTTCTGGCGAGCCGGATCGATTCGCTCTGGTCGCTCTACCTGGTGACGGGGGTACTGGCCGCAGCGGGGCTGTGCGCGGTGAGTTGGATTCCGAGCGGGGCGTTGATCGCGCGGTGGTTCACCGAGCGGCGCGGCAGCATGATGGGTCTGGCCTTCTCGGGCATGGGGGCGGGTGTGCTGGTGATCGGCCCGCTCGCGCAGTGGCTGATCATCGGGTATGGCTGGCGCGCCGCCTATCTCGTCCTCGGCCTGGGCACGCTCCTCGTGCTCGTTCCGCTCGTCTCCCTCGGAGTGCGGGAGGCGCCGATGGTGGCGGCGCCGGGTCGAGGCGACGTGTCGGGACCCACCCCCCGACCCACCGACGCGGGCCGGGAGGTCGGCGACGCCCTGCGGACGCGGGTGTTTTGGGCGCTCTTCTTCGCCTACCTGTGCACGCCGCTGGCCGTCTTCTCGGTCGTCACCCATCAGGTGGCCTTCGCGGTGGACCATGGCTTCCCGCGCCTGTTCGTGGCCGGCATCTTCGGGCTCACCGGTCTGCTCTCGACCGTCGGCCGGATCGTGTTCGGCGTCGCGGCCGACCGGATCGGGCGCACGACCTCGGCGACCATCTCCTACGGCTGCACGGCGGTGGGAACGCTCTGCCTGCTCGGACTCGAGGTGTGGCCGCACGCGGCCGCCCTCTACGCCTACGCGCTTTTCTTCGGCCTCGGCTTCGGCGCTCGTGGCCCCATCATCACCGCGATGGCGTCGCAGCTCTTTCCGGGGCGACGCTTCGGCGTCATCTACGGCATGTTGAGCGTGGGCAACGGCATCGGCGGTGGCATCGCGCCATGGTTCGGCGGCGTCGTGCACGACCTGACCGGCAGCTATCGCATCGCCTTCCTGATCGCGGTCGGGTTTTGCGTGCTGGGCGCGGTGTGCTTCCGGCTCGCGCGCCCTCGCCGTCGGCGCCCGTGAACCGGCCCGAGGCGCGTCGCTACCCGGCGGCCGCCAGCCGGAGGAACAGCCGCTTCAGCTCGTTGACGCGCGCGAGGTAGCCGCTGACGTCGTGGTCGCCGCACCGCTGGCCGGCCGTCAGGCGGAAGCCACGCCGTGCGTAGTCGTCGCCCGGCCCGGCTCCGCACAGGTGGATGACGGCGGCCAGATCCTGCTTCTGCTGGAGCGTGGCAGTGACGCTCCGCTGGTGCCCCACCGTGTCCGCGACGCCACGATCCAGGAGGGCGGCGGTCAGCTCGACGGCGTGGCTCGGCACGATGCGCGTGTAGAGGCCGTTGAACCAGCACGACGTCACGTCGTACCAGGGGCCCTCCTCGACCACCACGTGGTCGTGGATGCAGTAGCGCCTGGCCTCGCGGAACGTCGCGTCGGTGATCTGGTACATCCCGACCGCGCTCGACGCCGGCCGGTAGAGCTCGAAGGGCTTCCACGTCAGACGCCAGCGCCAGTACGTCCGGGCCACCGGGTTGCCCGCGCCTTCGACCTGGGCCAGCGCGGCCAGCAGCTCGGGCGTGATGACGGCCGTGGCATGCTCACGGAAGAGCGGCTCGTACTTCCGCCAGGTCTCGGGCGGCGTCTTTCCGAGCGCGGCGCTCACCGGAAAGAACAGCTCGGTCGGCTTGCGGATCACCTGGTACCCCCAGTTCACCGCCGACCAGACCGCCAGGATGACGACCACACCCGCGACCACTCGGATCGCCGGCGGCGCCGCCCGCATCGCCGAGAGGGCGCGCCGGCTCCACCGAGCGAGTGGCCGGACGGAGGCGCGGGAAGGGGCTCTGCCGGCGCGCGAATGTGACATGGAGGGGATGCGTTCACTATGCCTCAGCGCGCGAACGCTCGCTAGCCTCCCGCGGCTAGAGTTGCCAGTCTTGATACCAGGTCGACTCGGCGCCCACCCCCTCGCGGGCGACCGCCACCTCGAGCAGGTACGGGCGGTTGTCGCGCGTGATCCGGTCCACGCCGCGCCGGAGCGCCGGCTCGAGCTCCTTCGCGGTGGTGACGCACTCGCCGTCCACGCCCTGAGCGCGGGCGAGCGCGACGTAGTCGGTCGCGGGGGCGCTGAGATAGAGGCCGGGGTAGGTGCCGTCCCGCACCATCTTGCTGTCCGGGGCCTCGCGCGCCCAGTTGTGTCGCACGATCTGATAGCTCTCGTTGTTCGAGACGATGGTGAGGACCGCCGCGTTGTACCGGGCCATCGTCCAGAACCCCACCGCGCTATAGGTGAGGGCGCCATCGCCCAAGCTGAGCACGACGGGTCGCGCGCCGCCGACGGCGATCTTGGCGCCGATCGCGCCGCCCACGCCCCATCCGAGCGAGCCGCCGCCGCTGCGCGTCCAGCCCATCTCTCGATACCCGAACGGGAGCAGGGCCGTCCGGGCGGTCGAGCTTTCCTGGACCATGATGGAGTTCCGGGGCAGGAGCTCCGCGAGCTGCGCCTCGAGCACGCTGGGATGCACGATCGGGTCGTGCTGATGCTCACGCACGAGGGTCTCCTCGCGCTCGATCAGGAGCCTGGCGTACGCGCGCACCTTCGCGCGCTGGCGGGCCCAGCTCGCGACCCGATCGGAGGCGTGGAGACGCGTCAGCGCCTCGCCGAGGTGGCGCAACGTCTCACGCAGCTCGCACTGCACCGCGACGTCGAGCGGATAGTGGCGGCCCATGAGCAGGGGGTTCGGCCCGATCTGCATCACGCTCGGCTCGGCGACGCTGCCGTGCACGCCCTGACACCCGACGAGGAAGAGGACGTCCGGCGTCAGGCCGCTGACCTGCTCGAACTCGTTGGAGACCGGATACATGCCGCAGTAGAGCGGATGCCGGGTCGGAAAATTCGCGAAGATCTGTCGGGTGCTGAACACCGGCGCCTCGAGCACCTCGGCCAGCCGCACGGCCTCGGCTTGCGCGCCGTCACGCCAGACGTCGTCGCCGAACATCACCACCGGGCAGTGCGCCTCACCGAGCCGCCGGGCGATCGCCTCGACCGTCTGCGCGCGCGCGGGGGCCGGGCGTTCGATCCGGTACTCCGCGGCCTCTCCGATTTGTGCCTCCAGCCCTTCTCGATTGAGGAGCTCCGCGCTGATGGAGAGGTAGACCGGGCCGGTGGGTGGGGTGGTGGCCTCGCGGAACGCGCGCGTGGTGGCGACGGTGATGGCCGCCGGGTTCGTGTGCACCTGGTACGCGCAGCGCGCCTCCTTGGTGATCGGGCGCATGGACTCGGCCTGGCTCAGGCCGGGAAAGGGCGCGAGCCCGCGATAATCCTGGAGCTCGGACGTCCAGTCCCCGGCGATCACGACCACAGAGGAGCCGGCGACCTGGGCGTTGAAGAGCTGTCCGGCGAGCTGGTACGAGCCGCCCATTACGTGCGCGATGACGACGCCGACCTTGCCGCTGATCCGGTGGTACCCGTCCGCCATCGCGGCGACGAGCCCTTCGTGCTTGCCGACCACGAGCCGCTGGTCGCCGTCCTCGGCGAGCGCCGCGAAGATCCCGGTCTCCGCGGAACCCGGGTTCGTGAAGAGGTACTCGACGCCCGCGTCCTTCAGGGTCTGGAGGAGCAGCATTCCGCCGGTGCCGGTGATGGTCTTGCGCATGGTCTCCCCCCTGTCGGACGTCGTTGTCGCGCAGCACTATACCAGGCGCATCGGCTAGAGTAGGGGCTCGAAGGGAGCACTCGACACGAGCCGGCGCTTCGAGTGCGCGCAACCCATCCCCGAGCGGCCCTCGGACAAGAGCGCAGGAAGTCCTAGTCCTTGAGCTCCATGTCCTCGTAGGAGGGGAAGGGGCTCATCCAGATGTCCGTGATCGTGTGCCTGGCGATGCGGGGGCCGACGCCCATCAAGACGCGGAGGTCCATGACCGGCGCAAACATCGCCCGGTCGATCGTGAGCTGCTGAATCTTGTGCAGGAGCCCTTCGCGCTTCTTGAGGTCGCGCTCGCGCGCCTGCTGCAGGAACAGATCGTCGATGTCGGGATAGCCGCCGTAGGCGTAGGCGCCCTTGGACTGGATGAACGCCTCCACCCGGCTCGCGGCGTTGCCGGAGTTCCCCACCGCCGTGAGGAAGAGCCCGCGGAGCTTCTTCTCCTTCCAGTCGGAGTAGAAGGCCGCGCGCTCGGTCGCGCGCATCTTCATGCGGATGCCGGCCGCGGTCAGATAGTTCAGCACCGACTCGGCCACGGTCGGGAACCCGGGAATCCCCACGAACTCCCCCGCGTCGAGCCCGTTCGGATAGCCGGCGTCGGCGAGCAGTTGCTTCGCCTTGGTGAGATCGTACGGTGGCGGCTCGACCTGCAGCGCGAAGTCCATGACGCGGGGCACGATCACGCCCGCCGGCGGACACAAGCCGAGGCACGCCGCCTCGTTGACCTGCTGGCGGTTCAGCGCGAAGTTCACCGCGAGCCGCATCCGCTTGTCGTGCCACGGCGACTTCGGATCCCACTGGTCGGCGAACTCGACCCAGAAGATCGACGCGTGCTTCGAGGACACCACCTGCATCCGCGGGTCGCGCTTGAGACCCTCGGCGTCGGGGCCGTCGAGCACGTACCCGATATCGGCCTCTCCGCTCTTGAGCATCACGGCGCGCGTGGTGGACTCGGGGACGCTCTTCATGACGAGCGTCTTCACGTTGGGGACGCGGCGCCAGTACCCGGGGTACGCCTCGAGCACCACCTCCACGCCGGGCTTGTGGCTCACGAACCTGTACGGGCCGGCGCCGATCGGATGCTTCTTGAAGGCGTCGTCTCCCACCTCGGTGAGGTACTTCTTGGGTACGACGATTCCGGCGGCGGTGGCCGTGGTGCCGTAGAACGTCATGAAGTCCGGCCACGGCTCCTTGAGCTGGAAGCGCACCACCAGGGGACTGACGACCTCCACCTGCCGGACGCGCTCTTGCAGAATCTTCGCCCCGGCACCCTTGTACCGCTCGAAGCTGAACCTCACGTCTTCGGCGGTCACGGGGTCGCCGTTGTGGAACCTGAGCCCGGCGCGCAGCCTGAACTCGTAGGTCTTGCCGTCGGGGCTCTCCCGCCACGACTCCGCGAGGCTCGGGCCCATCTTCTGGCCGGGATACGGGCGGACGAGCGCGTCGTGGAGCGCGTAGAGGATGCCGAACGGGGTGATCTGTGGCGGAGCGGTGGAGGGGTCGAACCAGCTCGGCGCGATCGTCACGTGCCAGGCCATGGTGGCCTGACCCGCCGGCGCCTGCGCGGCGGCGCGCGGCGTCGCGCCGAGGACGACGACGGCGACGAGCAGCGGCAAGATGACTGGAGCCATGACTCCCTCCCGTGTGGGGCTACACCGGCAGCTTGTCTCCGTCTGGCGGGGCCGCGACCTCGAAGGCGTTGACGACCCCCGACAGGAGCGCGAAGTAGTTCGCGGCCGCCGTCAGCTCGACCAGCCATTGCACACCGTAGCGGCTCTTGAGCGCGTCGAAGATCCCCTGGTCGACGCGGTTCGTGCGCATGAGCTGCCGCGTGTAGGTCACGATATCCCGCTCGTCCGCGGGAAGCTTGACGGCGTCGCCCTTCGCCCGGAGGAGATCGATGGCCTCCTCGCGCACGCCGTTCTTGCGTGCCGCGGCGACCTGGGCCGCCCACACGTACGCCGCCTCGCGCTCGCGCACGGCGGTCAGGATGGCGAGGGAACGGAGCTTCGGCGCGACGATGCTCTCGTCGCGGAAGAAGGTGACCAGGGGGAGCACCCGCTCCGCCAGCTTCGGGCTGTGGAGCAGCATGCTGAACGGCCCACGCACGCTTCCGAACACGTTCACGACCGCGTCGACGACAGCGTGGTGCTCGGCGGACACGTCGGACTTGCCGGTGATCGGGGCGACGCGCGGCATCACGGGCTCCTTTCTGGCCTCACACGAGCAACGCCAGGGGCTCCTCGATGAGCTCCGCGAGGGCGCCCAGAAACTGGGCGCCGCGCGCGCCGTCGAGGGCACGGTGGTCGCAGGACAGGGTCAGCATCATGGTGGGCTGGACGATCGGCTGGCCGTTGACGGCGACGACCCGGTCGGCGATGCGGCCGACGGCAAGGATGGCGGCCTGGGGCGGATTGACGATGGCGGTGAAGGCGTCGACGCCGTACATCCCGAGGTTGCTGATCGTGAAGCCGCCGCCCTGGATGTCGGCGGCGCGTAGCTTGCCAGCCTGGGCCCGGCTCACCACGTCCTCGCGGCGGGCGGCGATGTCCACGAGGCGCAGCGTGTCGGCGCGGTGCAGGACGGGGACGACGAGGCCGTCGTCGATGGCCACGGCCAGGCCGATATTGATGTCGGCGTTCCGCACGATCGCGCCGTCCTGCCACGAGGCGTTCACGCCCGGGTGCTGTGACAGGGTCGCCGCGACGAGCTTCACCAGGAGATCCGTGTAGGTGATCCGGGCGCCGGTGTGCTTGCTCGCCCGCTCGCGCCAGGAGACCAGGCGGCTCACGTTGACCTCGCGGACCAGATAGAAGTGGGGCGCGGTGGTCCAGCTCGCCGTCAGGCGCTCGGCCATGATGCGCCAGACGGTGCCGACGCCCTCGGCCACGGGGACCTTCGCCGCGACAACGTCCCCCGCGAGGACGGCGCCGCCGGGGCCCGAGCCGCGGAGCGCGCTGACGTCGAGACCGCGCTCGGCCGCCAGTCGGCGCGCCTTCGGCGACGCGGCGGTGAGACGCGCCGCCGTCCCGTCGCCGGCGGGCGATGCCTTGACCGCTGGAGCCGCGGGGGGCGGCGACGCGACGGCGCCGGTCGGGACCCCGCCCGCCGCCGGCCCGACAGGCGCGGCGGGACCCGCCGCGCCCGCTTCCCCGGGAGCGAAGATCAGCGCGATCGTCTTGCCCACCGGCACCACGTCCCCCGCGCGCGCCGTCACGTCGCGCAAGACCCCCGAGGCCGGCGCCTCGATCTCGACGGTGACCTTGTCGGTCTCGATCTCGACGATCGGCTCGCCCTTCCTGACGGCATGTCCCGGCGCCTTGAGCCACTTCAAAACTTTGCCGGTCTCCTGCGCCATCTCGAGGGCCGGCATGATCACGTCGGTCGGCATCGCCTGCGAGCCTCAGGCCTTCCGGCAGAGCGCCTTCGCCGTCTCGAAGACCGTCCTCTCCGACGGCACGGTGAGGTCCTCGAGTACCGGCGAGAACGGCACCGGCACGTCCATGGCCCCGATGCGCTTGACGGGCGCGTCGAGGTGATAGAAGGCCCCCTCGGCGATCGCCGACGCGATCTCGGCGGTGACGCCGTAGCGTTCGTAGCCCTCGTCCACCACGAGGGCGCGCGAGGTCTTCTTGGCCGAGTCGATCAGCGCCTGCTTGTCGAGCGGGTAGGTGGTGCGGGGGTCGATCACCTCGGCGCCGATGCCGATCTCCTCGAGCAGCTTGGCGGCGCCGAGCGCCACCCCCACCATGCTGCTGGTGGCGACGATGGTGATGTCCGTGCCCGCGCGCTTCACCTCCGCCACGCCGAAGGGGATCGTGTAGTCCTCGGCGGGCACCGGGCCCTTGGTCCGATACATCATCTTGTCCTCGAAGATGACGACCGGGCTGTCGTCGCGGATGGCCGTCTTCATGAGCCCCTTGGCCTCGTACGGGCCGGAGGGCAGGGCGACCTTGAGGCCGGGAATGTGGCTCACCCAGGCGTGGAGCGACTGCGAGTGTTGCGCGGCCGACCGGCGCGTCGCCCCCAGCGTGGTGCGGAAGACGATGGGCACCTTCAGCTTGCCGCCCGACATGTAGTGCACCTTGGCGGCCTGGTTCACGATCTGGTCCATGGCCAGCGTGATGAAGTCGCCGAACATCACGTCGACGATCGGGCGCATGCCGGTCATCGCCGCTCCGACGCCGATACCGGCATAGCCGGGCTCGGAGATCGGTGTGTCGATGATCCGCTTGGTCCCGAACTCCTGCACGAGCCCGGTCAGCACCTTGAAGGGATGGCCGGCCTCCGCCACGTCCTCCCCGATGAGGAACACGCGAGGGTCGCGCCGCATCTCCTCCGCGATCGCCTCGCGGACCGCCTCTCCGTACGTCAGCTCTCGCGCCGCGACCTCAGGCGTAGACATCTTGATCCACCTCGTTCGGCTCGGGGTATGGCGCCGACAGCGCGAACTGCACGCCGCCGTCGATCTCCGCTTTCACGTCGGTCAGGATCCGCTCGAACACGCCCGCGTCGGCGAGCCCTTGCGTCGTGAGCCGTGAGGCCAGCGTCTCGAGCGGGTCGTGCTTCGACATCCACTCCCGCTCTTCCTCCCGCGTGCGGTACTCGCGGTTGACGTCGCCGACGTGGTGGCCGTAGTACCGGTAGGTCTTGCACTCGAGGAAGGCCGGCCCCTCGCCGCGCCGCGCCCGCTCGACGAGGCGCCGCATCGTCGCGTGGACGGCCTGGACGTCCTGGCCGTCGACGCTCTCGGCGTGGACCCCCAGCGCCCGGGGGCGCGCCAGGATGTCGCCGGCGATGGTCTCGCCGCACGGCGTGTACTCGCCGTAGAGGTTGTTCTCGCAGAGGTAGATGACGGGGAGCCTCCAGAGCGCCGCCATGTTCATCACCTCGTAGAGCAGGCCCTGCCCGAGCGCGCCGTCGCCGAAGAAGCACACGGCGACCTGGTCGGTGCCCCGCATCTTCGCCGACAGCGCGGCGCCCGTCGCGATGCCGGCGGAGCCGCCCACGATGGCGTTGGCGCCGAGGTTGCCCGTCTCGGGATCGGCGATGTGCATCGAGCCGCCCTTGCCGCGACAGTAGCCCGGCTCCTTGCCGAGGAGCTCCGCGAACATCCGGTTGACCGCCGCCCCCTTGGCCAGGCAGTGGCCGTGCCCGCGATGCGTGCTCGTGATCAAGTCGTCGCGGCGCAGGGCTTCACAGACGCCGACCGCCACGGCCTCCTCGCCGATATACAGGTGGGCCAGGCCTGGCATCTTCGCGCTCTTGTAGAGCTCGTTCACCTGCTCGTCGAAGGCGCGAATCTTCGCCATCTGGCGGTACATGTGGAGGTTCGCTTCCAGCTCCATCCTCGGTTCGATCGCTCGGGTCGTCATTGGCCATGCCCTCTGCGTCGTCGATGTGTGAGAGACGCTGATTATAATTCCTTGCGGTCGCCTGCTATCGGCCCGGCTTGAGCCTCAGATCCTCGTAGGGCGCGGAGTAGGCGAAGCCTTTGATCCAGTCGACGCACGCCTCCTCGACCCGCGGCCCGACGCCCCAGAGGAAGGCGAGCTCGTAGATCGGCACGTGCAGCACGCGGTCGTGCATGATCTGCTGGATCTGATGCAGCACGGCCTCGCGCTTCTTCCGGTCCAGCTCCCGGGCCTGGCGCTGAAAGAGGTCCTCGATCTCCGGCACCACTCCCGACGCGTAGATACCGTTCCGGGTCACGTAGACTTCGACGCGCGTCGCGGCGTTGCCGGCGGGGGCGCCCAGGCCCATGATCACGCCCTTGATCTTGTGCTCGCGCCATGCGGTGAGGAAGGCGGCGCGCTCCAGCGTGCGCACGCGGGTCCGGATGCCCACCGCCTGGAGGTGGCCGCCCAGCGCCTCGGCCAGCGAGAAGAAGGGGGGAAACGGCGTGAGGTCTCCGGCGTCGAAGCCCGAGGGATACCCGGCTTCGGCGAGGAGCTGTTTGGCTCGTGCCGGGTCGTAGGCCGGCGGGTCGTAGGCCCGCGCGAACTCCAGGACGCGCGGGATGAGGCCTCCGGTCGGGCGCGAGAGGCCGAGGGTCTCCGCCTGATTGAGGGCGTTACGGTCGAGGGCATGGCTGGCCGCCAGCCGCACGCGACGGTCGTGCCACGGGGACTTCGGGTCCCACTGCTCCGGCAGGTCGAGGAAGACGACGCCGGGAGGCGTGGCGGCGGCCAGGCGTAGCCCCGGCGTGCGCTGGATCTCCTCGGCCACCGGCCCGCTCAGGAGATAGACGATGTCCACGTCGCCCGCCTTGAGGGCGGCGGCGCGCGTGGTCTCGTCGGGCATGCTGCGGAACACCAGCCGCTTGACGGCGGGGGTCTTGCGCCAGTAGCCCTCGAAAGCCTCCATGACCAGATCCACGCCCGGCGTGAAGCTCACCACGCGGTACGGCCCGGCCCCCACCGGCGCCTTCTTGAAGCCGTCGTCGCCCACCTTTTCGACGTAGCGCTTCGGCACGATCCATGCCGCCCCGGTGGCGGATGTGCCATAGAAGGTCATGAAGTCCGGCCACGGCTCCCTCAGGTGGAAGCGCACGCGGCCGGGATCGACGATCTGGACCTCTCGCACCCGGTCTTTGAGGAGCTTGGCCGCGGCGCCGTGGTATCGATCGAACGAGAACTTCACGTCCTCCGCCGTCACCGGGTCGCCGTTGTGAAACTTGACGCCCTTGCGAAGGACGAACTCGTAGCTCAGCCCGTCCTTCGACGCCGCCCACGACTCGGCCAGGCTCGGCGTGTTGTCCCCCGCCGGCATCGGCTTCACCAGCGCGTCGTGGATGGCGTACAGCACCATGAACGGCGTGATGAACGCCTCGGTGTCGCTCGGGTCGAGCCACCGCGCGGCCAGGGTGACGTGGACCCCCCAGGTGAGCGTCCCCTCGGGGACGGCCGCGACGGGCCCGGAGAAGGCGGCGAGCAGCGGGAGGACGACCAGCGCGGTGATCCCGTGGCGAACGAATGGTCTCATGGCGTCTCCTGGTCCGCTCATGGTAGCCCAGAACTGCCGAGCGCCTCGACCGCGTCGTGTATCCTGAAAGCCAGGAGAGTGGAGACCATGAGCGAGTGCAAGCACGGTTTGAGGCACGGGTGTGTCTACTGTCACGGGCACACGACCCCCGCGGTCAAGCGGCCGAGCGCGAAGAAGCAGACCAAAGCCTCGCGACTGTCGGAAAAGATGAATGACCGGATGACGGCCCTGAAGCGGCGCCTGCGAGAGCTCCGCGGCGAGTGATGGAATCCTAGAGCCCGTGCCAGTAGCGGCGGCCCTCGAGCCGCACGATCCTCCCGAACCCGGGCGCCTGGAAATGTCCCGCCGCCACGATGATCGCCTCGCGCTCCAGGCGCTCCATCAGAGCGCGTCGGGTCTGGCGTGTGAGCTCCGGGTCCATGTCGGCGCGTGACACCCAGTCTGTCTCGTGCACCTGCACCGGGTTGTGCGCCGCATCCCCCAGGACGAGCGCTCGCTCCCCTCGGGAGGTGATCAGGAGACTCACGTGCCCCGGCGTGTGGCCCGGCGTCGGCAGCGCCGTCAGCTCACGCGTGATGCTGTGCTCCCCCGCCATCAGCTCCACCAGGCCGAGCTCGGCCAGCGGCCAGACACAGGCGGGGGCGTTGGGAAAGCGCTGGGGCTGGACGTCGGGCTGGTGGCAGACTTCCCAGTCCTTCGCGCTCATCCAGTAGCGAGCGTTCGGAAAGGTCGGCACATACTTCTCGCCCCGTGCGACCAAATTCCAGCCGACGTGGTCGCGGTGCAGATGGGTCATCACCACCATGTCGACGTCTTCGGGCCGCACGCCCTGGGCCTGGAAGTCGTGCATGAGCTGGCCCCACGGAGCCTCGGGCGCGTCGGCTGGCTTCGGACCGAGACCCGTGTCGACGAGGACCGTCCGCCCGGCGGACCGGATCAGGTACGAGCCGAGATTGAAGCGAACCTTGTGCCCCTCCGTGAGGTGGGACGCGTACTGGCGCCAATCGTCCGCGGGGATGGTTGGAAAGAAGTTACACAGGTCGAACTCGAGCGTGCCGTCCGACAGCGCCATGATCTCCACATCGCCCACGCGGATGCTGTTGTTCGCCATGACGACCTATCGGATCTGCCAGCCGAGCCATTCGCAGATGGCCCGACCCATGATCCACTCCGTGTCCTCTCCCGGAAGCCAGGGAAGCTCCTCCGTGAACAACGTCACGGCCTGGCGCCACGGGCACGTGAGCCGCGTCCAGTCGGTGCCCCAGAACATCCGCCGCGGACCGAAGGCGTCGTACACCTGCCGGATGTGCTTGTGGAGTCCGCGGAAGGGATACGGCTCCGTGGAGTAGCAGGGCAGCGCCGAGGCCTTGACCGCGACGTTGGGCCGACGCGCCAGCCGACAGAGCTCCGGCAGCTCGGCAAACGCCGCGTCGTCCTTCTTCGCGGTCCCGATGGCCAGGTGATCGATGACGAGCTTCAGGCCGGGATGGCGCTCGGCGATGCGGTCCACGGCGGGGATGGACCCGGGCGGGAAGATCATCACCGGGATGCCGGCACGCTCGGCGGCCGGCCAGAGCCACTCGGCGGTGCCGTCGGTGAGCCACGGCTTCTGGAGCTCGGTGTGGAAGGTGAAGCGCAGGCCGAGCATGCCGGGCTGCTTTTTCCATCCGGCGACGAGCGCCCGGCTCTCGGGCGTCTCGATGGCGAGCCGCCCCATGACGGCGAACCTGTCCGGGTAGAGCCGCGCCGCTTCGAGGGCGAGGTCGTTGCGGTCGCCTTCCCACGAGGGAGGGACGAGCACGGCACGATCGACGCCCGCCTCCTTCATGCCCGCCAGCACCAGGTCACGGGTGACGGGGTAGGGCTTCTGCGCCTGGTGGGCTCGGCCAGGCGGCCACGGCCGGTCGCGCGTGTCGGCGCCCCAGATGTGGACCTGCGCGTCGACGATCAGCATGCTGTCCTCCGGACGCTCGGCTCCAGGAAATCGGACCGGGCGAGGGTAGCGTCCTCCCGTCGCCCGGTCAAGCCCTGGTCAGACGATCGTTGCGCCGTACGCCGTGAGGGCCGTGGTCATCACCGACATGGCTCGCCCCATGTGCGGGCCCGCAACGACCCCGTGCGGAGACTGAATGTTGCGATAGGACTGCATCATCGCGAAGGCGGCGAGTGGCTCCAGCGAGAAAATCGGACCTCCGCTCTCTCCATGGTGCCAACCCACGTTGAGCTCGTATGAGTAATGGGGCCCAAAATCGTACTGTGCCGCGACGATCCCCTCGTTGGCGTGCGCCTTCAAGAGAAGGTTCCCGCCGAGCCAGTTGCCATCCTGGTCCACGCTCGCCGCGGCGATGGTTGGCGAGGGGAAGCCATAGGTGAGGACGTGGCTCCCGTCCGTCGGTCGCGCGAAGGTCACAGGGACGGCGCTCAACCGATAGCTCGCAGGCGGCGCGACCTCCAGGATCGCCATATCGATCACTGGATCCTCGAACGGTACAGCCACGACCGGCGCGTGATAGGCGACTGGCCCGTTATCCGGCACGACGAACGCGTAGAACTTGTCGGAAGGATTGCGAGCCTTGCCGTCGTCAAAGACGTGATGGGCCGTCGCCAGGTAGCGTCTCGGACTGAAACACCAGCCCGTGCCCACAAAGGCGACCTGGAACTCGTGAGCGCCCGGCCTGACCGGCCTGATTCTGAGAATGCCACAGACCGCGTCCCGCACGGCCGCAATTGCCGAGGGGAAGTCCGACATCTGGAACCTCGTCGCTCAGGCGGGAGGCGCGGGCCGCGTCGCGGGTCCCGGCTCGACGGTCGCGCGCTCCACCGCGAGGAGGCGCTCGAGCTCGATCACGGCCAGCATGTCCTTCTCGAGGCGGGTCCAGTCGGCCTTGGCCGTGAGCGTGGCGCCGAAGCCGTCGGCGAGGTCTTCGTAGACCTTCTTCCAGGCCGCGTAGGCCGCCAGCAAGGGCGTGGACGGATCGGCGACGATCTTGTAGCCGAGGTGGCCGAAGTCCTGCAGCGTCATGCCCGTCCCGGCGAGCCCGCCGCGCCCCGTGAGGTACATCAACGGCCCACCGAGCCGCTCGGCGATGGCGCGCAGCTGCTCCGGCGTGTGCGCCATCGAGAGCAGCAAGACGTCGGCGCCGGCGTTCCGGTAGGCTTCGCCACGGCGGAGCGCGTCGTCCATGGTGCTGGCCCGCATCGCGTTGGTCCGCGCGATGATGACGAAGTCGCGCGCGCGTCGTGCGGCGACGGCCTCCGTGACCTTGGCCGCCATCAGCTCGATCGGAATCATGTGCTCGATCCCGATGTGATGGTGCGCGCGCTTCGGGACGAGCTGGTCCTCGATCTCGATCGCTGCGAAGCCGGCGGCCTCGCTCATGCCGATGGTGCGGTGGACGTGCATCGGGTCGCCGTAGCCGCAGGCGGCGTCCAGGATGAGCGGGAGCGACGAGACGGCGCGGATGTCGATGGCCGCGTGGCACATCTCCGTCAGGTTGAGGTTGGCCTCGAGCGCGACCTTCTGGTAGCCGGTCGCGCCGCCGCCCAGATACCCGGCGGGAAAGCCCGCGGCCTCCGCCATCTTGGCCATCAGCGGATTCAGGACCAGTGGCGCGGTCACCGGGAGCGGCCCCCGCATCAAGGCTTTGAGCGACATCGGGCGTTGCTCGCGGCTCACGGCCTCCGCGCGAGGGGGCCCCGCAGCAGCTGCCCGGGAAGCGCTCCCGTGTGCTTGCCGTCACGCAACAGGACCTCACCGTTGACGATCGTCGCCGCGATCCCGCGTGCGCGTTGCACGAGCCGTCGGGCGCCGGCGGGGAGATCGTTGACGACCTCGGGCATCTCCGGGCTGATCGTGTCGGGGTCGAAGACGATCAGGTCCGCCACGAAGCCTTCGCGCACGAGGCCGCGGTCGGCGAAGCCCCAGTACGTCGCGGGCACGAGCGTCAGCATGCGCACCGCTTGCTCGAGCGTGAACGCCTGCTTTGCGCGCACCCAGTGGCTCAGGAGGTGCGTCTGGAGCGACGAGTCGACGATCTGGGAGACGTGGGCACCGGAGTCGGAGAACGTCACGACCGCGCGCGGGTGGCGCATCATTTCGAGCACGGTGTCCTGGTCTTCGTTGGCGACCGGGTGGACGAAGAAGCGATCGAGGTCCTTCTCGAGCGCGAGGTCGATCATCGCCTCGGCCGGATCGACGCCGCGCTCGCGCGCGATCTCGGCCACCGTGCGGTGGGGGCCCGCCACCGTGTCGTAGAGGAAGATCCACTCGTAGGGGAACGGCCGCGCTTCGGTGCCGAGGGCCCGGCGCTCGGGACGCTCGTGGGCGCCCGCGATCAGGCGGCGGCGCGTCTCGGGGTCGCGCAGCCGCTGCCGCTGCTCCGCGAGGGCCAGCGCGCGGAACGGTTTCCACGCCGGGAGGTGGTCGAACGGCAGCTGCGTCTTGAACGACAGCACGACGTTGAGCCCGCGGCTGTGCACCTGGGCGAACATCCGTCCGCCGGCGGCGGCCGTCTCGTCGAGGAGGTCCAGGTAGCGGCGCCACACGTCGGGCGCCTCCAGGCGGCTGAAGTTGCCCCACGTCACGGGACGCCCGGTCTCGACGGCGAGGTCGCGCAGGCGCACGTGATAGTCGCGGAAGGCGACGGGATCGCTGAGCTCACGCCCGACGGCCTCGCCGGCCAGCTCGAAGAGGCCGGCGTTCAGGTCGCCCATCACGCCGACGAGCCGGCGCACCTCGTCCCACGTCGCGAGCCGGCTCGCGACCGGCCGGCCGTCGGGCGTCTCGTGGATCGGCGAGCGCGAGGTCGTGAAACCGATCGCGCCGGCGCGGATCGCGTCGCGGAGCTCGCGCTCCATCGCGTGGAGGTCGTCCTCGCTCGCCGCCTGCTCGAACGCGCGCTCGCCCATGACGTACGTGCGGAGCGCGCAGTGGCCGAGGTAGCCCGCATAGTTGATGCCCTTGGGCAGAGCGTCGAGACAGTCGAGGAACTCCGGGAACGTCGTCCACTTCCACTCGATGCCCGCCGCCATCGCCTCGGCGGCGATGTCCTCGGCGCGCTCGAGGTTGCGCACCACGAGATGCTTTTGCGACTCAGGGCAGGGGGCGAGCGTGAACCCACAGTTGCCCATCACGACGGTCGTCACGCCGTGCCAGCACGAGCAGGTGCCGAGCGGGTCCCAGAAGATCTGCGCGTCCATGTGGGTGTGGCCGTCGATGAAGCCGGGGGCGACGACCAGGCCGTCGGCGTCCATGACCTCGCGTGCGCGCTCGCGGATCCGGCCGACGGCGGCGATCCGCCCGTGCCGCACGGCGACGTCGGCGTGGTGGCGCGGCAGGCCAGAGCCATCGATCAGCACGCCGTTCTTGATCACGAGGTCGTAGGGCATCGTCCGTTCCTCCCTGACAGCGGGTGAGCGCCCGGGCGCGTCGAGGTGACTCTCCTACGAGAGCACGCCGGCAAGGGCGATAATACCCGCCAGCGAGGAGGACCGCCACATGACGACGAAGAAGGGCGCGGGGCTCTTGATGGTCTGGGCCGAGGTTCCGTCAGACAGAGAGAAGGAGTTCAATCGCTGGTACAACGAGGAGCATCTGGCCGAGCGACTCGCCCTGCCGGGATTCTTGAGTGCGGCCCGATACGAAGCGGTGAAGGGTGGGCCCAAGCACCTCGCCTGCTACGAGCTCGAGAGCGCCGCGGTGCTGGAGAGCGAGGCGTACACGCGCCTCCGGACCCACCCCACCGAATGGACCCGGCGCTCGGCCCCCGAGGTCATCGGCACCACCTACATCCGTAACGTCTACACCCTGATCCACCCGAAGACGCTGACGCGTGAGGCCGCCGAGAGCGACATGGCGCCGGCCCTCCAGATCGGACGAATGGATGTGCCACCGGAGGTCGACGACGAGTTCAACGCCTGGTACAACACCATCTACGTGCCCAACTACGAAAAGGTGCCAGGTGTGATTCGTGGCCGACGGTATCGGGCCGTGGCCGGCGCTCCGACCTATCTCACCCTCTACGAGTTCGAGCACCCCAGGGTGTCCGAGAGCGCCGCCTGGGCGGCCCAGCGAGATATCTCACCGGTGACACACCGTATCCGGCCACACATGCGGCACGCCCCGGGCTCTCCCGGCATCTGGGTCAAAACGTTTCAGCTCTGACGCGGCCGCTCTCCCCGAGCACGCCCCCGCCTACCGCTCCGCTTTCTGCAAGGCGAGGCGGTAGACCCAGTTGTCCGTGCCCAGCCCTTCGGCCTCGAGTGCGGACCCGCTCACCGTCACCGTGAACGAGGTCGGTGCGGCGGGGTGACCGAGCCGTCCCGCGAGGCTCGTCCCCTGCTCGGATTTCACGACGAACCCCGAGCCTCCGAGATCGGTTCCGCTGACTTCGAGGGACCAGCGAACGTGGTCACCTTCCGGTGAGATTCGGAGGGTGGCGGCATACGCCTTGCGCCCGGCGGGCCCGGGGCCGGGACCCGTCAGCGTGCCGGTCCACGTGCCGGTCAGGCCCGCGAGCGCAGGATCACCCGGCGACAGGGCCGGTGCCTTCGGGACAGCCACCGGGGGCGGTGGGGGCGGTGGCGCACCGGGCGGTGGGGGCGGTGGCGCATCGAGCTTGACGAGATCGTCGCCCTCGATGCCTCGAAACCACCCCTGTGGCGGGTCCTGATGCTGGGCACGCGCCCACCCGCGGCCTCTCATGCAGGCTCGGTAGAGATCTTCCCGGACGATCCCGTAAGACCTGCTCCCGGTCGTGTAGATGGCGTTCTCTTGCGCACACTCACGGCTGTCCTGCGAGAAGTCGGCGAAGCTAGCGCCGGGCTTGTTCCAGTAGTGCTTTCCGCAGCCGGCCAGGAAGAGGCTGACGACGACGACCGCGATGGGGGCGCGTTTCATCTGACTCCTCCTTCCCTCCGGCCTCAGAGTCTACCGCAGCTCACCCGCGTCGCGCCGCGGGTGAGCGCGTGCGGGCGCCGAGGATGGCCTCGGCGCCCGCGTCGCCTCCGTACTCAGATCTAGAACGGGAACACCGATGCGTCGGCGCGGCCCCGCTTACGTGAGCGCGTCACAGCGAAAGTTGCTGCGCGATCTCACCTCTCCCTGAAAGAAGGCTCCTGACCCCGGGAAGGTCTCGATTCGCTCGCGCCCGCGAAGCGAGGCGCCAACAACTACAAGCTGCGGGTCGCCGTCAGTCGTGAACTCGACGACTGCCGACATGAAGAACCCGCCGCTAGCAGAGCCGACAGGGACGGGGAAGAGCCCCCAGATATGCGTCGTGGTGAGGTAGAAACTCGCCAACGGGGGCACTGTAGTGACGTCCAGCCCCCCGGGGTAGTCGGCGTTCACCGGGTGCGGGACAAGGGTCGCCGGGCCCGAGTCGTGCACGACGTCTCCGAAGGAGTTCCGGATGGTCAGGCGACTGATGGTGACCGATGAGTCCGGGTTCGCGTTCCGGAAACCGATGGTTGTGTCCAGCATCTCCGTGCCAAAGTACCGAGGCGTGTGGACCGCGCCGCACACGATCCTCCCCGACTTGGCCGCCGCCGCTGCGGGGGTAGCAAACAGGAGACTCATCGTCAGAGCAGCGAACAGGGCTCGAATCATGGCTGCCTCCTTTTTTGTGCGCATCGCCTACCGTCTCCTCCCATCCACGGATCTCAGCTCGGAAGGGCGCGCTTGACCTTATCGGCGGATTCCTGGAGGATCGGGGCCGTCTCGCCCGCCTGCCAGCGACGCTCCGTCTGCCAGTAGTCAGGTGTCCGCTTGCCGGACTTGACGGCCTCGGCCGCGAGGACCATCAGCGTCGCGACGAGCTTGTCCTGGCGGAGGAGGGCGTACTCCATCGCGGCCCAGTCGATGACCTCGTCGATCGCCTGGCCGCTCGCATCGCGCTCGTAGGGCTCGTACCAGCCCCGCTGGTCGGGTCGGAACGTCGTGATGATGCCCGTCTGTTTCGCGGCCGCGCGAAACGGCTGCGGGCCGGGATGCCGGTAGACCACGGCGAGCAAGATGTGGCCCCGGCTCCACGCGTAGCGGTAGTTGCCCGTGAGCGTGTAGTTGCGGGCCTGGTCTTCTTTCATTCCCTGCGAGACCAGGAGCCGCTGGAACGCTCGGTTGGCCTCGAAGATCGCCTCGGGCTTGAACCGTCCGTAGAGGCCTTCCTGCCCATAGACGTCGCCGGTCTTTTGATCCACGTGCTGGTCGGCGACGGACACGCCGAACGTCGCCTTGTACGAGTCGTCGAGCGAGACCGCGTTCGCCTGCAGGAGGGCTTTGTTCAGCTCCCCGAGCCCCATGCCGAGGGTGTAGGGGAGGAAGGCGAGCCCCTGGGCGAGTCCGGCCGCGATCATCCGGTCGCCAGACGCAATAAGGAGGCCACTGCGGATGTGCGCGAAAGCCCGCAGTTGCGTCGTGCTGAGCGATAGGTGGCGGTGGCGAAAAATGGCGGAAAGCCGCCAGGCGGGGAGTGGTGGCGGCGTAGAATCCTCCTATGGTCGGGCTCGCGGAGATCCTGGGTGAAAGTCCGGGGATCGTCGCCGTGCGAGAGACCGTCGGCCGGCTCCTTCAGCGTCAGGCTGACGCTCGCCGCTTGCCGCCGGTCCTCATCCAAGGCGAGACCGGCACCGGGAAGGGTCTTGTTGCCCGTGCGCTTCACCGCGCGGGTCCGCGCCGCGATGGCCCGTTCGTCGATGTCAACTGCGCCGCCATACCCGAACCGCTGCTCGAAGCCGAGATGTTCGGCTTCGAGCGTGGGGCCTTCACGGACGCTCGCCAGGCGAAGCCGGGACTGGTCCAGACCGCCCACAAAGGGCTGATCTTCCTAGACGAAGTGGGGCTGTTGCCTTCGGGCCTCCAGAGCAAACTCCTCAAGTTCGTCGAGGATCGGACGGTCCGCCGGCTCGGCAGCACGCGGAGTGAGCCGGTGGACGTGTGGATCATCACCGCCAGTAACGAGGATCTCGGTGCAGCAGCGCGTCAGGGTGGCTTCCGCGAAGACCTCTATCATCGGCTCGCGGTCGTCACGCTCTGGCTGCCGCCACTGCGCGAGCGCGGGGACGATATCACGGTACTCGCCGAGCATTTCCTCGACCGGATCAGTCGCGACTACGGTCTTCCGCCGAAGAGCCTCGCCCCCGACTGTCGTGGCGCTCTCCTTGCACACCCATGGCCCGGGAATGTCCGCGAGTTGAGCAACGTGATCGAACGGGTGGCCCTCCTCGAGGAGGCGCCCCTGATCACGAGGGAAATGCTCGGGCTCCGGGAGCCTACCGCGATGGAAACGCCCCAGAGCGCAGATGGCGAGGAGGCCGTCCCCTTCAAGGAAGAGCTTGAAGGAATCGAGCGCGAGCGCCTCCTTCAAGCGCTACGCCGGGCCAAGTGGAACATCGTGCGTGCCGCCGCATCGCTGGGCATCCCGCGGGGGACTCTGCGGTATCGGATCGAGAAGTACGGGCTTGAGCGCGGGGGTGCGCTGCGGACCTCACGTCGCCGTCGGGCCCAGCCGACGGTTTCAGAGGGTCCGGTGACGTCGGCCGGTGCTGACGTCGAAGCGACTCCGGAGCCCACGCACTGGGAGGTGCGGCGTCTGGCGCTTCTGCGCGCCGCGCTCGTCGTACGGAAGGCGAGTGATGCTCTCTACACCAGTCGCGCGCTTGAGGTCATCGCGGAGAAGACCGGGAGCTTTGGCGGTCGTATCCAGGAGCGAGGGCCCACGGGAATCGTCGCGGCCTTCGGGCTCGAGCCTGTTGAAGATGCGCCACGGCGTTCGGCCCATGCCGCCATCGCGATGCAGAAGGCGGCCGAGCGAGCCCGGCGTGATGACGTGGAGCGGCCGGGGCTGAAGGTCGCGATCCACATGGCGGAGTGCCTCGTGCGCGAGACGGGACGGGGCTCCGAGATCGACCTCGAGACGAAACACCGGGCGTGGGGCGTGCTCGAGGCGCTCGTGAGCGACGCGGAGCCGGACGCGATCCTCGTCAGTGAAACCGCGGCGCCGTTGCTCGAGCGGCGCTTCGACCTTGTTCCGCTCGCTGGCCGAGGCGGGGGACGTCCCGCGTTTCGGCTCGTGGGGCCCGAACGGCCGGGGCTCGAGATTGGACGGCGCATGTCCAGGTTCGTCGGGCGCCGGCAGGACCTCGAGCTCCTCGAGAGCCGGCTGGCCTTGGCCCTGCGAGGACACGGCCAGGTCGTGGGCGTCGTCGGCGAGGCCGGGATCGGGAAGTCGCGACTCCTCTACGAACTCCGACGGCGGGTGGCGAGCAAGCCCGTTGCCTACCTCGCAGGGCGCTGCGTCTCCTACGGGGCCGGCATTCCCTATCTTCCCGTGCTCGACATCCTCCGACAGCACTTCGGGCTGATCGAGACCGCGGGTTCGGACGCGATCCGTGAGAGGGTCCGGCTCGGCCTGAACGCCGTGGGGATGAATGCCGAGCAAGCGTCACCGTATCTGCTCCACCTCTGGGGTGTGAAGGATGGAACGGAACGACTGGCCGCGCTGGACCCCGAGGCGATCAAGCTCCGTACGCTCGAAACGCTCAGCGGGTTGGTCCTCCGGATCAGCCACGCCCGCCCGTTGATCCTCGCTGTGGAGGATCTGCACTGCATCGACCGAGCCTCCGAAGACTTGCTCACCGCGCTCGTCGCGGACCTCCCGGGCACGCCGACCATGTTCCTCGCGAGCTATCGTCCGGGATATCGGCCCCCCTGGATCGACAAGTCGTTCGCGACGCAGGTTGCGCTCGAGCCTCTCTCACGAGAGCAGAGCCTGACTCTTGCGCGCTCGGTCTTCGAGACGGACGTACCGGAGAGTCTCGTGGGATCGATCCTCGACAAAGCCGAAGGGAATCCCTTCTTCTTAGAGGAGTTGTGCCACGTGGCCCGCGATCGAAGTGAGAGCCTGGCGGTGCCGGCGGTTCGAGGTTCCCGGTCACCTGCTCCGGGCGATCCTGGATGCGCCGGGCGACCCCGAGACGCATCTGCGCGAGCTCACGCGACAGGAGTTCCTTTACGCCCGGCCGGGCGTCGAGGAATCTCTCTACATCTTCAAGCACCCGCTGACGCAGGAGGTGGTCTACGAGAGCGTCGCGGACGCGCGCCGCAAGACGCTTCACACCAAGGCCGCCAAAGCCCTGGAGGAGATGTACGTCGATCGGCTCGAAGCGGCCTACGACCGGCTCGCGTATCATTACGCGAAGACTGACGAGGCCGACCGGGCAGTCGAGTACCTCACACGCTTCGCCGAGCAAGCGGCCGGGCGATTCGCCCATGTGGAGGCGGCGGCAGCGCTGCGGGAAGCCCTGGCGCATGTCGAGCGGCTTCCGGCCGAAATTCGCGAGCGGCGGCTCTACGAGCTCGTCCTTCGTCAGAACGTCTCCCTGTTTTTCATTGGATGCTTCCGAGAGAACCTCGATCTCCTGCTCCGACATCAAGAGCGCGTTGAGCGGCTCGGAGATCCGACGCTGACCGGGCCCTTCTTTTATCATCTCGCCACCGCCTACTACATGCTGGGAGACCATGCACCGGCGGTGGCCCATGCCCGTCGAGCCCTCGACGACGCAAGTCGATCTGGCGATGAAGCGACCATGGGCAAGGCGCACTTCGTACTGGCCTACGAGGCATTCTGGTCCGGGCAGCCCTGGGACGGCGTGGCACACGGCCGGAGCGCCGTGACCTTGCTCGAACCGAACGACGAACGGTGGTCCCTGGGCTTTGCGCACTGGATCGTGGGGATGAATTACGCCTTGATGGGAGACTTCGAGGCTGCGCTGAGCGCCCAGGCTCGGGCGCACGCCATCGCTGAAGCCGCCCATCCCCGCCTGCTCGGGCTGACCATGTGGAGCACCGGGCTGATCCATTCCTCGATCGGAGAATGCGAAGCCGGGATCGACGCGTGTCGGCGAAGCCTCGAGGTGTCGCGTGACCCCGTGAATCTCGCGTCGGCGTCGGGCGCGCTGGGGTTCGCCTATCTCGAGCAGGGAGACCCTGCGCGGGCGATCCCGCTGCTAGAGCGGTCCGTCGAGGAGCTGCGGAAGTTCGGATCCCGCGACTCGAGCGGCTGGTTCGCAACGTTCCTGGGCGAGGCGTACCTCGTAAGCGGTCAGATCGAAAGAGCGCAGGACCTCGCGGTGCAGGGGACGCAGGTGACCGGCGATGCAAGGTATCGCTTCGGACTCGGGTGGGCTCAGCGAACGCTGGGCCGGATCGCATACGCGCGCGGCCTCCACACCGATGCGGCGGAGCGCCTCGACGAGGCCCTTCAGACCTTCGGCTCCATGCGCGCGCGATTCGAGATGGCGCGGACACGATTGGAGCTGGCTCGAGTCAGACACGCCCAGGGTAACGCGGAAGCGGCGGCGACCGATCTCGGGGCCGCCCATCAGCTGTTCCGGGCGCTCGGCGTCCCGAAGTATGTCGAACGGAGCGAGCAACTCGCCCGGCAGCTTCAGGTGTCTCTGCCGGCATAACCTCGAGATCGGTCGGCCTCACGGCATCGGCTGGTCGGGTCAGACGCGCTCGAGGATGTGGAGCCCGCGCCCCCGGTCGATCAGGTAGATCAGGCCGCGCGCATCGACGCACACGTCGTTGCTGCACACGCGCTCCTGACCCTCGGGGACCGCCGGAACGAACGACGCGACTTCGCGCGGGGCGTGCGGGTCCGCGATGTCGACGATCCGGAGCCCGTGCGCGAACCAGGCGACGGGGATCTCCGTGCCCCGCACCTCTTCGCACGGCTGGTGGCAGCCGGTGAACTCCGGCTGCGGCGCGCCGTCCACGCCGTCGACCTGGAAGCTGGCGAACGGGACGGGCCGCGTCTCGTCGGTGATATCGACGAGCCAGAGGAACGACGGGGGGCCGGGCGCGAGCTTCGCGACGTCCTCGTCGGTCACCACGAGAACGCGGCGGCCGCGCAGCGGGAACGGAATCGGGAGGGTCGTGTGCGTCGGCGCGGGAAACGGCGGACTCCAGTCGAGCCGGGAGACGAGCCGCGGCGTCGCCGGGTCCTCGATGTCGAGGATGACGAAGCCTCCGTGCCAGTAGCTCACGTAAAGCCGGTTGCCGAGGCGGATCGGGTGGTGGCAGCGGTGCGCGCGGCCCGACCAGGCCGGCGTCTCACCGCCCGCGACGCACTGGCCCGGCATCCACCAGCGGCCGACCTCCCTGGGCCGGCGCGGGTCCTCGAGGTCGAGGATCATCACGATGTTCCCGACGTAGCCGTCGAGCTCCGGCGAGATGTACGCGTAGCGTCCGTCGAAGGTGAACCGGTGGACGCCGGCGCCGCCCGAGCGCCAGAACGCGATCTCGCGCGGCGCGCGTGGGTTCGAGACGTCGAAGACCCCGAGGCCCCCCTGGAACCCGGGCGCGGGACGGTTGGCGGGCTGCGCCTCACGGTTGACCAGCATGACCCCGTTGGCCGCGCGGACCTTGTGGGAGTGCGTCCCCGTCGGGACCTCGAGCGTCGCCAGCCGCCGCGGGGCCGAGGGGTCGCGCACGTCGACGAGCGTCGTCCCGTTCGGCGCGTGCATGTGGGCGACGAACGCGACGTCGCCGCTGACCACCACCTGCCCGCCACCCGCGCAATCGAAGTAGCCGACCTCTCGGACTCCGACGCCGTGGCTCATGATCGCGGGGGTCGCGAGCCCGGCGCTCCTGGGCTCGGCACGACGGACGTCGCGCCGGAGGCCAGCATGGCGTCGATCTCAGCCTCGCCGAATCCCGCTTCGCGGAGCACCTCGAGGCTGTGCTCGCCGAGTCGCGGGGGGAGGCGGCGGATCTCGCCGGGTGTCCGGCTGTACGTCGTCGGGATCGCGGGCAAACGCAGCGTCCCCTCGCTCGGATGGTCGACGATCTGCCAGAAGCCGGTCGCCTCGAGCTGCGGGTCGGTGAGGAGCGTCTCGAGCGTGTTGACGATCGTCGCCGGGACGCCCGCGCGATCGAGCGCGTCGAGCCACTCGGCCGAGCTCCGGGTGGCGACGATCTTGCTCAGCTCCTCGTACAGCACTTCGATGTTGGCGAGGCGCGATTCCAGCGTCGTGAAGCGCGGATCGGCGAAGAGATCCGGCCGCCCGGCGACCGCGAAGAACGCCCGCCAGTCCGCGTCGGTATAGGGGACGACGGCCAGATAGCCGTCCCGCGTGCGGAACGGGCGCCGCCAGCGATTGAGGATCCGCTTGTAGCCGGCGGTCTCGAGCGGTGGGACGAACGTCTCGCCGTAGAGGTGCTCCACCATGACATAGGCGACCACGGTCTCGAACATCGGCACCTCGATGGCCTGCCCCTCGCCAGTCCGCTCGCGGTGGAACAGCGCCGACAGCACCGCGGAGAGCACGGCGAGCGAGCTCGTCTTGTCGGCGACGATCGTCGGTACGTAGCGCGGCTCGCCCACGAGCGAGGCCTGGAGCGACGCGAGCCCCGCGGCCGCCTGGATGACGTCGTCGTACGCGGGCTTGTCGCCGTAGGGGCCGCGCGCGCGAAAGCCGTAGGTCGCGCAGTAGACGAGCCGGGGGTTGACGGCGCGGAACGCCTCGTACTCGAGGCCGAGCCTCGCCGCTGGTCCGGGCCGGAAGTTGTGCAGGATGACGTCGGCGGTCGCCGCGAGCCGGAGCAGCGCGCCGCGTCCGGCGGCCTGCTTGAGATCGAGGACCAGGCTGCGCTTGTTCCGGTTGCAGGCGAGGTAGAACGCCGCCATGCCGGGGTGTCGGGCCGGCCCGAGGCGGCGCGTCGTGTCGCCTTCGGGGGGCTCGATCTTGATGACGTCGGCGCCCAGGTCGCCCAGGGTCTGCGCGGCCCAGGGGCCGAGCACGACGGTGGTGACGTCGAGGACGCGGACGCCTACGAGCGGTCCGGGCATGTCGCGCCACGCCCCAGGAGCGTTCCCGCCCGCAATCGATCGTGCAGGTGCTCCACGTTCGGGAGCGGGACGACCTCCGACACGCCCGGCGTGATCCGGCGCGCCGCCACGAGGCGCGCGGCCTGCGCCACTTCCCAGCGCGAGGCGTACCGCGATCCGATAATGCTGATCTCCGCCTGCACCATGCGCCGGGGCGCGACCTCGGTCACAACCCCCGGGAACGTCGTCAGGAGGACCAGCCGGCCGCGCGGCCCGAGCGCCTCGAGGCAGGCGCCGAGGGTTTGCGCCGTGCCCACGAGATCGATCGCCACCCCCACGCCACCGGGGGCGACGGCGCGCACGCAATCGGAGAGATCCGGGGTGTCGGCGTCGAGCGCGGCGAGCGCACCGAACTCGCTGACCGCCTTGAGCTTGTGGGTCCCCCGGTCGATCGCGATGACCGCGCCGCCGAACTCCCGGGCCATCTGGACCACCGAGACGCCCTCGGGCACCGGAAGGAAATTCCTCGCCGGGAGCGCGAGGTATTCGGCGTAGCCGCCATCCGCGGCCACGCCGACCTGCCCGCGCAGGCGGCGGCAGAGCGGCTCGTGCGCGAGGCGGCAGAGATCACAGTCGTCGCAAAAGAGGTCCTCCGGCCGCCGGCTGTGGTTGCCGTTCATGTAATTGAGCACGGTGAGCCCGACGCCGCACGCTTCGACGCGCACGAGGGCGTCCGTCGCACCGACGCGCGGGTGGCCGACGGTCTCGTACCGGAGCCGGCCGCCCCACTCGTGCAGAACCTGCGCGCGGATGTCGAGGCCCTGCCTAGCTCACCATCGTGTAGGTGCGCTCGATGTTGGAGCGGAGACCCTGGCGCCAGGGGCGATAGTGACCGTAGAGGGAAAAGGGCTTCTCGTAGACGAGGGCGAGCCGTTCGGGCACGCGCTGCTGGGCTTCCTCGAGCGTGGCGCCCGCGGCGACCTCGGCGCGCACGGCGTCGACCATGTCGTGGACGTAGCCCCGGAAGGTCTGGAGCCAGTCGCGGCCGGCGACGTCACCGTGGCCCATGATGATGTGCGTGAAGTCGAGCTGAGCGAGGCGGTCGAGCGTCGTGACCCAGTCCTCCGGATAGCCGTCGCCCATAAAGGGCGTCCAGCCGATGACGGCGTCGCCCGTGACGACGACCTTCTCCCTCGGCAGGTAGACGAACACGTCCCCCTCGGTGTGCGCCCGCCCGAGGTAGAGGAGGTGGATCTCGCGGTCGCGCCGGTAGAGCTTCATCGTCTGCTCGAAGGCGATCGTCGGCAGCGCCGGCCGGAGCGCCCTGACCTCGGCGAGATACGACTCGGCGAGGCGGACGGCGGCCTCCAGCCTCGCGCGCTCGGCGGGCGCCCGGGCCGTGGCGAGGTCGGCCTTGAGCTGGGCGATCTCCTGCGGGCCCTGGCGGACGTGGTCCTGGATCCGCTTGAGCCCCTTGCGCACCATGGCCTCGCGCGTGAGCTGGTTGGTGACGATCTCCGCGTGCGGGTAGGCGGCGGGGTACACCTCGTTGCCGTGCCAGTGGTCCCAGTGGAAGTGCGTGTTGACCACGTAGCGCACCGGCTTCGTCGTGATCTCGCGCAACCGTTCCACGATGACGCGGGCCGCCGAAGGCTTCGAGTGTGTGTCGACGATGGTCACGCCGTCGTCGCTCTCGATGATCGCCGTGTTCGAGTTCACCTTGTAGGCCGGCGCGGCGACCGCGACGTGCACACCGTCGGCGACCTTCTTGATCTCGAACCGTGCGTCGCCGGCGCTCTTTCCCTCGTGACTGCAGCAGTCCATCACAGGCACTCCTCGTTCCCAGACTCGCCTCGCGGCGCGCATCGCCGAGCCTCCGCGGCCGCCGCTCGGCTCGCACGACCACGTTCCCAGACTCGCCTCGCGGCGCG
>WNGM01001436.1_pt1 | contig 30085 bp, 26 predicted proteins | sample 5400571 | NCBI WGS metagenome assembly WNGM01 (sample SAMN13153378, study PRJNA577476) | soil metagenome | isolation source: 100 cm soil or saprolite under Garry oak tree replicate 2 | place: USA:California | collected 2016-06-15 | reverse complement strand
AAACTGTGAAGTGATCCATTTTGCTTGATTGGGTGTATACTAGTTGGTGGGAGCATAAGAGCCTTGCATCTGAAGGCAAAAGTGAGAAGAGTAAGGTAGTAGCTAGCTCGGTTTGCGTGCATTCTATGAAATATATGACGGGATGAGAGACAGCCATATGAACACTTCATCGTCTTCTATCCGCATCTTCCTGCTTGGTCGTTTTGAAGTGACCCGTGGGGAGCGTATTTTGCAGGCATCTAGCTGGACGCGACGCAAAGCTGCGGCTCTCCTCCAACATCTGGCTCTGGAGCGCCGTCTGCTGAAAGAACAGGTCATCGAGTTTCTCTGGCCGGAGATCGACCTCACTTCCGGAGCCAACAACCTTTACCGTACCCTCCATACTCTGCGCCACACCCTCGATATTGCCCTTGGTCCTGGTACAGCCGAGGCGACCCTGGTGTTCCAGGATGGTGTATTCACCTTGACGGACACGGTATGGGTGGATGTCGCAGCATTCGAGTCCCTGGTCCAGTCCGGGGAGCAATCGGCCTTGATCAGCGCTCTCCAACTCTATACTGGTGACCTTCTGCCCGATGACCGCTATGCCGAATGGACGCTCAGCTCACGTGAGAGACTCCGCCGCGGGCAGCGTGAGGCACGTCTGACTCTTGCTGCGCGTGCCTGTGATGCGCGTGAATATACCAGAGCCATCTCACTCCTTACACCGTTGTTGGCACAGGACCCGGCTGACGAACTCGTTCATCGCGAGTTGATGCACCTCTATGCCCTGGCAGGCCGACGCCATGAGGCCCTCCGCCAATACCAGGCATGTGTCGATGCACTCGCTGCCGAAGTTGCTGTGCCACCCGATTCTGAGACCACTGCACTGTATACAGGTATCATAAATGGCGAAATTACTCCACGTCCTGCGTCCATCCTACCAACCTGGATGACGCCTTCGCAGACTGTCCCTGAAGGAGAGGAGGATATTCCACTGGTTGGACGCCAGAGCGAACTCGCAACGCTACAGGCACCGTTGCGCTCTGCCTGGCGTAGACGTGGCCAGGTGCTCTTACTCGCAGGAGATTCTGGTGTGGGCAAGACTCGCCTGGCACTTGAACTGCTGCATACTGCAGCCACATCGGGGATGCTCACACTCTCCAGTACTGCCTACGAGCAAGAAGGGCAGTTGCCTTATCAACCCTTTATCGAAGCGCTTGACGGCTATCTGACCGAACACCAGCGTCCACTCGACGAGAATCCCATTACCCACTTCAAACGATTGGGTTCGAGCGATCCACAACAAGAACATTGGGCGCTGTTCAAGGCGACTGCAACCTTCCTCATCAACCTCGCAGCACATAGCCCGGTCATCCTCCTGGTAGATGACCTTCACGCGACCGATGACACAAGCCTCCAACTCTTCCATTACCTGGCGCGACAGACACGAGCGACCCCCCTGATTCTGCTGGCAACCTATCGTACCGACATAGCTACTTCTGTGGGGACGCCTTTTGGTACCCTCCTTAATGCGCTTTACCGTGAGCGCCTCAGTGAGACGCTGGTGCTTTCGCCATTGTCGGAGAGCGCCGTAGCGAGCATCGTCGCCCATATCCTTGGTAAGGAGACGTCTCCAGCACTACCGAAGGCGGTTTTCGATATCACCGAGGGCAACCCCTTCTTCGTCCAGGAAATGCTCCGCATGGTACTCACGTCTGGCCAGGTGGAAGAACGTGAGGGGAAGTTTCATCTCAAGCCGGGGATAGAACTACGTGTACCAACTGGTCTGGGTGAGTTGCTCCGTGAGCGCGTGATGCGTCTCGGATCGTCAGCCGATTCTGCCCTCAGAGCTGCCGCTGTGGTCGGACGTGAGTTTCGTTTCGATGTGCTGCGTCGCGTGGTCATGCTCTCTGAGAGTGAATTGCTTGATGCCCTCGACGTGGCTCTCGTTGCTCACCTGCTTGAAGAGACGGCAAGTGGCTATCGCTTCCGCCATCCGTTGATCCGTCGTGCTCTGTACGATGTACTCAGCCAAGCCAGACGAGCACGGCTGCATGCCTGTGCTGCCGAGGCCATCGAGGCAGCCTATGCTTCGCGACCCGAAGGACTGACACACCATGTCGAAGCCCTGGCTTTTCACTATGAACTGAGCGACCGCCGTGACCGCGCCCTCAACTATTTGATCCAGGCCGGACAGAAAGCGGCCAGCATCTACGCCTTCGAGGTGGCAGTAAACTATTTCGATCGTGTCCTGACGCTGATGGACGAGCAAGATGTGGCTGACCCCGCACGCCGCTGGATGATTCTTGAGTCGCTTGGCTGGTGGGAGATCATCCTGGCTAATACGCCACAGGCCGTGAGGCGCTTCGAGCAGGCAGTAGCACTTCCACCTGGAAAAGACTGGCAACCTGCGTCCCGCGATCGAGCGCGACTCCATCGTGGTGCAGTGATGGCGTTGATCACGGTTGGAAAGGCGGCAGAGGCAGAGATCCACCTGCGTGCTGCGTTGGCTGAGGTAGACGAGCACGAAGAGTCTGCCGAATATGCCCATGTGCTCTATAATGTCGCCCAATTCCACTGGCACCAGGGGGAGTTCCGGGAAGCGTTTGATGCTGCTCAGAAGAGTCTGGCTGTAGCTGAACGCCAGAGCGACCCCAATGCCATCGCCCGTGCGTTTGAAATGCTCGCCCTGGCCTGTCATTCCCTTGGTGAATGGCAACAAGGTCTCAGCTTCGAGAAGCAGCGTTCCCTGCTGACTGGTCCCGGGCTTGATGTGACAGAAGCCTTCGATGTGCATCTCTGACTGTGGGAATATCACCTGTATGGTGATCGGGGGTACGAAGAGGTCAAGCAAGCAGTGACGACGACCTTAGCACAGGCACAACGTATGGGGGCGACGCGAGCCATCGCCCTTTGTCACTGTTTCGCCGGAGCACTGGAGTTTCAATCAGGTCACTGGGCAACTGCTGAAGCTGCTCTGCGGAAGTCGATCCAACTCTACCGTGAGATCGGTGCGGCCTCCGGCGAGGCGCTGGCGTGCCAGCGGTTGGGTGTGCTGCAAACTGCGCACGGCAAGTTGGCCGAGGGGTTGGCAACCTTACACGAGGGGTTAGCCGCTGCCGAACGTGCGCTCATGCGTGCCCACTGTCTCACCCGCGTCTACGCCGCTCTGGCCCGTAACCGCCTGGCCGCCGCTGACCTCTCCGCCGCCGACCAGGCCCTGACCTTGGGGCTGGCCATGAGCGAGCGCCACGGCAACTGCGCCACCTGCGATGCACTGCTCCTTGCAGTAGCCATCAGTGTGCGTGTGACCCAAGGTGATTTCGTAGCTGCCGAGACGTTCTGCCGTCAATTAGACGCGGCGGCGGAAAAGTACGCCAGTCGCATATGGGTGGCGATGGCACGCCAATCACGCGGTGAACTGGCAACAGCACAAGGGAAGCTCGATGATGCGCTGAGCTATTATGCCGAGGCCCAGGCGGGTTTCACGACCGCTGGCAACGAGTACGAAGCCGCACGCTGCCTGGCCGCTACTGCCTCCATCCGGCTCGCCCGTGGCGCACCTGGTGACCTTGAGGCAGCACCTCTCGTCCAGGCAGAAGCCCAACAGATCTTCCAGCAGCTCGGCGCATCCTGATATCCTCCCACACTTGCTGAAGCCGAGAGATGTCTCCCGGCTTTTTGTTATTTTGGCCAGGTAAGGCACGAGTAAGACCAGAGTAAGAGTTTTGGGAGGTGGAAAGAGTATCCTATAGATGACTGCCAAACTGGCAGAGTACTGAACGAAAAACAAATAAAGATCTCTAGTAAAAGGAGGTACTATCATGAGCATGGTTCGCAATGGCGTCAACGTCGATCAGTTGATCGGCACGATCGATGCGATCAAGGACAACCCGGATCTGGCTCGCTTTCATTTCCGAGCAACGAACGAGTGGGTAAGCGGTGGCCATTCCCGCACCACGATCCAGCGTTTCTATGGCGCGGGTTTGGAGGATACTTCGCGCAGTGGGCCGTTCATCCTCGAAGGGGACGAACCGCCAGTGCTGCTCGGAAGTAATGCTGGACCAAATGCCGTAGAAGCTGTCTTGCATGCACTGGCCTCATGCCTGGCTGTTGGCTTTGTCTACAACGCAGCCGCGCAGGGTGTCCAGGTAGACGGCCTCGAGTTTGACCTGGAGGGGGATATTGACCTGCATGGTTTCCTGGGTCTGTCAGAGCAGATTCGCCCTGGCTATCAGAACATTCGGGTGAGCTACCGGGTCAAGAGCGACGCGCCACGTGAGAAGCTGGAAGAGCTGTGTGAGTACGTCCAGAAGACATCGCCAGTGTTAGATATCATCCGTAACCCCATACCAGTGAGCGTGATACTAGCAGACTAGGCACTCCTCACCGCAGGAAAAAGGAGATGTTCATATGAGCAAGCAGGCATCCCAAGTCCCTCAGCTTGACTTCGAGCAGCTACGCGAGGCCATTCGCCAGGAGTATGGGGAGGTAGCCTTGAAACCCAACCAGGGCTTCCATTTCCACACTGGACGTCCATTGGCACACATGTTAGGGTACGATGACCAATGGTTGGAGGGCATCCCTGAAAGATCTATTGAGTCCTTTGCTGGTACAGGCAATCCCTTCAGGCTGGGTCTCCTGCAACCTGGCGAGCGGGTCGTCGATGTAGGGAGTGGTGCAGGCATCGATAGCCTGATCGCCGCCCGCATGGTTGGATCTGAAGGGTGGGTGATCGGCGTGGACATGACCCCTGCGATGCTGGAAAAGGCCCAAAGGAGTGCTTACGAGGGTGGCTTTCCGAATGTCGAGTTCCGCCAGGGACTGGCTGAAAGCCTGCCCGTGCTCGAAAGCTGGGCAGATGTGGTCATCTCCAATGGGGCGCTCAACTTACTACCCGATAAGGACGCCGCTCTGCGCGAGATGGCTCGTGTGCTCAAGCCTGGCGGCCGCCTACAGATTGGCGATATCCTGGTGCAGAAGGCTGTGCCGCAGAGTGCTAAACGGAACATTGATCTGTGGACGGGCTGAATTGCCGGTGCTCTGTTGGATACAGAGTTAGAGGCCACGGTCGTGGCAGCTGGTTTTGTCGGTTTTGAAATCACCTGGCGTGCAGATGTCTTTAGTGGGGCGCCCCAATCGAGCAGCGCTGCTGCCTACGGCACACTGGGCATCAATTTCCGTGCGCGCAAGGCATTCAATGAGCAGGAATGGGAGGCAGCCTGGGCTGCGCTTCGGTGTGAGGTCCCCACCAATGTTTCTGGTACCATCGCCTCGACCTTTGGAGCCACTACCTTCTATGACGCTGGTGATAAAGGGTGCGGCGCTGGTCCATTAGATGAAATTGCTGACCTCATGGGCCGCCTCGCCTCCGGTCAGACGCTCGAGATTCGGGCGAACGACCCCAGTGTGGCGGTCGATCTGCCAGCCTGGTGTCGCCTGACAGGCCATACCCTGGTCACCCAAGAGGGAGACCGTTACCTGATTCGTCGCAAGTAGGATTGGCTGATAGCCGATCCTACTCCATTTGAACACAACGGGAGGATTTGTATGGGACATGTGATGATCCACAACACACGAGGGAAAGATGATGTCGAGCGAGCTTCACTCGCCTTTCTCGTCGGCAACACCGCTCTCTCCTCTGGGCAAGAGGCGACACTTCTACTCACGATTGAGGGTGTCTGGGTTGCCACCAAGGGCTATACAGAAGGTTTGCAGGCCCAGAGTTTCGCGCCGTTGAGTGAGCTGGTGCAACAGTTTGCTTCTAGGGGAGGGCAGATCTGGGTCTGTGGAGCCTGCGCCAAACCACGTAACATCACCTCTGAGCATTTGATAGAAGGCGCACAGATTATCGGCGCAGCAACCGCTGTCGAGGCTTTAGTCAAGGGAGCACAGACACTCAGCTTCTGAATGCTGGCTTACACTTTGCTGCTTCCAGTCGGCCCAATCCAGATGCTGACGAGTAGCAGTTGCTACCGCCAGGGTTTTACGGTACTTCCTCAAGACGCACCAAAAATGCAACAGCAGAGCATTCCCCGAGGTGGAAGAAAAACCTATTGTTGCATTTCTGGTGCGCATACCAATCATTTCCGTGAAACCCTGAATATGATCCCAATCCCAAGAAAAGCAATCTCTTCGTCTACGGGCCAGGAGGTGAACTGATCAGCCAGGGAAATGCACGCGTCTCCTTTTCTAATCCGCAGCAGATGTCGGTTCCCATCAAGCCCAATTGGAACGGCGTCTATATTGTGCACTGGGTGACGGTCTCAGCGGTAGATGGCGATCCGATCAGGGTGCCTTCGTCTTCACGGTGAAGCCGAGTGTTGCTGCGACACTCACCGCTGCACCAGGTGTGACTGTTCCACCCCCACAAGATGGGGGTGCGACGCAGAAACGGGGCGGATTGAGCTACATGCTCGCCCTACTCAAGGCTGCCTGGCTGATGAAGCAGCAGTGCTCAGCCATGCCAGAGCCAGTCCACTTTGAATGCTCTCCCACAGGCGACATGCAGTCCCGCTTGTACGCAGAGCGACCGCGCCTCCGCCAGCGTATATGCGCGCACATGTCCCTCTTCAATCCGCCGCGCCAACCACTCCACCACGAACCATGGAAAGGGAGGCTCGCGCCGCGCGTAATCCTCCACCACGAGTTGCCCCCCCGGTGCCAGCAATCGCCCCAGTCCCGCCAACACCGCTACCGGTCCGGTCAAGTCGTGCAGCACATTCGTGCACGTGATCAGGTCAAAGGTCTCTGCAGCGAACGGAAGTCCTGCTGTCTCGCCAGCGCCGACTTCAGCCCGCTCCAGCCGCACGTGAGGCCGGTTGTCCAGGGCAGCGCGCGCTTGTGCCAGCATATCGGCACTCGCGTCCACCCCATACGCTTCCGCATCGGGGACGCGGTCGAGCACCTTTCTCAGCAGGACACCTGTCCCGCAAGCAACATCCAGCACACGTGGTGGGCGTCCGCGTTGCTCTGGCACGCGTCGCAGCCGAGCTTCGTCAATCACCGCCAGTACCTCGGCCAGGGTTCCTTTGGTGAAGGTGCGTCAGCGGGTGTTGTAGTGCCGAGCCCTCCGTCCTGAGTAATAGCTGCTCATCCCTCTCTCCTCAAGCTGCGCGGCAGAAGTGTCCTTTCACACATATCGCATTCTACTGAGCCATCATACAACCGTCAAGGTACTATCTGCAATAGTAAAGAAAACCTCTGTCCTGGCTTTACTATCGTCGATAGTACCCTTGACGATTATACTTCTAACAGCTATAATCCGAGGTGTCAAGCTGCGTGCATCACGAAAGTAGTTATTAGCTGATCCAAAAGTGCAAGATGGGGCATTACAAGAGTTGGTTGAGGCATACCAACAGCGACGACACTCGAGGAAGAGCGGCTGATTCTTCTAGGAAGAAATGAGCATGAACGAAACTGAGCACAGCTCCACGTTAACGCGCCGGGCGTTCCTGGAACTAGCAGGAGGGGGAATCGGGGCCTGGGTTCTGAGCAGTTGCGGGTTCTGGTCCGCAAGACCACAGAAACCTCTGCCAGGACTGTCAACTGTCGCCCGTACTGGCAGGATTCAAGAGTACCTGCTCGATGTTGGGCGCCTGGATCTCGCAATCGGTGAGCAAAGCGTCTCCACCTGGGTCTACAACGGAGCAGTGCCTGGGCCTGAACTTCGGCTCACGGAGGGAGACAAGCTGCGCGTGGCGGTGCGCAATCACTTGCCGGAGGAGACCACCATCCACTGGCACGGCCTGCCGATCCCCAATACCATGGACGGCGTTCCCGATGTCACGCAGCAGCCCATCAAGTCAGGCGATGGCTTCATCTACGACTTCGTTGCTCCGGTGGCCGGCACCTACTTCTATCACTCCCACGTGGGTCTGCAATCTGATCGTGGGCTGTATGGGCCCCTGATCATTGAGCCTGTGAAGGAAACGATGAGTTACGACCGTGAGTTCGTGCTGGTCCTGGATGATTGGCTCGACGGTCTGCCCGGGACGCCAGAGGACGCCATGAAACACCTGATGGCCAGCGGGAAGATGATGGGAGGAATGAATAGTATGGGAGGTATGGGCAAAGGAAGCGGGAATATGCTTCCTTCGCAGGTACCTCCTGACATAGTCTACCCGCTCTACCTTATCAATGGTAAACCCAGTTCCGCTCCTCTGGAACTGCTCGTCAAGAGGCGCGAGAAGGTGCGGTTGCGCTTCATCAATGCTTCGGCTGCCGCGATCTATCGTGTTGCGCTGGCTGGACACCGTATGACCGTCACGCACACGGATGGGCAGCCGGTTGAGCCGGTCGAGGTGGATGCGCTACGCATTGGCATGGGCGAACGCTACGATGTCCTGGTCTGGGCCAATCATCCTGGCCTCTGGCAACTTGCTGCTCAGGCTGAGGGAACGGCGAAAATGGTGCGGGCCATCCTCCGCTATGAAGGGAGCACAGCTGCATGGCCTCCGGCTGGTTACCTGCCATCGGAACTGACCGGCCAGATCTTACGTTACAGCATGCTCGAAGCTGCGCCAGGCGTCGTTGTTCCCCCTGGCGGGAGGGATCCAGACCGGGTGGTGCCGATCACACTCAGCGGCGGTATGGGCCAGTACGTGTGGACAATGAACGACCAGGCGTTTCCCCAGGCGGAGCAGATCGCCCTTGAGGGGGATCGGTTTATCCGCTTTCAGCTCTACAACATGAGCATGATGTCCCACCCGATTCACCTGCACGGGCACTCTTTCCAGGTAAAGAACCGGACCGGTCACGGGCCGCTGAAAGATACCGTGCTGGTGGAACCGATGCAACGGCTCACCCTTGATTGGATCTCGGACAACCCGGGGAGATGGGCGTTCCATTGCCATAACCTGTACCATATGATGGCGGGCATGATGCGTATCGTGAAGGTCGGATAGCCATGGCTGTCACTGCTCGCTGGCCATCAGGCACGAGCAGGATCATCAAGATGAGAGCATATCTTGCGGAGAAGGTAGAACCTATGGAAATTGAAGAAAAGCCACCTGAAGGCGTGCCACCGGATGAGACACATATGGAGAAGCTCACAGAAAAACCAAAGAGAAGGACCCGGCGCCGCCGCACGCTGATATTTATCGCGGTGAGCCTCCTCAACGCCGGGCTCCTCGCGCTGCTTGCGTCACAACTGCTGGTCCCCGCCCAGAATCAGTCCGGTAGTACCGCGGATACCAGTCCTCTGATAGGACACCCTGCGCCGGATTTTACATTGGCCGTGCTCAGTGCCCATCCCGCCCCAGTACTGCACCTGGCAAGCTTCAGGGGGAAGCCCGTCGTCGTCAATTTCTGGGCGTCGTGGTGCGACCCGTGTAAGCACGAAGCCCATCTCCTCGAGGCCACATGGCAGCGGGTACAAAGTCAGGGTGTTGTCTTTATTGGCGTCGATTATGAAGATACCCGAAGCGAGGGGCTGAACTTCTTGCACACCTACGGGATCACCTACGCCAACGTCGTCGATTCCAACGGTGCGACCGCGATAAACTATGGAGTGACCGGCGTCCCGGAAAGCTACTTTATTGACTGCCGCGGCGTCGTTGTCCACAAGGTGATCGGGGAGCTGAGCGAACAAACGCTCGAGGGCGATCTGCGAATGCTTTCCCGCTCAGCATCGTGTTGAAGCGGGAAAGGCGAGAGTAACTCCCCAGTGTACCTATATAGAGAGCAGACCGGGGAGTGTCAGATGACTCGTATGATCAAACGACTGGTGACAGAACCATGAGCAACGTACAGCATTCCTCTCAACCTCGAGAAGAAGACAGCGGGGTCGAGGACACCAAAGTGGAACCAAGAGCAGTTCCCCGTACAACACCTCGGTCTTCTCACCTGTCGACCCGTCGTCGGAATATCTGGTTTCTGCTGATCGTACTGCTGCTCGGCGTGGTGACGATCGTCGCGCTTGGAAGCGGCGGTGCCCGACCCTCGGGGCAGGCGAACGTGACACAGTCAACCACTCCACAGCCTCTCACGGGGACCGGCGAGTTCCGCGAGTACCCCTTACCGCAGTCCGATAGCCAGATGATGCGGCCAGCCACCGACCACGAAGGACGGATCTGGTTTGGGGAAATGGGCCGAAACTTCCTGGCTGTGTTTGACCCCCGGTCCCAGGCGTTTCAGCAGATGACTCCCCCGCGCGGGCACTACGGCGTGATGTCGGTCCAGGTAGCCTCCGACGATACGATCTGGTTCGTGGAACAGTACGCCAACTACATTGGGCACTACTTCCCCACAACGGGACACTACCAGGTCTACCCCCTGCCCATGCTCTCGGTTCCCGACCCCAGCCATGCAGGCAAGACACTCACGCTGCCTAGCGCGCCAAACGAGTTGGTACTTGATGCGCATGGCACCGTCTGGTTCACCGAATTCAACGCCGATGCCCTGGGCAGACTCGATCCCCATACCGGGCTCATGCGGCACTATCCGCTCTCGGCCAGGCGTAGCGTGCAGAAGCTCATTCCCTATGGGGTGACCGTCGATCAAGAGGGTATGATCTGGTTCACCGAGGTGAACGCCGGGCGCATCGGTCGCCTGGATCCGGTCACGGGCCGCATCCACCTCTTCACGTCGTCACGTCCCGAACTGTCGCCCATGGAGATCGCCAGTGACGCGCAGGGGAACATCTGGGTGACTTCATTCAGCGGTGGCCTCCTGCTCCGCCTCGATCCGCGCTCCGGTACCTTCACCTCCTACGAGGCCCCATTCAGCGGTCCTGGGACGGGTGGACTCTACGGCCTCATTGTGACGCCAACCGGGGAAATATGGGTGACGGTTCTGGCAGAAAACGTGGTTGCGCGCCTGGATGTCGTTGCACACCGCTTCATCTACTATGCCATCCCGACGCCTGGCAGCGAGCCGCTTGGGATCGTTACCGCGACAGCCTTGCCGCTTTCCAGTCGAGGAACGGTTTGACCTCTGGAATGAAGTCCAGATTGGCATCGACCAGACACCACATGGGCTGCAATCATTTTTGGAGCATCCACTCCACGTATCCCTTCCTAACAACCGCGGCAGAGCAACATCGTTGTATCGTTTATGCTGTTGGGTTGGTTCTCCAGGGAAAGCAGAAAAGACGACTGAATGCAACAAGGAACCACGACGTTTTTACCGTTCTTTCTGGTTTATGTGGTTCTCTCAAGAAACTTGCCGCAACCGTACGATTTGCCAGAGGTGTATGAACTACTGGCGTTTCTCGGTAGAGAAACATCGCTTTGGGAATGCGGAGAACATGGAGAACTTTTTCATTGACAATTACCCGCCCTTCACGTTATCATATCACTATCTAATGATATGATAACGTGAAGGAGAACATCCATTGCTGACCCAAACTCCACAAGCCACAGCTCTCCGGCTCAAGGCCAAGCTGTTTCGGGGCTTTTCCGATATGTCGCGTCTCTCCATCCTCGAAGCTCTGCGCGATGGGCCGCTGACAGTCGGAGCCATTGCCGAGAAGACCAGCCTCAGCCAATCGAACGTGTCCAACCATTTACGGTGTTTGTCGGACTGTGATCTCGTGGTCTCCACCCCACAGGGACGCTACACGCTCTATCAACTCAGTGATCCACGCGTTGGAGCACTGCTGCGGCTTTCAGATGAACTCCTCAGCGATGTGGCACGCGGCGTGTACGAATGCACCCGCTACGAGCCAATGGAACCAGCAGCCCTCGAGGAAGGAAAAGCGCATGGCTAGTTCCATCCCCCCCAGTACATGCCGTGTCATCGAGCTTCCTGTGCGAGGCATGGACTGTATGGAGTGTACGCAGCATGTTCAGCATGCGCTCTCCGCCGTTCCAGGTGTAGAGTCTGTTGAAGTCTTTCTCTCATCTGAGAAAGCGGTGCTCCGCTTTGATCCCGCGCAGGTCAATATGGGAGCATTGCACCAAGCAGTGGAAGCGGCAGGCTACTCCGTGCCCTCTGTGGAGGCAGTTCCAGGAGTCCAAACGAGATCCCTTGTCAGTTTCACTCGCCCTGTCCTCACGCTCTTCGGCCTCCTCGTTGGAGCCGTGCTGCTCATCGTCGTGGCCGGCGAGTGGCTTGGGCTCTTTGAGCGGGTGACAGATGTGGTGCCGTGGCAGGTGGGATGGGCACTGGTGCTCCTTGCCGGGGCACCCATTTTCTGGAATGTCCTGCGTGCCGCGCTCCGCCGACAGATCATCTCCCACACCCTGATGAGTCTGGGCGTCATTGCGGCCCTGTCTGTTGGACAATGGCCGACAGCAGCTGTCGTTGTATTCTTCATGCATACCGGCAACTTTGTCGAGTCCTTCACGACCGAGCGATCGCGCCGGGCCATCAAGCATCTGACAACGCTTGTGCCCAAAACGGCCCGCGTCGTGAGGAATGATGACGAAGTAGAGATCCCTGTGGGCGAGGTCCAGGTGGGTGAGACGGTCGTTGTGCGGCCAGGAGAGGCGATTCCCGTGGATGGGGAAGTCGTGAGCGGGCAGGCCACCGTCGATCAGGCTGCCATCACGGGCGAATCCATGCCAGTGGAAGTGAGCCCAGGAACCCAGGTCTTTGCGGCGACTATCGCCCGCCTAGGCAGTGTGCGTCTGCGTGCCACCCATGTTGGCTCGGATACCACTTTTAGCAAGGTCATCAAGCTGGTGGAGGAAGCCGAAGCGCACCGGGCCGACGTGCAGCGCCTGGCGGATCGATTCTCGTCGTACTTTCTGCCTGTTGTAGCTGTCATCGCGGCGCTCACCTTCGTCATCAGTCGCAATCCGCTCTCGACCGCATCGGTCCTGGTCGTCGCCTGCTCCTGCTCGCTGGCCCTGGCGACCCCGATTGCCATGCTCGCCTCTATTGGCATGGGAGCCCAGCGCGGCCTGCTCATCAAGGGAGGGAAGTACCTGGAACTGTTGGCGCATGCCGATGTGTTGCTCATCGACAAGACGGGCACGGTCACCCTTGGGCGTCCACAAATCAGCGACATTGTTCCTTTGGATGACCACACGCCCGATGACCTCTTGCGCCTCTCTGCAAGCTGTGAGCGGTATTCGGAGCATCCACTGGCTGAGGCAGTCAGACGAGAAGCGGTCGCCCATGGCCTTGCTCTCTCTGAGCCACAGCGCTTTGAGGCCGTGCCTGGTCAGGGGATACGCGCACAGATCGATGGAGCAAACATTGCCGTAGGCAACACCCACCTGATTCCCCAGGGCAATTCCCACGCATGCACGCGTGCGCTGCAACTGCAAGGCAAGACACTGTTGTTTGTCACCAAAAATGACACACTGATTGGCGTGCTGGCCGCAGTCGATACGATTCGTCCCGAGGTCAAAATTGCTCTTTCCAGGGTACGCGCCTTTGGCGTGAAGCGGATCGAACTGCTCACCGGCGACAATGAACTGACAGGAAGCTCCCTCGCCAACCACCTGGGCATCGACTATCGAGCCGGCCTTCTGCCCGAAGACAAGATTGCAGCAGTAAAGGCGTATCAGACAAAGGGCCATACCGTCGTCATGGTTGGCGACGGCTTCAATGACGCACCTGCTCTTGCGCAGGCAGATATCGGGATTGCCATGGGTGTGGCCGGAACTGATGTCGCGATGGATGCGGCGCATATGGCCCTCATGCGCGATGATTGGGAGCTGGTCCCTGACGCTTTCGCCATTGCACACCGCACCATGCGCGTCGTCAGGATGAACATCGGGTTCACCGTCCTCTACAATGTGGTAGGACTCTCCCTTGCCGCGATTGGGATATTGCCTCCGATTGTAGCGGCGGCGGCTCAATCGCTGCCTGACCTGGGCATTCTCGCCAATTCCGCCCGACTCTTGCGCCAGATTCAGCAACAACCATCGGTACCGAAAGAGAAAGAGGCAGCTCCATGAGTGTTCAGGCAGGTCGGGCAGCCCTGGTGCGAGCTGGGGCGCGGATCGAGATCTTTACGGTCTGTTGGATGGTTGTGGAAGCTGCCGTCTCCCTTGGTGCAGGGGTACTCGCACGGAGCGCCCTGCTCGTGGCCTTTGGGATTGACAGTGTCGTCGAACTGGTGAGCGGAATGATCCTGCTTTGGCGGCTATCCGTCGAGGCGCGGGGCGAGACAACGGAACAGGTCGAACGGGCTGAGCATCGAGCCGCCTGGGTCGTGGCCGTCTCGCTGGCACTGTTATGTGTCTACGTCCTTGCCACCGCGGTGTATGGACTCCTGGCCCATTCCCACCCAGAGAGTTCGCTGTCGGGGATCGCGATCTCGATTGCGGCGCTCGTCGTAATGCCCGGCCTGGGTCTGGCCAAACGACGCCTTGCAACACGCCTGGACAGCCTAGCCATGCGAGGAGATGCGGATAGGTCCTTCACCTGTGGCTACATGGCGGGAGCGGTACTCCTCGGTGTGGGCTTGAACGCACTCTTTGGGTGGTGGTGGGCCGAGGATGTAGCCTCCTTGCTGTTCCTGTTCTGGCTGGTAGGCGAGACACGTGAAGCCCTGGAAGAAGCCCGCGAGGGCCACCAGGACAACGATGAGTCAGTTACCGCGTCCCCTCGAAGGTGACGGGCTTGCCTCTGGACGCCACCGCAACTCAGCATATCTTTGCAGACGTGCTGCTTTGGCTTCACAGTCCGAGGCATCAGGGGCAACTGACAATTGCCCCGTACTCATCCAGTCTTGCCAGATGAGCAACGTTCGTAACGCAATGTTTCTGGCACCAATCAGATCAGCATGGAGCGTGTAATGACACGATTGAAGGGTTGTTCGTGGATGGCATGCGCAGAGTGTCCTTCCGTATCAGGAGCGTGCCAGCGCTTTCAGGAGACCGTGTTGCAGCAGGTGTGCCTCCAGCACCAGCACCACCTCTACATCTCCGGCTCCAACCTCGTCGATGGCTTTGCGAATGATTTTAGCGGTAGATGCCAGCTGGATCACCACGAGAATGGGCGGAAGCGTCGTCCTCGTATAGTGTTGGTAGTGGGAGTAGGCCTCGAACTTGGCTGCATACTCGCGGTAGAACGTCGTGCCCCGGTCGTATTCGACCAGCACGCAGTCGAGCCGAACGCCATCGGTCCGAACATAGAGCAGTTCCGCATCCGGGCGCACATTCATCCAGTCCCTCTCATCGGAATCGTAGTAGCAGCGCGCGGATTCGCGGGCGCTCTTCCAGCAGATGATACGGTACGCCTCGCTGCGCACCCCCACCTCTATGATCCCCCTCACACATTGGTAGAGCGCGTTGGTGTGACCCATCTGCCTTCCGAGCAACACAGCCCCGCGTTGTTCCCAGTTCACTGTGGAATCGCGCGGTGAAACCCTCTTCTTCTCGTCGCGCACCTTTTTCTCCGGCATCAGGTAGTACGCAGGCGTGAGCCCATGCCGCATGGCGAGGAAACGCAGGCCTATCTCTGAGATCTGGTACCGCTCGCGCTCCCGCCAGCCCACTCCCGCATTCCATCGGTCCTTCCGCGCGAGTTTCAACTCGATGAGCAGGGGGTCAAGCTGCCGTTGGATGATTCTCTCGTCCTGGCTTTCAGGGTGCAGCAGCGCGTTCAGGTCGGGCAGACTCAGATGGGGGTGACGAACCAGGAGGGCCAGGATGTCTTTCTGCTGCCGGGTGAGGGCCAGATTCAGCAAGGCGGCGATGCGCAAACGGGCGGCCTTGTTCCCGTAGAGTTCTTCAGCGAGCATCACCGGTACACCTGTGAGATCCGCTCCCCCGGGTGGTTGTACCTCGCGCCTCGCCTCCTCTTGCAGCGAATCGCCGACAAAGCGCGGCAGGGTTTTCGTGCGGCATGAGAGCGGCCCCGTCATGCGGCGGATCAAAAGATGCTGGAAGGTGAAGTACTGCGAAAACTGTTCGACCAGGTCCGGCAAAGCAGGCAGGTCCAGGAGTGAGAGAAGGGACGCCTGACCGCACCCCGGATCGCGATCGCCACCGGAGACCAGCTCGCCGAAAGACAGCCAGATGGGGGCGTAGGCACCGCCTGCAAGCCGGGTGTAGTCCGCGATACATCCTCTGGGGAGCGAGGTGTTCCCCAAGAGCGTGACGTGCTCAATCTGTTCGGCCCAGAAGGGGAACCGTGCTGGTACGGAAAGCAGCAAGAGCTGGGGCATGACATCTCCGTGCAGATGCTGATACTTTCGCAGGGCAAAGAGGCGTGAGAGCCAGCGCTTTGCCTCGGCCTGGCTGAACAGGCATTCCGGCTGATCGACGCGCACGTAAAACGCATGCTGTGTGCCATGCGGCGTTTGCAGCAGGAAAGCGGCATCGCACCTCCACGTCTGGTGCCCTCCCCCGGTGATCGTGCCGCAGGTCTGTTTCCAGGGTTGCTGGTAGCTCGTCAGCCGGTAGCCTGCCGGGCTTTCGGCAATCAGCCTGCTCACCAGGTCAGAGAGCGCCAGGTGGACAACGGGCCGGGCCAGGCGCGCCAGCAAGTCGGTGCGGGTCACCGGATAGCAGGTCACCAGCCTGGGGACGGAGATCGACTCGGGGTAGCGCTTCACCAGCGCGTACAGGCCGGTATCGGTGATGTAAAAGCGGTGCTGACCCCTTGGCCACCCCGCTTCGCTGAGCACAACAGACGCGGCGAGGTCAAGGCGTTCCAGGCGCAGCAGGTGATGCCCGATGGTTTTTTCATCGAACGAGCGCCCATCGACCTTCACGAGCCGTGTCAGTTCCTGGACGGAGAGCAGCGATAGCCAGACCAGCCAGCGCAGGAGTTCGAGATCCATCTTGCGGAGCTCTGCGGAGGCCAGCACCTGGTCCAGCGCCTCCCTGGAAAGGGGTGACCACGGGAAGTCTGGTGTCTCTGCCATCACGCTCGCTCCCGTTCCCTGCCGCTCGAGCCGTGGCCAATCCCGTTGGGAAACAGCAGAGAGCGTGTGCTATCGCCTGAATCCACAAGCTCGTCCTCTGGGAGGTCGGGCGGGGGCGCGCCCACCGGCGTTTTCTTGAGTTTGCCCAGACGCCTGCTGCGATGCTGCTTGCGTCTGCGGCCTCCCTGACTGCGCACAGGACTGGCGCCCGTGGGCGGTGTTGCTGCCTGCGCCTGCCCACCCGTTTCAGCGCGCGGAGCGCTGCTGTGCCCCTGGTTTGCACTGCTGTTGCCAAGGGAAGGCATGCCTAAACGCTGGTCGCCCGCCTGCACAGGAGACGCAGGCGATTGGCCTGGGCCATGCCCGGATGCTGCAGTGCTCTCGGCGTCCTCTCGTAATTGCTCCTCGCGCCGCGCGGCATCTTCCCGGCGCTGTTTGTTGTCGGTCATGGCCTTTACCTCGCGCCTGATCCTGGCCGCGAAGAGACTGACATCCAAAAATCGTTTCAGGTGCGCATCGTGCAGGCCATCTACCTCCGGAGAGGATCTGAAACGGCCCTGGTTCTGACTGCGGATGGCCTGGACCCGCGCGTTCTGGGTGGGCGTTCGCTTCCAGCTCGGCGGTAACGCTAGTGCCACCGAGACGATCTGCAGGGGCTCGTCCGGAATGGCCAGGCGCGCGTAGCAGTGCAGCCGGGGCTGGCTAATGATGTGTTTCTGCGAGACCTTCTTCTGCAGCTCCTCTTCCAGGATTTTCGCATCGGACGCCGAGACGTTAAAGGCGCACAGGTTCTCGCAGTTGCCCAGCACCGTGTCCAGCAGGCCCTCGCGCAACGTATTCAGCTGCTTGAGGAACTGTGTCGCCAGGAGAGCCGCGCACCCGAATTTAGAATCCTCGGAGAGCAGTTTGCCGATATCCGCCCCGCTGAAGGACTGGAACTCGTCGATCGCGAGGAACACCTTGCGGCGCTCCTGGAATGGCACTGCCTCCTGCAAGCGGAAGCTGCGCCGCAGCAGGTTGATCAGGGTGCTGCCCAGGATATTCACCGCCGCATCGTCCATATCGCGGCTACTCAGCGCGCACAGGACGATGCGGCCCTTTGTCACCGCTTCGTGGATGGGCGCTCGTGTCACGGGCTGGCCGACAATCCTCCTCAGCTGCTGGTTGTCGTTGAAGACGCCCATTTTGGAGAGGATGGGCAGGATGACTTCCTGGCGAAACGAGCTGTTCTTGGGAAGCGTAAAATACGTGTTTTTCCACCATGCTAAGAGTTCCTGGTGCCACGTCTCACTCATATCGAGCTGGTTGAGGACGAGCGTGGCATAGTCCTCGTACTGCAGGAGCGGGTTAATGTCGAGCAGGGTGAATTGTTCGTCGGCCCGCCCTTCCTGCACCAGCCGCTCGTTCAGCGTGTACAAGAGCAGGCAGACGTTGCGCAGGAAGTAGGCCATCCTGGGTCCCCAGAAATCGTGCCAGATGCGCTCAAAGCTGGACATCAGGTTCGCGACGGCCTGGTCGCGCGTAAAGCCCATCGAGGCGTCCAGGGGACTCAGCGCCACGGGACGCTGCGTGTCCGTCATGTCGAGCAGCAGCACCTCCTGAGCGCGGTGGGCTGGCAGGAGCGCGATCAGCGTCAGCACATCCTCGATGAGGTCGCGGTGGGGGTCGATGCAAAAAATGCCCGGCTGAGGCGAGCCGTCGCGCACCTCCTGCATCGCCGCCCAGAGCAGCAGCTGCATCAGCGTGGACTTGCCGTAGCGGGAGCGGGCCACGAGAAACTTGTGCGAGAACAGCGTGCTATAGGGCAGATACACCGGCACGCGGTGCCCGCGATGCTGAGAGTAGCCGATCAAGGCAGGTGGAAGCGATCCTCTCGTATATTTGATGCGGTTGGCGATCTCCGGCGACGCCAAGAGGTGCTTGACCGCGATGCGTTTCACCAGGGGCACTTCCGCCATCTCCTGCGGCAGGTGAAAGGCCCCGGAGAGCTCCAGCCCGTTCCACACGTCACGGCCCCACGCCCCGCTGCGGAAAAAGCGGAGCGCCACGTGGCGATAGGGGAACGCATGCGCCGCGCTCGTGAGGGTTGCAGCCAGGGTACTCTCCGCGTCAAGGTAGCGCACGCGCTTGAGGTAAAGGCTGTTCGCGCTGGCCAGCGTCAACTGGCGGTAGGCCACTTCCAGGCGCACGAGGTGGGCGCGGAGCTGCTCTTCCAGTTGTGAGCGGCCTGCCCGCTCGGCCCTGGCCCGCTCTTTGGGGGTCATACTGCCCCGCTGCCGCTGCACCTCGGAAGAGAGCGGCGGCGCTTTCCCGATCACCACCACGCGCAACTGGCAGTAGAACGCCTGGCGCATGAGCTTTTCAGCGACCAGCTTCATGTCGTAGATGCCGGAGCGCGAGTGCGAGAGCTTCCAGCACAGCCACCCGATGCTCCCTGCAACGAGCGCCACGGCCAGCAGCGCGATGGGCAGCCAGGCGTGCGCAAGATACCAACGGTAGCCGAGCAGTGCCAGGAGCGCCACAACGATGCCGGTGGCGATCCTGACACCCTCGGTATCGTCGTTGGGTTGGAAACCTTTCTGGGCCGTGATCAGCGCATCCCGCTCTTCCTGCAAGGGATGTTCGACGGCCTTGCGAATGTCCCGTGCAATCCAGCTATCCGGCGCCCGTACGAGTGCGAGCTGGCAGATGATACGCTGGCCGCTCCCAAGCGGCTCCATGGCGGCCAATATCCCAGTCAGCGGATCGCTGCCGGGTTCGGCGAGCACCTTGCCGCTGAAGGTCTTGAGCGGCATCCAGGAGGCGCGTGCCAGGGCGAACTCACCGACCAGCGCGAGTTCGCCCTGATGGACGAGGAGCGGATCGGCTGCTCGTGCGATGCGATGGATCTCGGCCTGGGGGTACTGGGCCTCGAACTGCTTCGAGAGCAGGGTGAGCTGCGCCTCGGAACTGGCACGCAGCACGAAGCCCTGCTCCCTGCGCGTTCCCACCAGATCCAATGAGAACGGCTCATCAGTGGCGCACGCCTGGAACCAGGTCTCCATCGCCTGCGCCTGGCGCTCCCCCTCCTCGTGTGGCACAATCATGACCAGGTGCGCCCCGCCCTCCTGCTGTACAGGGGATCTTTCGTGTGTTGCGAGAGGAATGGTCGGGGACGAGGAGAGATCGTGTATTGTGGATGCCGGATTTGCCTGCGCCATGTCTCTATGCTGCTCCTTTCGCGCTGCCTTTGCAGGTGCTCTTTTGGTTCCCACTACCCAGGTGTGACCGAAGCAACAGCCAGCGCCACTCTACCAGTGGCGGGTAAGGAGGTCGAGATTAGCCATTCGACAACCATCCCCTCGCCGGCGCTCCCCGCCTGCATGGGCAGGTGGGTGACAAAGGCGCCGTGCCCGGAAAGCAGGAAGGCGCCGCCCAGGAGCAGCGCGATCAGCCCCGAAACCAGCAGTGCGATGAGGCGCTGCACGAATGGCCTGTGTATCTGCTCGAACAGGGTAAGCAGTGGGTGCCGCATCTTGATCAAGATTTGCCTTCCTTTCTTATGCTACCCGCACCCGCTCGCGGAGTCGCCTGCGCTCCTGTGGGTCCGTCGTAAAGATGGCGCGGTGTTTGGGACTGGTGGCAATCGTCACAGCCGCGTACTCATTGCCGCAGCGCATGACCACCTGTCCAGGCACGGCTTCGGTGAGTGTGCGCTCTAATTCCGGCGAGAGGCGCAGTTCCTGCGCAGCGTTGCGCTGCATGCCGAGGTAGAACGCGGTCCCGGCGTTGTTCAGAATGACCGCGCCTTCCTGTAAGAACTCGCGCGGATGCTGCGAGAGGGTGAACTGGGCGATGCCAAGCTTCCTGAAGCCACGTGAGCCACTCTCCAGGTATTTCCGCCCGGCGGGGTGCTTGAGCATATACGAGGCCTCTTCGACGACGTAGGCCAGGTAGCGCTCGTCCTGCCGTAGCGCGCGGTGACGCATGAGGAAGTTTTGCACGGTGAAGGTCATCAGCGGGTACCACTTCTCGTCCAATTCGCGGATCGAAAAAACGGTCAGCGGCTTCTCGAGGCTGACGCTCGTCTGGCCGCTGAAGAGGTACGACGCTTTCTCCAGGCGCTCGATGAGCGAGGCCTGCATGGCCTCATTTGACGCCGGTGTGGCACGCGTCATCTCGATGAAGGCTGAGAGGGTCGGCATCGGAAGGAGCAGCGTCCCGGGGTCGTGCCGGATGGCTTCACTGGTGATTCCCTTCGCTGCGTAGGCATTGCGGGCGACGTGCATCAGATAGGCCTCTTCGATTTTGGAGAGCCGCGTGTCCGCGTCGCAGATCAGCAGGGTGAGCCCCACGAGCAACTGGTTGTCGATGTATTCGGCAAGCAGGTCCGAGGGATCGTCCGGGTCCACGTCCTGCGGCCCGAAGGGGATATCGAAGAAGTTGATCGGGCAGCCACGCGCCAGGACAACCCGCTGGCTTTCGTTGCGCAAGAACTCGTGGAGCGGGAGGTAGTCGTCGTCGCGATCCAGGACCACGACATCCGCGATCCCCATGCCCATGATGCCGGTCACGAACACTTTGCCGGTGAAGCTTTTCCCCATGCCGGTTTCGCCGACGATGACCACGTGCGGGTTCGGGATTTTTTTGTCTTCCGACCAGGGGTGAAAGAACACCGGGCGGCGGCTCGCCCCCGAGCCGGTGAACCCCAGGAACACGCCGGTGGGTGTGCCGATCACCCCGGAGCTGCAGTGCAGGAACGTGGAGAGCACATCCGAGGGCAGGTTGACCAAGAGATCCAGCTCCCTTTGTTGTGGGCAGGTGGGAAGGGTGGCCTGCCAGGCCGCCTCCTGGCGGCGGGTGGCCGCGCGCACCTTGAGCTGCTTCTGGCGCAGGTGCGAGAGCAGGTAGTGGGCGCGCTGCTCCAGGCGCTGGCGACTCCCCGCGTGGATGCCGATGGTCATCTGCACCGTGAAGACCTTCATGCGCTGGCCGGCGAGAGCGTGGACCACCTGACGGATCTGCTCAGCCTCGATGTTCTGGCTGGCTTTTGAGATGCGCAGCGTTTTCTGGTCGGCCAGGCGCCGGCTTTCCAGTTTGACCAGTTGCAGCTCCAGCTTTTTGATCATCAGGTCCGAGTCGATCGGGGTGAAGGCGAGGGCCGACACCATGGGGAGACCGAGTTCGGAGAGGTCTCCCACCCACCCACACAGGAGCTGGTGCCCGTAGCCGGTGACGTGAAAGTAGCGCTGGTAGCGCGTCTTTCCGCGTACTTCGACTTCCACGACGTCGGGGAGAACATCGATCCTTGACGGTGCCACCAGATCGGCCAGACGCACCACCCCCGCCTCGAAGCGGGCCTGCTCATGTCTGCTCGTGTACACGAAGGTGCCGTGCAGGCCCTGAAGACGCTTCTTGTAAGTGCGGCGGCCTGCTTTGACTGAGGGTTGGCACCGTTGGGCCGCTGGTCGAGGCTGTGCTTGGGGCCGCTCCGCTGCCTCCTGTGGCGCTGGTAGAGATGCCCCTGCATGGCCTGTCAGGGCGAGAACTGCATCTGAAGGATCACCAATGCACTCAGGTTCAAACGACGGAATCTTGGCGCCAAGGGCGAGGCAGGAGGCGAACTGCTTGAGGAGGTCGGCATCATCGAGCAGCCACGCCCGCACTTCGAGTTGCAGCAGGATCTTTTTGACCACCGAGATGCGAATGCGCAGCTGGTCGAGCACCTGCTCGCGCGAGACCTCCACCCGCTTTGGTCGGGAGAGCAGCTTCCAGAGGAACATGAGCGCACCGCCAGGCGCTGATCCGACAGCCTGCCGGGCGGTTTCTTCTCGCGCCGAGGCCGAAACCACCACAAAGTGCCGCGTGATGGTGCAGTGGTGCAGGTGGCGCTCCTGGTATGCTATGCTGGCCTGTTGCAGCGAGGCCAGACGGGGCGTCTGTGCGAGCCTTGAGAGCGCCAGTTTCTGGACGCGCAAGGGCTGGTAGTTAGCGACGTGGACCTGTTCCGTGTGTGAGATGAACTGCAGCTGGAACTCGAGCCCGGTGAGGAACGACTCGAACCGCCCGAACGCACGCACCTGGTCGGCTTCCGGCAGGTAGCGGATGTTGCGTCCCTCGCATTCCAGCACCACCCAGTAGCGACCCCGAACGCCGCCTTTGCCCACCGGCGAGCTTTCGCCCGCGATCCAGCCCTCAAGGGAGTCCAGCGCTATCCACGTCGTCTGCACATCCGGCACGTGGCCTTCCGGCTTGCGCGCGGCTGCCACTTCGTCGAGCGATTGCCAGGCGGTGTGTTTCGGGATGAAGAGCTGCCTCCCGTAGAGGTAGAGCCAGTGGAGCAGCGTTTGCTCCTGCACTTTCCCATGCACCAGGATGAGCATAGGAATGGCCAGCAGCACTGAGACCAGGATACGGGCCACCAGCGGGAGTCCCCCCGTGATCGACAGAATGCCGACACCCGCTCCAATGTCACTGAGGAGTTGGGTGAGCGACATGCCGAAGATCTTCTCTTCAAATTGAAAGAGATGGCCCGGCACTTCTTTGACCAGTGGGTGTTCTTCGTACTCGTGCATAGTTTTCTTTGAAGCGGCGAACTTCCCGTAGTCCGTGCGTATGGAACGGACCCATCAGGGTCTTTCAGGAAGCGCCGCCCCTCCTCTCCTTTTGCATGGATGGGCGCTGCTCATCCCGCTGTTGGCGGGATGAGGGGCTCGCTCTCTTACAGCATGCCGCCAATACTCAGGGCAAACTGGACGAAGGCCCCAGTGGCAGCAATGATGACCGCGCAGATGAAGACCTTTCTGAGCCTGGCCCAGCGCTCCGTGCGCTGCATGGGCGATTGGTCGTTGTCCATCATGATCCAGATGGCGTAGATGGCCACCATGAGTCCGGCGGTCGTGATGCCGATCGTGGCGGCGTGCTGCTGCAGGGCGGCCACGACCTGGTTGAGTTTATCGAGTGCTCCCATGATTTCAGGTATCCTTTCTGGTGTCTCCTGCGCCCTACCGAGTGAGCGCGGATTGGCTTACACGAACAGTGCTGCCGCGGTGATGGCGGAGCGGACCAACGACCCGGCTCCCGACACAGAGGCCCCTGCCGAGGTGGCGAAACGCGAGAGGAGCCCTGGAATCTCCGCCGTGAGATTGAGCATGGCAATGGCGAGCAGGAAACCCGTCGTGCCGGTCTGCTTCGACGCAATGAGAAAGTCCATGCCGAGGCTCAGGGTCGTAAACTGCACAAACTGGGTGAAGGCGGTGACGACATAGGTGCGCCCCCAGTAGGCGAACCAGGCCGAGGTTTGCGGGAGAAACGACAGGAGAAAGGCAGGACCCGAGAGCACGAACAGGACATTGAAGAAGATGACGCGCTTCACCGCCTGGAAGGCAATCCGTACCAGGCTGACCGAAAAGACGATCGCCAGCACCGCCGAGAGATTTAAGGTCTGCCCTGCATTGAATGGCTGACCACCATTGACCTGCCTGATGAAATCCTGCACCTGGACATGGAAGACCCCGCACAATTCGTTGTTCAGGATGATCAGGTCCTGCCCCAAGATGAAACTGAAATGGATCAGGACGACCGTGAGGATCGCCTTGGAGAGGAACTGGCCGATCGGCATGTAGAGGGTGCCTGTGCTCTGCCCGTACATAACCTGAATGGCTCCCACGATGATGATGAGACCCAGAAAAGCATCGGCGGCTCCCACCATGAGGTGCCAGCCCGCATCCACGGTGGGGTTGGCCGTGCTTACATCCAGGGGCGTAAACCCGATGAGGTTGATCAGGGGCTGAATAGGGCCACTGAGCCCTCCCAGGATGTTGTTCAACAGATTGACAATAAATTGGCTAATGGGATCCATCTCGTGCTCACTTTCACGTTACTCAAATCGTATACATGCGCGTCGTCACGCGCGCTTCACACGAGGCTAGCTTAGCAGGGGTGCTCGGGCGGACGGCGGACTGGTAGATGGCAAGAGACGGTGTCGGTACGGATAGCATCTGGAAAAAGACGGACCAAGGCTGAGAGGAAACCTTACAGCTAGAGAGGCTTTCTTTGGGATTTTTGTAGTCTAGTGCCCTGTTCCTCAAAACCGATAAGAAATGAAATGAGCTTGTAGAGACAGTTTATACAATGTCAGGATTTGATATCACTTCAGTTGTGAGTAATCACCAGATAAACATCCTTGACATCCTCACCTACCTATGGTATCATCGCCTGTATAAGTAACGGTATCATATAGGATAGTAGCATATGTATAGCGAAATCTTAATCCTGGCCATGCTGCGACCAGGCCCACGGCATGGCTACGACATCAAAAAGGACGTCGAGCGGGCGCTTGGAGGAACCGTCTCCCTCAACAACAAAACGCTCTACCTCGCTCTCAAACGCTTTGAAGAGATCGGCGCCGTCACCCGGCAGGTCCTGCCACAAGAAGGCAAGCCCAATCGTCATCTCTATCAGCTGACTGAGCGCGGGATCGAGTTGCTGCAAGCCTATCTCCGGGATTTTCCCGCCTCGCAAGCTGCCAGCGAAGCCGAGTTTTTTACCCGGGTCGCCTTCTTCGACTATCTGGAGGTGCCAGAGCGAGAGGCGATCTTAACCTCCCGCCTGGCCTATCTTGAGGGGTGCCTCTCGTACCTGCAGACCATGCAGCACATGGCAGACGCGGAGGACTGTGCGCCCACCATGGCATCTCGATGTCCCATGCCCAGCGGGTCCTTGCATTTCATACCCGGCGCATCCGCGACGAATATGAATGGATTGCCTCCTGGCTCGAAGAGATGCAGACAAACAGGTGAATGCGCATGGAGTGCCCTGTCAGATGGCGGCGCTCAACAACCTCGAAAGGAGAAGCGGGATGTTTCAACAAGAAGAAATGAGAGACGCGTGGAAAGGCGAGGCTCTCAGCTATGCAGGCGATGCGAGATGTGAAGAGGCTTCCCTTTACAGTAGAGCTGGACAGAAGCTCTCAGGAGATGCCTCTGGTCAGGCTCCCACAGCCGTTCAGCGTCTGGCGCTGGCCCTTGTTACGCTGGGTATGCTGATGGGCATGACCATTCTTTTGACCATAATGGCAGCCAAGACGAGCACTCCCGGTTGGGTGGCGTTCCTGCTGCTCTTCGTGCTCACGCTGTTCACAGCGGCTGCGGTCAGCATCAATGTGGTGTTTAACCGCAGGACCTGGTGAACAATCAAGAGGTTCTCCCTCAGAGAAAGGCGAGAGGAGCGAGACGATGAGCAAAGAGGTGAGCAATGCTACCGACGTGAAGGTGATCTCCCACCCGCGTTTTGCCGCATTTTACAACTGGATGATGGATCGGCCTCTCGTCCGGCGCGGGTTCGATCCCTTGCGGCGTGAGACCCTGGGGCAGGCACAGGGAGTCGTTCTTGAGGTGGGTGCCGGTGGGGGGCAGAACTTCCCCTTTTACGATCCCACCCGCGTCGTGCGGGTAGAGGCGGTCGAGCCGGATGAGGCCATGCTGGTCGAGGCCAGGCGCCACCTGGCGGCTGCTCCCGTTTCCATCACGCTCACACGTGCCCCGGTCGAGGCCCTCCCGTTCCCCGATGCGCAGTTCGACAGCGTTGTTGTGACGCTCGTCTTCTGTTCGGTGGGTGATCCGGAGCGCGGGATGCGTGAGATCTGGCGCGTGCTCAAACCGGGAGGGACACTCTTGCTCCTCGAACATGTTCGCGCACAAGGAAAGATGACCGCGTGGGTCCAGGATGCGTTGGCCCCCGTGACGACGCGCTGCATGGGCCATTGCCATTGGGGCCGCGATACCTTGCACACAGTTCTGCAAACCGGTTTCCAGGCCACGCAGGTCCGACAGATCAGCGGGGGACTCCAGCCCATGCTGAGCCTTTCAGCGAACCGTCCCCAAACACAAGAGGAGATACATGAAGGCCAGTGATGCAGCCACGCCTCAAGGAAGAAGCAGCGACGTGCCCCGCGAAGAGATCATCATCGTGGGAGCTGGACAAGCCGGACTGAGTATGGGGTACTGGTTGAAACGAAAGCCTCGTTCGTTTCTGCTCCTGGAAGCGGGGCGGCGTATTGGGGAGAGTTGGCGCCAGCGCTATGACTCTCTGGTGTTATTCACGCCTCGACGCTACAGCGTGCTGCCCGGCCTGGCATTTCCCGGCGCTCCCGAGGGTCGTCCGACGAAAGACGAGATGGCAGACTACCTCCAAACCTATGCCGACCACTTCGCGCTTCCCATCCAAATAGACACACGGGTCGTCGGCATGCAGAAGCACGGAGAGACGTTCATGCTGCAAACCACACAAGGCAACTATCAAGCAATGACCGTCATCGTCGCAACGGGGCCGTTTCACCACCCGCGCATCCCGCCATTCGCCTCTGCGCTCTCGCCGCAGATCGAGCAGCTTCACTCGGCCTGGTACCATAATCTGTCCCAGATTCCTCCGGGTCCCGTCCTGGTCGTGGGAGCAGGCGATTCCGGCGCGCATATCGCGGCGGAACTGGCTCACTCGCATCCGGTGTCTCTGGCTGCCGCTCATCCGCTCTATTTTGTCCCACTCACGCTGCTGGGCAAAAGTCTCTTCTGGTACCTGGATTCCCTTCGCCTCCTGGAAGTCGATGGCGCTACCCGCCTGGGGAGGTGGCTCAAAGCACAACCAGAACCGGTGTTGGGCCTGGAACTGAAACAGGCGCTGCGAGAAAAGCAGGTCCAGATCAAACCACGCGTGACTTCCGCACAGGGCAACGTGGTTCAGTTTGCTGATGGAAGTCAGGCTCAGGTGCGCTCAGTAATCTGGGCGACGGGCTATCGTCAGGATTTTTCCTGGATACGCATTCCAGGATTACTGGATGAGCGCGGTCAACCCAGAGAGCAGCGAGGAGTCAGTTCCATTGGTGGGCTCTTCTTTCTCGGTTTCCCCTGGCAGCCTTCACGAGGGTCCGCCCTTGTAGGATGGGTCGGCAAAGATGCCAGACGACTCGCAACTCTGTTGCAAGCCAAAGAACGGGTACGCAGTTGAGAAGGAGGGATCAGGAACCGAGAAAACAGGTCGGCGCTACGCCAGGCGGCGCTTTGACTGGCTCCGATTTCAAGGGGGCTAGGCTCTCCTCTCATATGCAGCATGAGATCCCTTGACAATGACACTGATGTCATAGTTTATACTTAAGCAAGGCATTCAGGAAAGGAGAGCTGCTCATGCGAATTAGTGAAGTATCGCGCCGCACAGGAGTGAGTATCCGCTCCTTGCGCTATTATGAACAGAAACGGCTGCTGTGCGCTCGCCGGTTGGAGAATGGCTATCGCGACCTCGATGAGGAGACCATCGAACGCGTGCGCGCTATCCAGATGTACCTGGGTCTCGGCCTGACCACCGAGCAGATCGAAGAGATTCTCGCTTGCGCCGAGACCTTCCCTTTCCCACACCCGCTGCCGGTCTGTGAAGAGGAGTTGCTCTCGCTTTATCAAGACAAACTCCAGGACGTCGAACACCAGATGTCGGTGCTGAGTGCGCTCCACTCCCGTCTCACTGAACGCATCGCCTCTCTCCAGAGGCAACTACGGACAGAATGAGGCTGGAGTAGGAAGGCACTCATGCCGCTGGCATGGTTCATTCGTTGAAAGGCCGGGCGCAGCCATAAGCGCCAAAGGAGTAATGCCATGTTTGTTCAGATGCAAGCAGTCGGCAAGGTAGTACGTGACCCGGAGCTAAGAGTAACAAAAGATGGCACGCCACATACTGATTTCCCGCTTGCCGTCAACACGAAGCGCTGCGTGGAGGATATCTCCATCTGGCTGCACTGTTATGCCTGGGGCGACAAGGCTGAAACCATTCAGCGGTCCGTTACCAAAGGGGCAATGCTGTTCGTGCAAGGCCATTTCACCCCGCATCAGTACACGACGGAAGATGGCAAACAGGCAGTGAACCTTGAAGTCAATGTCGAAAAGTTCTCCTTTGCCGACGAGAGCAAACCAGAAGGAAATGGAGAGCCGAGAGGCGACAGGGCTAGATGCGATCATAGTGCTCATCCAGAACACATTCCATCAACATGTGCCGCTCTCTCCCCTTGTTGCTAGCCCTCATCGTTCGGCTTCTCGAAAAGCCTGCAGTGCTTCTTGTACGCTTCCAAGACACGCCACTCAAAGGTGCTCTCTTCTTCCTCAGGAAGGGGGATATCCATTGCTGTGGGAAAAGAAAATGGCCCGAGGGATGATGCAGTATGTCCTTTCATGGACAAGACCCCTCTACACTTTCTTTTGAGAACGAGAAGGAAGACGCCATGAGTCAGCAGGAGCAACGACCACTGCGTGGAACCGAAGCGGAGATTTATGAGCGCTACCCTGCTCATTGAGCAAGCAGCCCTCCAGCCAAGTGAACGCGTGCTGGATGTGGCCTGTGGCACTGGGGTCGTCGCACGTCTGGCGGCGAAGCCCGTCGGTTCCACTGGGCAGATCATCGGGTTGGATAACGATGCAGAGAAGCTGGGGGTTGCCCGCTCGCTCCCGCCGCTCCCAGGCGTCTCGCTTGCGTGGCAGGAGGGCAACGCAATTGCCATGCCCTTTGCGGATGCGTCCTTTGACGCCCTGTTGTGCCAGCAAGGGCTACAGTTTTTCCCAGATCGCCCGGCTGCCCTGCGTGAGATGCACCGGGTGCTGGTGCCTGGGGGACGAGTGGTCCTCAGCGTGTGGGGACCTCTGGAGCGGAACCCTGGCCACGCAGCGCTGGTTGTGGCGCTCGAGGGTCACCTCGCTACGGCGGCCGCCTCGGCCATACGTTCTTTTTTTGCCTTGGGAGCGGCTTGGGAGGTGCGATCTCTGCTGGCTGGGGGACCGTTCCACGAGGTCCAGCTGCATACCGCCACCAGGACGGTGCGCTTTGCGTCGCCTGAGCAATTTGTTCGGATCGAAATGATCCCTTCGCGTCCCGAAAGCCCTCTTGCAGGCATGGATGAGCGTGCTCTCTCGGTGCTGATCAGCGAGGTCAACACAGCACTCCAACCCTATGTGGGCCCTGATGGACTGGCATTCCCCATGCAAGCCCATCTGGTGACTGCCCAGAAGTAGACCAGGAGAGATCATCTCTCCTCATCGGCAACCGTCTTTTGCGGAGGGAGACCGCACCCATAACGTAGCACACGCAAGCGCAAGAAGAGCGTGACACTGAGCAGGACAATCGAGGCAAGCCTTAGAAAGGGGCGCAGGGGATTGAAAATGGTCATCGCCCCTCCCAGACCCAGCAGCAGGACCACCACTTTATTACAGACGGGACAGCCAACGGAAAAGAACGAGAGCAACGCGCCTCCGAACGCTCGTCCGCTACCCACCACGGAACGTTTTCCCTGTGCTGCCTTTTGGGATGGCATGGGATAGA